>Ga0187771_10001530_pt1 | contig 15516 bp, 13 predicted proteins | sample 0116_SJ02_MP15_1_FD_133139 | JGI IMG/M metagenome (GOLD analysis project Ga0187771, IMG submission 133139) | Tropical peat soil microbial communities from peatlands in Department of Meta, Colombia - 0116_SJ02_MP15_10_MG | ecosystem: Environmental > Terrestrial > Soil > Wetlands > Peat | place...
CGAATCCTTTTCTGAAGAGTTTTGTCCTGTTGTTTTAAACCCATGGAAAGGGAGGTTGACTCTTTCTGTGGGTTTTGTTTTTTTAATATAATATTAATTATTTATGGAAAAAAATAATTAATAAAGGACAGTCCTCTTCATCAGAATTTTGTGCTGACTAACAGGCGGTAATGCGAATACCCTCCCGCGAATGCCGCCTGTTTTTATGTTTTTTATTTTTCTCTGGCTTTTCCGATAAACTTGGTATCATTATTTGGGATAATTTTCTCAGACCGTTCTGATCTCCCTTTGCCTGTTCCTCATATGCGGCGCCGCCGAGATTTTTTGCCGGTCTGCAGCAAAGATCCTCAAAATCCTGTGTCTTCTCTGACGTTATGTTCCCTTTCCCGGATCAAATTATAGAACAAAATCAAAATCTTCTTTATAATAAATGCTCAAATTTATGGATGGGGAATCACATGAAATTATTCGAAAAACTCCTTGAAGAAATTCTGGCTGAATCCCTTAAAAATTCATATCCCCATTTCAAATGGAGGGATAATCTTTATATTCAAAAAACAAACAGTGAGGAATTCGGTGATTACCAGACTAACTTCGCGATGGTGAATGCAAGGGATTTTAAAATGGCCCCCCGAGCTCTGGCAGAAGATATCGTGAGAAGGACAGGTTCCAATGAGGTTTTTAAAAAGATAGAGGCTGCCGGACCTGGTTTTATAAATATATTTATTAACGATGATTACATCGGAAAAACGGTTGGAAAGATTGGCGAAGAAGCTTATGATTTTTCCTTTCTGGACAGAAAGGGTGATATAATTATAGATTATTCATCTCCAAATATAGCTAAAAGAATGCATATCGGTCACCTCAGAAGTACTGTGATCGGTGACTCGCTTAAGAGGATCTTCCGATTCCTGGGCTACAGTGTCATCGGCGATAATCACGTGGGAGACTGGGGAACTCAGTTCGGAAAATTGATTGTCGGCTACAGGAAATGGCTTGATAAAGAAGCCTATGCTGAAAATCCTGTTGAGGAATTGGAAAGAATTTATGTCAAATTCGAGAAGCTTTCTGAAAATGATCTGTCACTCATTGAAAGCGCCAGGAAAGAATTAAAAGATCTGCAGGATGGAAAAGAAGAAAGCAAAAGGTTATGGCAGGAATTTGTTGATGTCTCTCTTCTTGAATATGACAAGATATATAAACGGATAGGCGTTGAATTCGACACATTTTATGGAGAATCTTTTTACAATGATATGATGCCATCAGTAATACTTGAACTCAAGGATAAGGGCCTTGCCGTAAGATCAGAAGAGGCCCTTGTTGTTTTTTTCGACAAAAATGAGAACATCCCCGTATGCATTGTTCAAAAAAAAGACGGGGCATATCTGTACGCAACATCAGATCTCGCATGCCTTAGATACAGGCATGAAAATTACGATCTTAACAGAGTAATATATGTTACTGACGATAGGCAGATAACTCATTTCCGTCAGGTTTTCAGAATAGCGGACATGCTGGGGTGGAATATAAAGAAAGAGCATGTCTGGTTCGGGGTGATGCGGTTTCCCGAAGGAATATTTTCAAGCCGTAAGGGCAATGTCATCCGCCTTGAAGACCTTCTAAATGAAGCGAAAAAACGCATATTAGCTATAATCGCGGAAAAAAATCCTGATTTGCCCCCGGAGGAAATGGAAACTGCATCTGAAGTAATCGGTATAGCCTCCGTAAAATATTTCGATCTGAGCCAGAACAGGACCAGCACACTTATATTTGATTGGGACAAAACACTGAATTTTGACGGTAACACGGCACCCTATCTCCTATATACTTACGCCAGGATAAGGTCGATACTGCGAAAAGCATCGGAAATGAACAAATCAGTGGACAGCAGTGCAGTAATTTTATTTACAGAAAAAATTGAAAGGACCCTGGCCGTTAAGCTGACACGCTTTCCTAATGTTGTTTTAAAATCAGCTGAAAATTATACACCGAATTTTATCGCCGATTACCTTTTTGAACTGGCTCAGAACTTTAACACATTTTACAATTCCCTTCAGGTCCTTAAGGTCAGGGAAGAAATTATGAAATCCAGGCTGCTTCTGGCTGAAAGGACATCGAGGATTATAAAATCAGGTCTTGACCTGCTCGGTATAAAAACCCTGGAAAGAATGTAAAGAATCACAGGCCCTGCATCTGCCTGATCTTTTCAAAAGTGACTACATCAGCCAGCCTCTCGATGGTTTCCCTGGCATCAATGATCATATTGTTTATCTTCATCTCCTTTTCGAGCACTGCATAGAAACGCATATTATAGAAATATACATCGGAGAGAAAGCAAAGGCTTGTTATTGTCGCCACGGAATCGGAAAAAAATTTATCTTTTAAAAAGCCGGCCGATATGATTTTTTTGTCCCAATATGGAACACTGACATCGCTTTTACGAGTTGCAGAAATTTCAAGCGGTTCGATAGGGTTTTCAAAGTTGTATTCGCTTGCTGCCTTTTTGTAGTGAATATGGATATTCCCCAGCTTAGTTCCTATTTCCGACAATATATCCGAAAGGGCATCGATGGTCTGGATCATGGTAAGCACAGAGGTTGCCGGTATCACCTCCTTTTTTGATGTTTTAAGCTCGAAAAATTCCCTCCTTGATACTATGGGCATCGTGAAGACTGAATCAGTGAACTTCAAAACCGCAAAGCGCAGTTTGTCAATCTCCAGCTGGAAGACTTCCCTGCTGAATACCCTGACCGGACCGAAATCCTCAATACTGACTTTATCTATAAAAAAATTCTCAAACTCGTTTAAAAATTTTGTAAAAAAATTAAGAGCAAGTTTGGCAGTGTTGCCCTTATCAAAGTTGAAATTATCCTCGCTTTCTCCGAATCCGGAGAAATTATAAAAATCTGTTAACACGTTGTAATTGTAACTCCTGTAGCCTGATGAATCCGGTCTGATAAAATGCTTCAGGAAATACTGGATCCTGTTGATTTCATCCTTTTCCCTTAACAGGTTCTGCCATAACTGAGTCTTATCATTAATATATATATTTATCTTGAGCTGGATGTGAGGGGGACAATCATAAGAAAAGGTATTCACGATACCGCCCTGCTGTTTTTTGATCAGATCATCCAGTCTTAAATATTTCCTTAATTCCAACATATTAATCGATAAAATGAAATTATACAGGTTTGAAGGATCTCTCCCGTTTCCAAGTATTCGCCTTATCTGAATTTTGGACAGCTCAATCATCCCTTCCTGTTTTTTATGTTCAGACAGAACATTAATAATACCTGCCCTTATAATATCGGGATATTCTCTCTGATAATGGCAGATAAGGAAGAGTGCCTCGACATCCCTGAACTTTGCAAGGATTTGGCGGCTGGTCGTGCCGGTTTTAACAGACGGTGCTGATAAGATAGCCTGGCATAATTGTCTGAAAATGACAATAAGGTTATAATCAAGCTTGTCCAGATTCATCCAGCCTTTATCCAGAACGAGGTTAAGAACTTCTATAAGGTCCTTCGCATCTTTCTGAAGGTAATGGAAAAGGGTTTTAACCCGGGTAAAATCGAATTTTACACCCGCAGGGTTTAGACCAAACTTAATGAATCCGGCTGTTTTTCCAAACGAACGGATCTTTTTATAATCTCTGAACAGATAAATAAGGAAAGGTGTTTTCATCAGTTTGTTTTTTACTTTTTCACTGTTTTTTCTTGCAGTTTCCTCAGTCAATACATGCTTTTTACGGATTATATCCTGCGCTTCTTCATCAGTAATTGGGGTTTGATCGATTGAAATAGATATTTCCTGCGCATCAATCAGCTCTATTTTTCGTATCTTCTCCTGCAGGCTTCCGCCGGATTCAAGAACTTCTTTTATCATAATAGCCGCTTCAGGAGGGCGATCTTTTTTTAACAGCTCGGCCATCCTTGAATATTCCATGGATGCTTCAAGACTATACTTTTCTCTCTCATTATCCATACACTTTACTCTATTGTAATAATTAAAACAGAATTCCAGGGTACTTATTTCTGATAGCATTTCATTATCTATAAAAAATCGAGCTTTGTCAAGGACCCTCATTTTTTCCCTTGACATAATAAATGCATTATAATAAAATCTTTAACGTTATTTCCGGAATTTACCAATTCAGTATGAAGGATTAAAAATGGGTTTAATAAACCGTAATAAGGAACTTTGGTTTTATGAAGAGCTTTATACAGACATAACTTACGGTTTTAAAGTTAATAAGATCCTGTTGCCCGTCACAAATACCGGCTATCAGGATATGATGATTCTCGAAACTGAGCGGCTTGGAAGGGTTCTCATCCTGGATGGCGTCGTTCAGCTTACCGAAGAGGATGAGGGAATATACCATGAATGGATAACCCATTGGCCCATTTTCTCGCTTTTAAAGCCCGCCAGGAACATCCTGATAATCGGGGGTGGGGATGGGGGAGTAGCCAGGGAGGTGCTCCGTCATAGATCCGTCAAATCAGTTACACTGGTTGAGATAGACAAAGAAGTTATAAACAAGTGCAGGGAATTTATGCCGAGTATATCGGATGGAGTATGGGATGATAAAAGGCTTCATCTTGTGATCGGTGATGGAGCCCAGGAAATAAAATCCATGAAGGGAAAATGCGATGTTGTGATAATAGATTCTACCGATCCCATAGGCCCGGCTCAAAGCCTTTTCAATACCGATTTTTATCAGGGTGTCTACGACTCGCTTGTTGATGGGGGAATAGCCATACACCAGACCGGGTCACTGATACTCCAGCCTTCTGAATGCCCAGCAAGCTGGAGACAGATAGAACGTGTCTTTGACGATGTAAGGGTAATACAATTTTCAAATTCAAGTTATATCGGCGGTCAATTCAGCCTGACTGCCGGTTCGAAAGGAAGGAAGGTCTTTCCAAGGGCTTCAAGGAATTCAAAAAGGTCTTTCAGAGAGTCAGGAATGGTCTGCAGGTGGTATTCACCCGATATTAAGGCCGAGATCTATCCCGAATTCAAGCACAGGCTCGAACAGGATAAGTATGGCGAGGAGATAGTTCTCGACATAGTCCTAAAGAGCAAAAGGATAGCTTCGTATGAAAAAGTAGCCGAATGGAGTAAAAAAACCTGCGAGGCAATAAGGATGAAAGCCTACGGGGTACCATTCGTATCAAATGAAAAATTCAGAGAGGGTGATACTCTTATACAATATATCGAAACAAGCGCGATTAATTACAGGCAGTACGGTTCGACCGGCTGTGCCAATTGCTTTACATGTGCAGACCTGCCCGCTGATGATGCCATTTCCTTTTCTCTTATGTATTTTGGATCAGCCTCGGGGAACTGCCTTCATATTCCGCGAGGTTCATTCACCGATATAAGGAAAATCCGAAATAACAGCCTGATTTACAGAACTGAACTTGCAAACGATAAAAAAAGGATCAAAGTTATCAGTGATTATTATAAACCCAGGTTTACAGATTCCTCGAAAGTTCTTTCGAGGGCCTTCAAACTCCCGATTGATGATGGATTTTCAACTTCATTTGAACTTATCATAGATCTCTACGGTTGTGATTATTCAAGGATTTCATCCACAGAAGCCGTTTCGAGATGGGCATCAGAGGACTTTTGCCTAGCTACCGGACTTGAACCCATTGGAAAAGCCGAGGCGCCGGATTTCGGTCATGCCAAGAAAAAGACTTCAGGACCTTCAGTCACTCAGCTGTTCAGTGGAGGATCGAATATCAGCCATTATTCTATAAACTGGCTGATGATCCTGATAAACATCGTTTCCAGGAAGCCATATTCTCTTAAAAAAGCGATTACATCGGCAATGAAATATTTTATGGGTCAGAGAGCTGTCTGCTGGCTGGTTCCAAGGGCATCAGGCGGAAAGGATATCAGGCAGGTTGCGGATCGCACGCTAATATTTGAAGTACTTACAAGATCATTGTAAGTCCGATTTGAACCTCATTTTGAAGCCAGTATTTTGGTTATCCATATAATGGCAATGGTATGTCCGATAATTGCACCGATTGTAACAGCCGCGAAAACAATGAGGATCCTTGTAACACGGTTGCTGAAAAACCCTTTGAATGTCTGAATATCGCTGTTTAAATTTTCAAGATCCTTGACCTGAGGCTTGCGCAGTATCGCTTCAAGAGGCGCCAGCACGATCCCGGCACTGATTGGCGGAGCAATCAGTTTTATAGGAGCTGTAAGCCATGCAGATATGATTGTAAGGGGGTGAGCCATAACGGCTAATGCTGCAAGAGATGTGCAAAGCCCTGATGAGAGTATCCATGCCCAAAGCATCGATACTCCGACATTGCTCCCCTTCATAAAGCCCAGCACGATCAGCGAGAGCAAAACAAGCCCGATAAGCCACGGAAACAGTTTTGAGCCTATTCCCGAGGGAGGCACGGTTTCGATTTCGGGATCATAATTTGATTTGCTTTCTATAGCAGCCTGTATGCCCTGAAGATGACCTTTGCCGACCACAGCCACAATTTTATTACCAGGGGCTGTTGTAATATTATGAGCAAGGTAGAAGTCCCTCTCATCAATTATAACACCTTTAACTTTAGGCAGTTTTTTTGCAAACTCCGCCATCATCTCATTAATCATATTATCCTCATGCAGAAGCTCACTGACATTTTCCTTATTGATATCCTCATTTATAAAAAAGGCCTCAAGGAGAACAGTCAGGATTTTCGTTTTATCCCAGAATGAAGAAAGTTTCCATGCACGACGTAATGTAATATTAATATCCCTGTCAGCAAGCACAACCTTCTTGTTTCTTTCCTCGGCTATACGGAATGCCGTTATCATTTCATCACCCGGCGCCGATCTCATTTCCAGACCGACCCTTTTCTGGAAAGCCGATAAGATCATATTAACGAGCAAAAGAAATCCCTTGCCCTGACGTATGACCCTGACTATATCGAGGTTCTGCCACCGGTTCTTATCTTTTAGTGACTGATACCTGGACTCGCAGAGCTCAACACATACGCTGTCAGGATCAATAGTGTCAATTAACTCCTCTACTTCTTTCCTGCTTTCTTCAAGTACATGCGCTGTGCCCAGAATATAAATATCCTTTTCTCCGACATGCAGCCGCATGCAGTTGGGCGATGAATTAACCATTTCATTTTCCTTAATACTTATGCTATTAAAAACGCCGGTTCTTCTGAACCGGCGTAGGTCAATATGTTTGCTTAATTAGTTAAAGCTTGCCGCCAGAATAAAAATACTATTTTTTCTGCAGAACAACGTCATCTGCCTTGATCTTGTCCATACCGTCGACAATATCGGCAATACAGTATTTATCCTTTATCTCCGTTATTTTTACGGAACCGACCTGTTTATCTTCGCTTCCAAGACTTTCTCCGCTATCCGGATCAATCAATTCCTGGCCCTTCTCCATTACTACCAGGACCATCCCTGCTGTCACCCCGGAATCTTTGCCAAGATTGATATAGACTGACTTATCGCTTACCTTTATGATCTTCCCTTCGATGGGCAAATTGCCGAAAGTTTTAATGAACTGATTTACAAGGTCGTCGATGCATTTTTTTGTCGCCTTCCCTATGATAGTTTCGTCAAAACCTGTGGAACCGAACGCTACATCAGTTGGCAGAATATCTGCATTTTGGATCGATACTCCTGTTGCCGTTTCTTCACCGGTTCCGGTTTCAGCTCCTTCAACCCTGCCGGATTCAACATTAATAATGCGTGTATCTGTCGCCACCCTTGCTGTTGTAGAGTTGACAGCAACTCCGAATGCCTTTGTCTGTTCATTCTTCTGACCGAACTGGTTGACGCTTCCTATCACGATATACTGAAGGCCGAGTATTTTTCCAACTTTAACAGCCGATTCAGGTGTCGTGATACCGCTCATCTGAAGTTTCTGCTCCTCAAGCACGCTTTCCAGTTTTGACCTTTCCATAACGTCAAACTTGCCAGATTTAAAAAGCGAGGTCGCAAGCATGTCAGCCATCCCCTGCCCTACCGACCAGCTTCCGGTCGCCGAACCGGCTTTGTACTGGAAATCAATGATCGCCAGTCTGGGCTTTTTGGCATAAGCTACTGCAGCTAAAAATACCATCAAAACAAAGATAATCCACCTTTTCACAGCAGTCCTCCTCACTTAATTACTTTCCTATCAAAAGATATAATCTTTAATATCAATATATAAAACCTTCTCATCCCGGAAATTTTGCAGAAAGCAGGCTAACGCCGTACCTGCCGAGAAAAACAGAGAGAATAACTCCACCTGCGGATAGAACGACCGTGTATATATGACCGGAAGGATTTTCAATGCCATAAAATATATTAACAATAAGCATGGCTATCGAGATCAGAAAGAAGAATATTCCCAGAAATATTTTCTTTACAAGTATAGGGGTATTTACTCTTCTGAACCGTATTTTACCATCCAGTAAGCCGCCCAGAAAGGCGGCGATTATTACTGCCGGAAGGCAGTAGATAAGGATCATCATAGTAGCCAGCAATTGAGCTAGAATTTTCCCTTTTATTATAAAAACGGAGACTGAAAAGACCAGTATGGAAAAATTGAAAGCGACTGGAAAGTGTACGAGAATAGGGTGTATGTCAAGTGATAGAATTTCCTTTCTTTTTTCCGACATTTTTTCCTGGTACGGTTCAAACATCTTCGCAGGAACCCCGCATGCCGGGCATCTATCCCTTAATCTGCTCTCCGGCATAATAAAACCGCAGGCTTTGCAAATTACCAGTTTTCTCATATAATACCTCTTCAACTTACAATATTTTATCATACAGGTTCATATAGTCAATAAATTACCTTTTGATAAATAATAGATATACCAGGCAGAATATGTTCGTTGCAGTCGATGAGACAAGGTTCATCCCCATTGCCAGCCTGAACCTGGCTGCACTTTCATCTTTTAATACCCCGATAAACCAGATTAAAAAGTATAATACTACTGGAACCTGTGACAATAAAAATATGAAAGACGGAAAAGCACCCCGGTAATGGTCAAAATAAGTTATAAAACCCAAAAGCGCAATCATAAAAAAAGAAGCTGACAGAAGAAAAGTACCCCTGATCCCGAGAACAAGCGAGATTGTTTTATCTCCCCTCCTCCTGTCTTCCTCATGCTGATAAACTTGAGTAAGGGGATAGGAGGCCATCATATAAAATGTTATAATCAACGCCGGAATCATAGTTTCATTGTTAAAAATATTTTTAAAACCACCGGTATCAAATGAACCGTATGATAATAGATACATCAAACCGCCTCCGAATAATGAAACACTGATCCAGCTTATAAATGGCCTCTTTTTTAAGCGTATCCTGACATAACTGTAAGATTTTGACCCTGCTCCGTATACCAGTAAGCCTGCTGCAAACGGAAGGCTTATTATGAGAGCAAGAAGAATGGCGGCCAGTTCAAAAAGCAGGGATGCATATAGCAGATCGCCTGTAACTGGCGGAGGATTTTCAAGCCCGCCTATACTCTTCTCATCACGGTCATAATAGGAGTTGAAACCATTACTTGCCGGATAAACCAGCAGGTGAATGATCAAAAATGAAAATATCGCCCTTAAATAATCAATCTCCTCTGAAATGCACATGGAAACCATGAAAACAGGGGTTAAAAAATATGAAAAAGGTATTCTCAAATGCAGCCAGGTCGAACGTGTCATTTAACATCCTGATTTTAGAGTATATCGGGAGTCACAAACCAGCGGACCATCCACCTGTCATCGGATTTTTCAAGGCAGATAATGGATGCATCATTTATCAGGAATAAGTCCCTCTCTATATCGCCAGCGGTAAGATTTGATAAAAGCTTCGAAAGTTGAGGAAGATGTCCGACTATCATTGTATCCGACATTAAATCTCGGGCATTATTCATCCAAACTTTTACCGGATCGTTTGGTTTTAAACCGGCCGACTCTGCGATTCCATCAACTGATTTGATCTCTTCCGAGATTATCTGTGCAGTCTCTCGGGCCCTCGTTTTCCCGCTGTGAAAAATGATTTTGACTTTAATATTATTTTTCCTGAGAAAAGATGCCGTTTTCCGAACCCTCTCCCTCCCTTCTTTTGTCAGAACTCTCTCGGTATCATTTTCAGCCTGAACGGCTTCACCATGACGAACGAGATAAAGTCTCATATTATTATTCCGCAATGGGAAGACCCGGAACTGGAAATGTAAGGCATAGTTCCTCCACCTCTTTTTTTATTCCGGCCAAAACCCTTTCATTGTCATGATTTTTCAGGGTTTTTGATATCCACAAACCGATCTTTTCCATTTCCTGCTCCTTCATATTTCTCGTTGTCGCGGCAGGAGTGCCCAGCCTTATCCCGCTTGGCTTGAGTGGAGGATTGGGATCATCGGGAATTACTTGCTTGTTTGTCGTAATCGAAACACTGTCAAGGACCTGTTCAGCCCTCTTACCATCAAAGCCGAAACTCTTGATTATATCGGCAACCATCAGGTGATTTTCCGTTCCGTCTGTAACGAGCTTTATCCCCTCCTTCATAAGAGTTTCGGATAGCACTTTGGCATTTTTAAGTATCTGCACGCCATATTCCTTAAATTCAGGCTTTAAAGCCTTGCCTAGAGTAACTGCAATAGCTGCTATAGTATGCATGTGCGGGCCTCCCTGCAGCCCCGGAAAGACGGATTTATCGATCTGCTGTGCGAATTTCTCTTTGCACATGATCAGGGCACCCCTCGGTCCCCTCAAACTTTTGTGCGTGGTGGTAGTTACAATATCAAAGCCGTAATCAAAGGGATTTTTCATAACTCCCGCGGCGATAAGACCTCCAACATGGGCTACATCAGCCATAGTGATTGCGCCTGCTTCGTCGGCGATTTTTTTGAAATCCTCGTAATTATAATCCCTTGGATATGAGGTAAATCCGCACAGGACAATTTTGGGCTTATACTCCACTGCGATCTTCATAAGATCGTCAAAATCTATTCTGCCCTTGTTATCAGGGTCAGTTTTATACCTGATGAAATTGAATATTCTCCCCATATGTGAGACTGGAGCTCCATGGGTCAAATGCCCGCCATGGGACAGGTCCATGCCAAGTACGGTATCGCCCGGTTTTAAGAAAGCAAGATAGACAGCCTGGTTCATAGGAGAACCGGAAAGTGCCTGAACATTAACATGCTCACAGCGGAACACTTTTTTAGCCCTTTCAATAGCTAGCCTTTCAACGTAATCCGTAAATTCCTGCCCGCCGTAATATCTTTTTCCAGGGTAACCCTCTGAATATTTATTGGTAAAAACGCTTCCGTTTACAGCTAATACCTCCGGGTAAGTATAATTCTCAGATGGTATAAGCTCTATTCCCTTCCTCTCCCTTTCTTCCTCTCCCTTAACAGCGTAAAAAACCTCAGGATCATTTTGTTTTAGTAATTCCCAATTCCTGTCCATATCAGTCTCTCCAACCTATTTTCGGGCCATAAATGAACAGCCCGTCTAAATTTTATATTATGTCCGTTTATATTTCAATAGTGGCTAATCCTTTTCGATCGGCTCAACATCATTATTCTTTAGCCACTTGATTGCATATTCCTTTATTCTGCTTCCCTCGAATTTATTCCAGGCTTCACGGTTCTCAGGGAATTCAGTAAGCACATCCCTGAAATCTCTGAAAGGTTTCTCACCGGAAATGGCTTCAATGAGTTTTTCCTGAACTTTCTGGTTTTTTACACCTTCAATGAATTCTTCCATAAGGAGTAAGCCCTCATTCGAGGGGTAAGGCTCTATGAAAAGGTACCGTTCAGGATCGTTTTTATCAAATCTTATCTCCGGATCCTCAAATGATTCTTCCTCGGCAACAATTCTGCCGTTTTTTAAATCAACATACTGGTCAAACCAGCCGTCGTGGTTGCGCATTGCAAAAAGGAGCATCTCAAAGTCTATTTTCAGTTTGTGAGACATATAAAATCCTCCTTTAAAGATTCTCATTTTGGCATCATTTCTCAGATATTTTTTCCTTTCTTTTTTTGTTAAATTTAACTCTTTTTCAGCAGTAATTATAGTTAAAAGAAGAAATATTGCAATAAAATGAGTTGGAAGTCCCGGCACCATCTGCCTTCATCCCACGAATTTCTTTTCATTTTTCCCTTTTTAAGATAAAATAATAATCAGGATTTATTTTATGAATGACTATAAATCAACCAAAAAGGCTGTATATCCGGGATCATTCGATCCTCCAACAAACGGTCACTTCGACATAGCCCTCAGGGCATCCATAATCTTTGACGAACTGGTGATAGCAGTTACAGACAATGATTCAAAGAAGATACTCTTCACTGCCGAAGAAAGGCTCAATATGCTTAATGCTGTTTTTGAGAAAGAAAAAAAAATTACCGTAAAGATACTGAAAGGTCTGCTGGTGGATTTTATCACAAAGGAAGGGGCAATAGCTGTTGTCCGCGGCCTTCGTGCCATATCAGATTTTGAATATGAACTTCAGCTGGCTTCTTTGAATAATCTCCTGAATAAATCCGCCGAAACTGTTTTTTTTATGGCGAGCGATGAAAATCTGTTTGTCAGTTCTTCAATGGTCAAGGAGATCGCGAAACTGGGAGGTGATATTTCACAGAAGGTGCATCCCTATGTTTGGAAAAAACTGATTGAAAAATATAAGCAGACCTGAATACGTAAAGATAATTTCAAGGAGTGAATATGTACAACTTCAGGAATAAAATTCTGGATATAGTTAAAGCGGCACCTAGAAGGCTGGTCCTGCCCGAAGGCTCAGACAGACGCGTTCTGAAAGCTGCGGAAATGATCATTAAAGAGAAGTTTACAAGCGAGCTTATTGTGCTGGGTAAGCCCTCTGAAATGGAATTGGCGGCAAGGAAAGAGGGCATATCTCTTGCCGGTGTTACACTTCTTGATCCTGCTATTTCTCCAAAACTCACCGATTTTACGCATATACTTTACGAATCGAGGAAAAATAAGGGAATGACTGAAAGTGAGGCCGATAAGCTGATGCGCGATGAGGTATATCATGGAGCGATGCTTCTCAGCCTGGGTGAAGTTGACGCCATGGTTTCAGGCAGTCTGACCCCGACTGCAAAAACAGTTAAAGCCTCGCTCATAATCGTTAAGCCCAGGGAAGGAATTAAGACTGTCTCAGGAAGCTTTGTAATTACAGTCCCGGATTGTCAATATGGTAAGGAGGGTGCTTTTATATATGCAGACTGCGGTGTTGTCCCCGAACCCACAAGCGACCAGCTGGCTGATATAGCCATCTCTTCTGCCGATACATGCAGAAAACTCTTGTGCACAGACCCGGTTGTAGCATTTTTATCATTCTCAACCCTTGGAAGTGCTGATTCACTCTCAGTTCTGAAAGTCCGTGAAGCAGTCAGGCTGATTAAGGAAAGAAACGTTGATTTTTCTTTCGACGGAGAGATGCAGTTTGATGCAGCCGTCGATTCCGTTGTGGCTAAACTCAAAGCCCCTCATTCCGAAGTGGCGGGAAAGGCGAATGTAATGATATTTCCGGATCTAAACAGCGGCAATATCGCATATAAAGTCACACAGAGACTTGCAAAAGCTGATGCTTACGGCCCTCTTTTACAGGGTCTTTCAAAACCTGTTAACGATCTGTCCAGGGGAGCAACCCCCGAGGATATAATGGTTGTTTCGGCGATAACAGTTGCTCAATCGTTATAATTTTATTAATTTAAATTAATTACAGAGGAGGTTCAAATGACGGATACAGCGATGAGTTACGCATGGCTTTACTATTTATGCGGCATCGTTTTTCTTATAATTTTCTTTTCTGGAATTAAAATTGTCAGACCAATAAATAGAGGGCTTATTGAAAGGTTCGGCAAATATGCAAGATTTGCCCAGCCCGGTTTTCACTGGGTATTTCCAGTAATTGAAAAAATTTACCTTATCAACATAACAGAACAGATGGTTAACGCAGAACCTCAGGAGATCATAACGAATGACAACCTTAACGCCAAGGTAGATGCCCAGGTCTATTTCAAGGTGAGGCAGGATGAGGAAAGCGTTAAAAAATCGCAGTATAACGTTTTCAATTACCAGCTCCAGATAGTCAATCTTGCAAGGACGACCCTGAGGAATATAATCGGAACAATGACCCTGAAATCAGCCAATAGCGAGAGGAGCAGGATCAATTCGGATCTTTTGAAGACCCTCCTGACGGAAACCAGCAACTGGGGCCTCGACATAGTAAGAACTGAATTGAAAGAGATAGATCCGCCGAAGGATGTACAGGAAACTATGAACAAGGTTGTAAAGGCTGAAAATGAAAAAATCGCAGCAATTGATTTCGCAACGGCTACAGAAACTGCCGCAGACGGCCAGAAAAGAGCCGAGATTAAAAAGGCTGAGGGCATCAAGCAGGCCGAAATTCTCAAGGCAGAAGGTGAGGCTCAGGCTATAAAGCTCGTTAATGAAGCCGCCAACCAGTATTTTATCGGCAACGCCCAGATCCTAAGAAGGATCCAGATGGTGGAAGATGCGCTTAAAAACAACTCAAAGATCATCGTTCCCCCCGGCTCCGAACTCGTAAATGTCCTGGGTGAAATGGCTGGTATTCTGCCCATTCCGGCGACGAGACAGGAAAAGAAAGGCGGCTGAAGCAAAAAAATATAGAAAAATACAATGGATCATATAAAGTCAAAACTGGATAAAATAGATAAATTCCTGGAAAAGTATAAAAAAGTCATAACAAAGTGCGATTTATGCCCACATCGCTGCGGCATCAACAGGTCCAAAGCCAAAGGAAGGTGCGGTGAGCCATGGCTCACCAGGATCTCAAGCTACAATATACATCATGGAGAGGAACCACCAATATCGGGTTCAAACGGAAGCGGCACTATTTTTTTTACTGGCTGTAATATGAAATGCTCCTATTGCCAGAATTATCCTATCAGCCAGCTTCGTCAGGGTTACAGGAGCCTGACTTCCGAAGAACTTGCTTCCGCCATGCTTGCTCTTCAGGTCAGGAAGGCTCATAATATAAATTTTGTAACACCAAGTCATTACCTGTACCAGATAATGGAAGCTCTAAAAATAGCTTATTTGAAAGGGCTCGACATTCCACTTGTCTATAATACTAGCGGATTCGACAGGCCGGATGTTATTTCTGATCTTGAAGGCATTATTGATATTTATCTGCCCGATGCAAAGTACTTCAGTCCTGAAATATCCGAAAAATATTCTGAGACAAGCCGTTACTTCGAAGAGAACAGCATTGCACTGATAAGGATGTTTGAACAGACGGGTGATGATCTTCTGACGGACAGCGAGGGTATAGCATTAAAAGGTCTTATTATAAGGCATCTGGTTCTGCCTGGAAATATTGATAATACGAGACTTGTCCTTCAATGGATCAAGGAAAATCTTTCAAACAGGGTACATCTGTCTCTGATGAGCCAGTATTTTCCGGCAAATAAAATAAGCGCAAATTTCCTTCCAGAATTAAACAGGAAAATCAGCCATGATGAATATAAA
>Ga0187771_10001531_pt1 | contig 15513 bp, 14 predicted proteins | sample 0116_SJ02_MP15_1_FD_133139 | JGI IMG/M metagenome (GOLD analysis project Ga0187771, IMG submission 133139) | Tropical peat soil microbial communities from peatlands in Department of Meta, Colombia - 0116_SJ02_MP15_10_MG | ecosystem: Environmental > Terrestrial > Soil > Wetlands > Peat | place...
AACTCCCTGACGGACCGTCTTTGAGCGATCGCTTCCCAAAGTGTCTTTCCACCCGTTTGATCAGAAAGCCGAATGGGAAAATGCTTTAATACATAAGGAAACTCTTTATAGGGAAAGGGTTGATGTGCCCAATCAAGGCCCCCCTGTGGCATCGCCTCCCGTCGATACTTCGTTTCCTGATGATACAGGTCTCCAATCCCTTCTCTTCTTCGTTCCATAAATAGCACCTCCATCATATCAAATTAATGGAAACTGGATGAAAAAACAACCGCTATTCGCAGCTACAGACCCCGGTTTGACTCGAATAAAGTGGAATGATATTCTTAATCCGTTAAAGATAGCCGCCCATTCGCGCTTGCGGTGAACGGCGAAAATGAATCCCTCACCTCCCCTTTCACGGAGAGGTTCGTCCCCCTGGATCAAATCGGGACGAAGGAGGATAGAGGGGCCAGGGGTGGGGGAGCAAGAGTTATTTGAAAGGCATGGATAGCAATGGTGAAATCGGATCAGAAACGTTGGGATAAGAGATTCACGGGGAAAAAGTTCGCCCTGGGCAAAGAGGCCAATACTTTTCTGAGAAGGCATATCGGTCTCCTTCAAAAGGGGAAAGCTCTTGATATTGCAACAGGGGAAGGAAGAAATGCAATATTCCTTGCTCAGCATGAATTCGATGTGGATGCTGTGGATATATCCGAGATGGGCTTGAGGAAAGCCAAGGAATTGGCCAAAGCGATGGGAGTCAAAATTCATACCTTTCAAACTGACCTCGACAAGTTTCAAATCGAGGCGGATCATTATGATCTCATCGCCGACTTCTATTTTCTTAATCGTCGCCTCATTCCAAAGATCAAAAAGGGGCTGAAAAAAGGAGGCAAGGTGATTTTTGAAACGTATCACCTCGAGCAGAGGACTCTCAGGACAAGGGGTCCCAAAAATCCCAAATACTTCTTGAAACCCAACGAACTTCTTAAACTGTTCAAAGGATTCCGAATCCTTCTCTACCGGGAGGGGATCTTCAAAGAAGGTGGAAAAAGGAAGGCGATCGCCAGCCTCATCGCCGAAAAGACCTACTAAAATGATTCATGAAAATGTTCTTTGGTTCGATTAAAATAACCGAATCGAAGGAACGAAAATTCCTGTTTGAGGAGATCGACCATTTCAGAGATTCCCATCCCCTCTCCTCGTCCCATTAATTTGAGATAGAGATCGGGATCGATATTGAGGTTTCGCATCTGGATGAGATCAAGGCCCGTCCCCTTAATCAACTCAATCAACCCTTTCACCTCCTCCTCCCTATCGGTGAACCCTGGGAGAACGAGAAGGTTGATAGAGGTATAGATTCCCTTTTCTTTCGCCAGAATCAAGGAATTCACGACATCCCGAAACGAATATCCTTTGGGTCTGTGATAGCGACGGTAGTATCTTGAATGGGGGCTGTTGAGGGTCACGCGAATGCTGTCGAGCCCTGCCTCAATCAACTTCTCCACCTGTTTTGGAAGGCTTCCATTGGTGTTAAGGTTGATCGTTCCTCGATCGGTCTTCTCTCGCATTTGCCGAATCGATTTCTCTAAGAGTCGCCATTGAACCAGGGGCTCACCTTCACATCCCTGACCAAAACTGACAATGGCATCTTCTGCCTTCTCCAGATGAGGTAAAGCAACGCCCAAAACTTCATCTGAGCTTGGGACGAAACGGATTCTCTCCTGAGAAGCAGGACAGCATTCAGAGGGCTGCAGGGAGATGCAGCCTATACATTCTGCATTGCAGATCGGGGAGGTAGGTAATGGACATTCCCACCTTCGGAAGAAAACATTCTTGGCTGCAAAACAATGATATTCTAAAGCACACTTGGCGAGTTGGTGGAAAAGGCGATTCTCCGGGTTTTCTTTAAGAACGGTATGGACCTTTTTGCCCAAAAGACGGTCATTCTTAAAATATTTTGGATTCCAATGGGGATCGGGGTCGATGAGTAAACCGCTGACCCAAAACCTTCCCTCTCTCCAACCCACGGAACTATAAGCCCACAGAGGAAGGGTGAGGTCTCCCGGCCTCAGATGCGTGGCTGGAAGGAGCGTGCGGATATACCCCGGCGGAAGGAAAGCAGCCACGGCTGTACAGTCGACTTCCTTCCGACCGATCCGCATCTTTTCTGACAAGACGAAGGATTCTCTCCTGTCGTCCCATCCAATCGGAATTCTCCCGGGCAAAGTGAAGAGTTGACTCCCGGTAGGGAGAGAAATCAGTTCAGAGGGGTGAGGGAGAACTAAGCGATCTCCGGATCGACCTGCTAATTTCAGATCAGGGTGATCAAAGACCTTTCCTTCTGGATTTGATAAGATGAGATTGGGATACTCAGCACCCATCGTGCTTAGGAAGGATACCTTCTTTCCCCTTTCGACTTCCTTAGGGAGCTTCTGATATTTTTTCTTCTCAAGGCCGACTTTAATCGATTGGTTTTGCTTCGCCTTTTCATATCTACCTCCCAATCATATGATGATGGAATGCTGGAATAATGTCACTTATCTAACCAGGTTCCAGAAATGATCGGTTCAGTTCCACCCCCCACAATAGGGCAAGAATAACCACCTTTTACCCTCGTGATTGCAAGGACCGGCTTCGGGCTGCTTTGAGATCCTCCACTATGGAATAAGAGAGTTTCATCTCTCCCCGGCCCACCCCGATCTCCAAACCGTTTTTCTCGATCCCATGGTAATCCGTTCCCCCCGTCTTCAGGAGACCGTGTCTCTCGGCCAGGATTCTGTATTGGGCCACCTCCAAAGCGGAGTGCTCTGGATAATAGACCTCCAGCCCCTGGAGACCTTCCTCCACAAGTAGGAAGAGCAGATTCTCCAACTCTGAATATCCCTTTAAGCCAAGTGTATTGGGATGGGCGAGGACTGCCACTCCTTTGGCTTCATTGATAAAATGGAGAGCCTCCTTGGCCGTAAATCGGAATTTGTCCACATAGGCGGGAGCTCCCTTCTTAAGAAACCGATCGAAGGCTTCTTGAAAACTTCTCACATATCCCTTTTCCAAAAGCACCTGAGCAAAGTGGGGTCGTCCAACCTGACCTCCTCCCGATGCCTTCACCACCTCTTCATAGGTGACTTCAATTCCAAGCCGGTTCAGTTTCTCTGCAATCTTTGGATTTCGTTCTGCCCTCGCCCTCTGGAGATATTCCAATCTCTCATTGAGGAGAGGATGATGGATATCAAGAAAAAATCCTAAGAGATGCATGGATCCGGGCGAATGTACCGCACTAATCTCGATCCCAGGGATCACTTCAAAACCGATCCTCTCCCCCTCAGACAACCCCTCCTCCAACCCCCCAATGGTGTCGTGATCGGTAATGGCAATAGCTTGAAGTCCTTTCACTTTTGCGTATCTCACGATCTCAGATGGGCTCATCACTCCATCTGAAGCGGTCGTGTGGAGGTGGAGATCGACGTTCCCTGTGACCATTTCTTCCGAATCCTCCTGGGCTAATGCATGAAAAGAATCTTACTCACTTAGGTTTATATAAAAGAAGGCACCCTCAAAGTCAATCTGAAACCCATCTGTAGCTTCTTCGATTCTTATCTCAACTAAGAATTCCCTCTCTCAAAGTTCCCCAAATCATCGAACATTTTTTCCAACTTTAATGGGTCCGTGGTGAAGAATTGACCAGAAGGTTGCACCTCGTGGGTGAAAATAGGAGGGACATCCCGCATAGATAAACGGGGAGGCGGAAGATTATCAGGAAGCTTAATATGAATTTTTTTTGATATATAACAAATCCTATATGAATTTGGATGAACCCATGACTAATAGTGTAACACGTTGACACTAAAGAATATTTTTAAATAGAAATAAAGCTTGACAAAAGTGATTGATTTGAATATATTAGAATTAGAAAAGGAAAAAGACACTTGACCTGAGTGTGAACACATAAAGACCCATTCGATTGGACAGGGTTGCAGTATTCGAGGAGGGGAAAAAAATTAGCCCTTTCCATGGCTCTTGGATGGAAGGGGTTTTTTGTCTCAAAAAGAAAGGGGCTGACATCTGTGAAACAGAATAAAACATCAGGAAAGAAAAGAGAGGACGTGGATCTTGAACCACTTCCATCCTCATCTCTTTTTGGCGAGAGATTAACCTCAATTCCTCCAATTCAATCCAAATCTGTCAATGAGGGCGAACTGGAAGAGACATTGGAGGAATTTGAGCTCCAGGCAGGGGAGGGTGAGTTAGGGGCTGAAGAGAGGGAGGAGATGCAGGCAGAACAGACCTCCCGAGAAGAGACTCTTTTTCATCCTCAGGACATTACATTAGAATATCTAAAAGGCCTCGAGAAGATCTCTCTTCTTACGCCACAGAAAGAGGTCGAGCTGGCCAAGAGGATTAAGGAGGGTGAGCGTCATGTAAAGCTTCTTGAGACAAGGACCAATCGACTAAAAGCCCAGCTATTCCCTGCTCCAATCCCAAAAAATGGAGGGAAGCGGCCCCATAACAATAACCGGCAAGGCTATAAACTTAAGAGGAAAAACGGAAAGAAGTTAAAATCCGCTTCTTTTGAATTGAAGGAGAAAACGCTTCTTTACAAGAAAACACTTAACCGGTACCAACAGGCCCTCATTGATATCCAGGAGGCAAAGAATGAACTGATTCAGGCCAATCTTCGGCTGGTCGTCAGTATTGCAAAAAGGTATGCCAATCGAGGCCTCTCTTTCTTAGACCTGATCCAAGAAGGGAACCTCGGCCTCATGCAGGCAATGGTTAAATTCGATTACACAAAAGGTTATAAATTCAGTACTTACGCTTCCTGGTGGATCAGGGCGGCCATTTTGAGGGCTTTCGCAGAGAAATCGAGGACCATTCGTATCCCAAACTATCTCTTTGAAATCAAAGGCAAATTAATGAAATCGTTTAAAGATCTGGTGAAGAGATTAGGTCGGGAACCTACCTCCCAGGAGCTATCAAAGGATAGTGGAATTCCATTACATGACGTGGAGAAAATTCTGAACCTTATCGAAGAACCAATTTCTCTTGATATGCCTATTGGAGAAGAGGATAGTACGCTGGAAGACCTGATCCCTGATGAAAAGAACCTTTCTCCGAGCGATTCCTTGCTCGAAAAGGACTTAATCGAGCAAATTCGTAAATTGCTGTCTGGCCTTTCACCGAGAGAAGAAAAGATTCTGCGACTCCGTTTTGGAATTGGAGAAGATGGAGAGTGTACTCTTGAGGAGATCGGGAGACAGTTCGGTCTCAGTCGAGAGAGGATTCGCCAGATTGAAGCAAAAGCGCTCGAGCGATTGCGAGATCCAAACCGCTATAGAGAAATCAGGGAATATTTTGAATGACGTGTGAAGCAAGAGTAAGTGAAGGGGCATGCCGTCAATGATTCGGAATGCCCCTTTTTCGTTCTTCCTCAAAAGATTTATTCTTCGATCTGGATTGCCTCCACCGGACAATTTTCAGCCGCTTCGCGGCAAGCCTTCGCAACATCCTCAGGGACCTCGTCGACCTTGACGCGGGCCTTGTCATCATTCATTTCAAAAACCTCTGGGCAAGTCTCTTCACAAAGGCCACATCCAATACAGGTTTCTTCATCCACCACTGCCTTCATCGTCCATCCTCCTTTCAATCTTCCTTAATTCATTATTCACAATCATCTTCTGTAAATCAACCTCGTCGTTGAAAAAAATTCTAATTGCCCCCGAGCGAGTTTCATCTGTCTTAGAATCCTAAATTTTTCATATGGCATCTATTTACTTTTTATTCTTTTCCTATTATTTCTCCAAAATTATGAGACCTTCTACAAAAACCCGAATCGCTCTGATCTTCGTTGTGGTGGCTCTCGTTACCGGGGTTATCATCGGCCTCATTGTCAATTCTGTTATCACCTACCGAGTGATCCATGAAACACAAGAGCGAATAAAAGAAGCCCTCAATACAGCCCGATGGGTCTATACCTCGAAAATAAATGATATTGACAGGATAATTCATTTAACCTCCATCCGTTATATATTAAGAGATGCGCTCAAAAAGGAGAAAGCCTTATCGATAAAGGATGATATGGCAAGGTTGATGACCGATTATGGGCTGGATTTTTTAACTCTGGTCGATCCGAAGGGAAAGGTATTACTTAGGTTTCATCATCCTGGGATTTCGGGAGATAGCGTGGTCGAAGATCCGTTTGTCAGGGAGGCCCTTAAAGGTAGGGGAACTTCAGGAACCCAGGTGCTTTCGAGGGAGGAATTGTTGAAGGAAGGAAAGAACTTGGCGGACAAGGCGATTTTCCATTTGATACCAACCCCTAAAGAAAAACCTACCGAAAAGTTTGAAGAGACCTCTGGACTCGCATTGAAATCAGCACATCCAGTTCTGGATGCCAATGGAAAGGTTTTAGGAGCCTTGACAGGAGGGGTTCTCCTCAACCGCAATTATGAAATTGTAGATCGGATCAAGAACATCGTTTTCAAGGATGCAAAATACAAAGGAAAAGAAATCGGTACGGCCACTATCTTCTTGGGTGATTTGAGAATATCGACCAATGTCATGGATAGGGAAGGATATAGAGCCATTGGAACCCGAGCAATGAAGGAGGTCCAAGAACAGGTTCTCCAGAAGGGATTGCCCTGGATTCAAAGGGCCTACGTCGTGGATGACTGGTATATCACTGCTTACGAACCCATACGGGACTTCCAGAATAAAGTTGTCGGAATGCTCTACGTGGGAATACTGGAAAGCAAATATGTTGTCCTGAAGGAGAAGCTCATCCTCCTTTTCATGCTTGGAATGCTGACCGCCGTTTCCATCTCCTCTTACCTTTCGTTCCAGATCCTGAAAAAAGAGTTCTGGGAACATATCCATTCAAGCCAGAAAGAAAAGCAATAATCATTTCTAACCCCAACTCTTCTTGCTACACTACCGATCCGATTCAAAGATAGCAAAACTTGCTCCTTCTCCCCTCTTTGAGTTTAGCAACTACGCGCCCCCACATTCTTTGCCAAGAACGGGGCAATCGCTAATTTCAGATTCATATCCCTCAAAAGTATTCTCTTCGACGATCTCGAGGCGGGGCCTTTTTCGTCGGGATCAATCCTGATACAGATGAGGAGTTACTTTTCGAATGATCTTGATTTTTGTGGCTGTTTTGAATGGATTAATTCCTTTCTAAGCTGTTTTATATCATAACCGAAATGGATCAATAGTTCCTCGGTGGCCTTCAACAGCAATTCGAGATATTTCTCGACGTCGTAGGTGTCATCCGGACCCACCAACGGAAAGGATCTGACCCTCTCTGCCTTGTCTTTCGATAGGGCATCTTTGATCACATATCTCACCTTCTCACCAGGATGAATCGAAATTCCAACATCCTCTAACTGTTGGGCAGCGAGAGCGGTGAGGCTATCCACCTTGTAAGCATTTGGCTCCTGAGAGATCCTTTTCCCGATCGCCAAATCTTCCTTCTTCGTCTGCCCGCTCTTCAACATCAAGCTGTATTCAAAGAGGAGATCTAAGATCTTGGGAATCTTCGACCGATAATCATCCATATTTTTTGTCTCAGACAAGGCCTCGATCATTCGGATTTGAGCTTCCTGAATCAAGGGAGGCATATCACTCCGCCGGAACGATAATCCTCTCGCTTTGATCTTCCCGGTCTTGAAGAGGCCGAAATAACGGTTAGCTACAGGGCTCTCCTGGTTCCCCTTTGAAGGAAGAAAGGCCATCCATCTATAAATTCCCTCCAGGCTCATGGTGATTCCAGTCGCTTCACTAATCTTCTGGCAGAGTTCAAGAACCTGATCTTCCTTCAAATCCTTCTTACGAATCCAGAGGGAATCGGTGATCGCGTGGAGAAGTTCAAATCCCTCTCCTTCGCAGATCTCCTTTGCCTGTAGGAGTTTTTCCCTTCCAAATGCGGTGACCGCCTCATGGGCCTCAATCCTTCCAAAACGGGCATTTCGATAACCTAAATATCCGAAGCACGTCACGAGCATCCACTTGAGCGCCGTCTGCTTTCGATTATAAATCTCTTTTTTTTCTTTTCTTTCTTTTTCTATTCCACATTCCGCATTAGACAATCCGCAATCCTTTGTATCCTCTTTTTCCATTCCGCAATTCGCAATCCGCAATTCGCAATCTATTTCTTTCACCATTCTCTTTAGCCATGCCCTCCTCGCTAAGACGGGTTTAAGTGTCTTAGGAACCATCCCTTCCCTCTTCTCGCAGATTGTATAGCCAGCTTCCGGAACTCTGTGATTCTCACAGCATCCGCAGAGCGTCGTCTCCGGAGAGATATTGTGGATCGCCATGATCGTTGGATACATGGAGGCAAAATCAATCTCTGCCACATCTTCGAAGATCCCCAACTTGGGCTGAAAGACAAGGCCCCCTTTGTCGGCAACGAGCAGGTCCCACGCCGTCTTGAATCGTTCCGGCTCCCCCTTTCTCCATGGGATGAGGATGTCATCCTGAAAGGCTCGATCGAGCTGCATCGAGGTGATGGCCGTCCCAGGAGAGGTGCGGGCCATCCGCTGAACTGGAATTTTAGCCAATCGTGCCAATTCGATCACTCCTTCCATTCCCGATTCTCCATAGATGAATGAATTCCTCCGGTCGATATGCCATCTCCCAAGAAAGAGATGGGCAGGAGCCCGGTAATAGGTCCGGCCATAGGAAAAGTAAGAAAAGCCTTTTGGATTAACTTGCCTTTGAAAAGGATAAGCCTCTCGGTTCCATGGGATCGAAGTCCTCCCTCTCCTCTCCAACGAGAAGAAGAGGGGTAGAAGATAAGCATCCCCATCATCACTGAGGATCACATCAGGATCAAAATGTTTGAGGAATTTTCCAACCTCCTCAAGATCCACGCTCTCCATCTCCATCCGATACCCTTCGCACTCCAGAAGGAGAGACCTGGACATTCTATCTGCACGAAGTTCCATCATTCGAAGGTCAAGGGGGTCCTCATCGCCTACCCACACAGACTCAGATGGATCGGGGTGAATCTCAAAGATTCGGCCTTTTTCAGCCTCAATGATGCATCGGCCTGTCGGAAAAAGCCTCTTCTCATAAAGATAGGCTTGAGGCGGAGGGATGTCACAATTGTAGAAGGTGATTTTCTCTTCCCATCGAGGAAGGATTCGGGGAAGTTTGGTATAATGCTCCGAATCTCCCATCTCGATCTCCATCACCTCCACTTCTTCTCCGCTCCAGAACTCCTTCTTTCCGGTCCACCGGTGTCCCGTGGCCCATCGTCCTTTCTGGAGAGATGTGAACAGAGTGAGAAGGTCTTCTCTCCCCCCCCGCATATAGAATCGAGGTCGGAATGGATCTTCGAATCGGTGAAGCAAACCATCCTCATCCTTAATCCAAAGGGTCATTGAGGATTCCAGAGGATAGAGATCGAAGAGCCGTCCCCGGATTTCCATAAATTCACCCAATGATTGCATGTCATCCCGAACTTGATTCGGGATCTCACCATCAGGGCATAAAGAGAGGTTGAAACGAGCCTGACCTTCATCAGTCCAAGATCCGGTATGACAAGTTCCGATTATGTTAGCTGACATGAATGAGTTATGAGTCCACCTTCTCTTCTTTCCCTTCCAGAATCCTCAGTTTCGATCTCAAATCGACCAAGATCTTCTCATGTTCGATCAGGATGGAGACCAAAATCGTCTCAAAAGGCCAAGGTCTCGAGGCATAGACGCCAGCTTGCACATGAAGCCTTGCCTCTTCGAAGAGCCGGTCAAGAAACTGTTGATCTTCTCGCCGCAGCCCCCTCCGAAACTTTCTCCATTCTTGGATCTCTTGCTCCAGAACCTGACTAAAAGGAAGAACCGTTCTCCCCATAACTTGTGCCCCGCCAAGTTGTTAGTCATTGAGTCATTAGGTCATTGAGTAATCAACGACCGGGTGGTTCAATGATTTAGTGCATCTCAAATCCCAATCCCTAATCCCTGAATTTTCAACTCCTTTTTCCAGAGTAACTTTCGGTTCTTGATCGTCCAGATCTACCCTCCAGACCACATCAGAAAATTGAAAGAGTCTTCTGGTGAGATACGCCCCTTTTGAACCCGCTGATCTCCCAACCCGCCCTTTAGCAAAGGGGGAAAGGGCAGGATTGGAGACGGAGGGTTGGAAAAGGAAGAAAGGAATTCCCCTCATCGCTATCTTCTCCACTTTCCTCAGAGATCTTTCAAAGAGGGGACGGATCTCTCTTTCAGGCACATCTTCGTCTAAAAAAGTGGTGATCGGTCCCAGAAGGATCACCCATGGCTTTTGCGGTTGGGCGGTTGCTTCTTCTTGTCCGAGCAGGCAGGTGAGTTTTTCTCCCATCAGTGTGGCCATCTGATAGCAGGTGAAGGCTCTTGCGATTCGAATTCTTTTGAGGAGTCTCTCCGGATGAATCAATGCCTTTCTTGCGAAGGATGAAACCATATAAGGGTCAAAACGATTGGCCCCATCCAACAAGATGACATCGATCCCTTTGCTTGCTATCCAGCCTGCCGCATAGGAGGAAATCCCTCCTACACCATCCCCCCAAAGGAGGACTTTTCTCGGGGAGTCAGAATGGACTTGTGAACTGGTCAAGGCCAGTTGAGACAAAATCTCATCGATGGAATTCCTCCCCATAGGTAGTTCGGAGTCTTTAAACTTTTCGAGGGCCCTCGGATAAACCTTCAAATTTTCAAAATCAAACCTCTCCGCATCCATAGCCTCCTCTTTAGTTCGGGACTTAGAATTCAAATCTCCGAACTCATTACGACGAACTATTTTTTAAACTTTTCTAAACACCCCTATAACCTTCCCGAGGATTTGAATCTCTCCTGATCCTTCCTCAATCTGAATCGTCTCCCAGCTTTCGTTGTCTGGCTTCAATTCGATCTTCCTTCCTCTTTTGAAAAACCGCTTCACCGTCGCCTCCTCCCCCATCAGGGTCACCACAACATCCCCATTCTCTGCCGAAGGTTGGGACCGGACGATCACATAGTCATCAGGGAGGATATAGGGTGACATACTGTCACCTCTCACCTTCAGAAGGAAAACCTCTCTCCCTTTCACCCATTCCGTTGGAAGCGGAATCGTCCCCTCCACATGCTCCACGGCTAAGGTGGGCTTTCCTGCCGCGACCCTTCCCAAGATGGGAATCTCCCGAATCAGTGGCCTCCCTTCTTTCCTTTGATGTTCTCCATACGGTCCAGCCCGCTGGTGTGGACCATAGGATTCATGTCCCTGAAAGACAAGAACCTCAAGGCCCCTGGACATTGAACTCCGCCGCTTTAAATAACCCTTCCTTTCCAATGCCTTGAGGTGATCGAAAGCCGCTCGCGGATAGATATCGAAGTGTACGCCGATCTCCCTTACGGAAGGTGGAAAACCTCTCTCTTTGATAAATGCCCTAACAAAGTTAAAGATCTCTCTCTGCCGGGACGTCAACTCCATGATTCCCCCTTCAATTCAACACCTTCATTTTTCAGCCTTTGCTTCATTCTGGACTCCAAACTCATCACTCCGAACTGGAATTAACGATACTATACATTTGTTTAGTTGTCAAGAAGATTTTTACTGGGGATCAGGTGAGGGAAACCCAACTGGATATAACGGATACTTGTGCGTTTGTATTAGGGCAATTTTTGGGTTAAAATGAGTTTTATTTTTCAAGGGAATGTTTCAATGTGGGCCCGTTTGAAGGAAGATATCCGGATGATTAAAGAGAGAGATCCTGCCGCCAAAAACTATCTGGAGATTCTTCTCTGCTACCCCGGCCTCCACGCGATCTGGCTCCACCGCATTGCCCATTTCTTATACCTACGAAGATGGTACACGACTGCACGTTTGATCTCTCATTTCAATCGGTGGCTCACAGGAATTGAGATTCATCCGGGCGCAAGAATCGGAAGACGGCTCTTCATTGACCACGGAATGGGTGTGGTCATCGGAGAGACCACCGAGATCGGCGACGATTGTCTCATCTACAAAGGTGTGGTGATGGGCGGCACCACCCTTGAAAAAAAGAAACGCCATCCGACCTTGGGGAACCGTGTCATTGTGGGCTCCAACTCCACTGTTTTAGGAGCCATCACCATCGGCGATGGGGCGAGAATTGGCTCTGGCTCGGTCGTGGTCAAACCGGTTCCAGCAGGTGCCACAATCGTCGGTGTCCCAGGCCGGATCGTGGAATCCTGGACAACCGAAAGAGAGGAACTGGACTTCGAACATGGAAATCTTCCGGACCCATTGAGTGATATCATGAAGATGCTTCTCCAGCTCCACAGCAAATTGGAGGAAAGGGTGAAGCGGTTGGAGAACGAGACGGAAAAAAAACAATTGCGTTGAGGAAGAAAGATGGCGAAATATCCAAGATTTTTGATGGAGCATTTCCAGAATCCCAAAAATGTGGGAGAGATCTCTGACCCGGACGGTGTGGGTACGGTGGGCAACGCGTCCTGCGGCGACATCATGCAGATGTTTATCAAGGTGAATGGCGACAGGATTGCGGAGGCGACATTCAAGACTTTTGGCTGCGGTGCGGCCATTGCAACCAGTTCTATTCTGACAGAAAGGATTAAAGGGGCCACCCTGGAGGAAGCACTCACGATATCTGAAGAGACGGCCAAAGAAGTCCTATCCCAGTTACCGAAAGAGAAAATTCCTTGTTTCACTCTGGCGATCGATGCCTTGAAACTGGCGATCGAAGAGTACCGCTGCAAGCGGACGGGGATTCACGAAAGGGGTCGCTTCGATCTCATGGAAATGGAGAAAAACGTTTAGAAAGGCAAGACGATGATCAAAGAGGATAAAGTCATCTTCCTAAAAGATCCGAATAAGGTCCTGGAACAACTCATTAAGAATTTTATCAAAGAGAATGAACAGAACCGGAGAACCCAACTGGACCATGGCCTTTATTGGGAAGAGCCTCTGGTTGGATTTGCCTCAGGGATGGATCCGCTCTTTTCCGAATATAAGACCCTCATCGGTCCCTTTCATCTCACCCCGAGAGAGATTATCATGGCAGCGTTGAAGGAGAAGGGCAAGGGACTTCTCCTCTCTGAAATGGAACAGATCAGTGTCATCTCATGGATTCTCCCCGCTGCTGAAGACACCCGCAAAAGCAATCGGAGGGAAGAACAATTTCCATCTAAGCTCTGGGCCTATACCAAAGGTTTTGGAGAAGTCTGCAACAATGCCTTAAGGAAGCATGTGATGGGCTTTTTGGATGATTTAGGGTATGTGACCGTAGCTCCCACGCTCTTGCCCTCCTTCCAACATTTTCGGGACGAAAAAGTGGGATGGGCTTCTCCTTGGTCGGAGCGCCATGTTGCCTATGCCTGCGGTCTTGGAACCTTTAGTCTCAATGACGGTTTCATCACCCCTAAAGGGATGGCTGTGCGAATCGGGAGTGTTGTCACCCTCTTGAAGCTGACGCCAAGTGAGAAAAAATACCGCCACCCCAAAGAGAATTGTCTTTCATTTCGGAACGAAAAATGTGGAAAGTGTATTCCACGATGCCCAGCCGGGGCCATTACAGAGAAAGGACATGACAAGGACAAATGCAACGAATACCTCAATTCCCCACCTCTGCAGCGGAAGCGTATAGAATATGGGGTTCAGGACTATCGGGGTTCCTGTGGCCTCTGCCAAACCAGGGTCCCCTGTGAATTTGCGGTCCCAAGACCTGATTTAATCGCTTAAGACCTTTTGCCTTCCGGAGATATCAGTCTCTCTCTTGACAATCCTTTCAGATTATTTAATTAATGTAATGAGTTCAGGCGGGAGGATTTACACATCTCTTTGACCAACAAGAACCATCTGATCATCACCGACAACTTTCCCAAAGAAGGCTGGGGACCGCCATTGGGCCAAGTGACTCGGGGACAGTGAAATCCATCTCCTTTCAAGCTTCATGTAAGCGAAACAAATGTTGAAAAAATACTTCGAAAAGATGAGTTGCATCTATTGTTTATTCGTCTTGGGGCTATGGAACCTTCTTTTTATGGGAGGAATCCTGACCCTGCCTGTGGAATCTGGAGCGGCCACCGATCAAACGGGGAAGATCGATGTTTATTTCTTCTATGCGGAGGATTGTCAGCCCTGCCAGACGATCCTTCAGGGATATCTTCCTACGCTCAAAACGATGTTCCCGACCCTCGAGATCAAAACCTTTGATGTGGGGAATCCAGCTTATTATGAGGCTCTTTCTAAATTGGAGAGACGATTCGGCCGGACAGCGAGTGAGCTTCCTGTCACATTCATCGGAGATCAAATTCTCTCTGGAGAGACCGAGATCATGGAGAAGTTGAATCCCCTTCTCATCGACTATCAGGCGAAAGGTGGCGCTTCTCTTCCTCCGCTCGAAATCCCGTCCGTGGTCAGATCCTCGGAGAAAACCTTCTCCGTCGACCTTGCTTATTTTTATCAGAAAGGATGCCCGAAATGTAACCGGGTTAATCATCTGTTAAAATATCTCGCAAAGAAATATCCACACCTGAACATTAAAGAGATCGATCTCAATACCCCTGATGGAAAGCGTTTGAACGAAACCTTTTCAAACCGACTCAATCTCCCCGAAGGGAAACGCCTCATCGCACCGACTATTTTTATCGGGAAGGATTATCTTTCTCCCGAGGAAATTACCGAGTCAAAGGTCGAGGGGTTGATTCAGAAATACGAGAAGGTGAGCGCTGCTGTCCGTGGCAGTGGGAGTGAGCTCCTTAAATCAACACCCACACCAGAGGAGAGCAAAAAAGCAGAAGAATCGATTATAGAACGCTTCAAATCTTTTGGAGTCCTGGCCATCCTCTTGGCAGGCCTGATTGAGGGGATGAATCCATGTGCCCTAGCTACTTTGGTTTTTTTCATCTCCTATCTGACCATGGTCGGCCGAAAACGAAGAGAGATCTTCTGGGTGGGCATCGGTTTTTCGGGAACGGGTTACTTTACCCATTTATTGCTGGGATTCGGGATTCTAAGTTTCATCCAGCACCTCTCTTTCTTGCCCCTGTTTTCTCGGATCCTTTATCTCATCACATTGATATTTGCCCTTTTCTTTGGAATCTTTAGTCTCTACGACTACGTCCAGCTGAAGAAGGGCCGCCCTGCCAAGATGAAACTTCAGGTTCCGAATTTTTTAAAAAAGAAGATTCACCAGATCATTCGGACGAGAAGTGGCGAATTAGAGGCCGATGAGAAAAGCCCATTTATTCGTTTCTTGCTTGCTGCTGTTGTGATCGGTTTCATTGTCACCCTTTTACAATCTACTTGTACCAGCCAGGTCTATCTTCCTACGATCCTTTTTGTCACCAATATCCCGTCCCTCAGGGGCAGTGCTGTTTTGTACCTTATCTTGTATAATTTTATTTATATCCTTCCGTTATTGGTCATCTTTGGAATCGTTTACTGGGGGGTGACCTCAGAACAATTGGCCTTCTTTCTCCAGAGGAGAGCAGCGGCCATTAAATTTTTTACCGCTCTGCTTTTTTTCGCTCTGGCTGGGATATTGGTAATGAATTTGATATAGGGAAAGAG
>Ga0187771_10001532_pt1 | contig 15510 bp, 15 predicted proteins | sample 0116_SJ02_MP15_1_FD_133139 | JGI IMG/M metagenome (GOLD analysis project Ga0187771, IMG submission 133139) | Tropical peat soil microbial communities from peatlands in Department of Meta, Colombia - 0116_SJ02_MP15_10_MG | ecosystem: Environmental > Terrestrial > Soil > Wetlands > Peat | place...
CGGCTGGGCAAAAGGCCCGCGGGAGCGGTTTGCGTGGCGGGCTGCGGCGCCGCCGCCGCTGACGCGGCCGTCGCCTTTTCGAGTGCCTGCTGCTGTTGCTGGATCGCCTGCTGCAGCGACTGGAGCTGTTGCTGCTGAGCCGCCAGCTGCGCTTTCAGTTTTGCAATTTCGTCATTCTGTGTTGTTGCGTCGTCCGCTGCGCCGAGCAGCCCGGCTCCCACCAGCAGCGATGCCAGAAGGAACGGGGTCCGGCGAAAGGACAGTTTGCCTGAATACATTTAGTTCTCCCTTTTGAAGTCCCGGCGAGATGCTTCCGGGCGTAAAGCTATCGCGATCCGATTGATCCCGGTCCCCTGAATTGACCGGCCGTCGTCACGCGAGCCTTCAGTTTAGGGAGTTTTCTGGAGAAAACTGATGACAACAAGGTGAAGAAAGTGTTACGAGAATTAACCAGATTGTAGCGTCGGGAATTTTCCGAGGGACTTAAGTACCGGTCAGCAGGTCCTCATGGTGGTGCCGCACGTCGACTCCCTTAATAAGGAAGAGAACGTCCTCGGCGATGTTGGTGGCATGATCGGCTACGCGCTCCAGGTTGTGCGCGATGAAGATCATGTCGAACGCCGTCCCCGCCGGCGCCTTGCCGTCCTCCAGCATGCCGAGCAACTCGCGATAGACCGAATCCTTCAGGTCGTCCACCTCGTCGTCCGTCTGCAGCACCTGCCGCGCCAGCCCTTCGTCTCTCTGCACGAACGCGTCGAGGCTCTTGCGCACCATCGACTCCACCGTCCTCGACATGTGCGGCACGTCCACCAGAGGTTTGATCTGCGGACGCGAAAGCAGAGAAATGGAACGCTGCGCGATGTTGACCGCCAGATCCCCCATGCGTTCGAGGTCGCTGTTGATCTTGATCGCCGCCGTGAGGAACCGCAGGTCCTTTGCCACAGGCTGGTGCAGCGCCAGCAGCCGCGTCGCGAAGCCGTCAATCTCGATATCAAGCTGGTTGATCCGCTCTTCCGCTTCCCAGATGTTGGCCATCAGGGTCTCGTTGCGATCCACAAGCGACCGGATGCTGCTGTGAATGGACGTCTCGACAAGACCGCCCATCTCCAGAATCTTGTTCTCCAGTTCCCCGAGCTCCGTGACGAAAGGGCGCATGCTTCTGTTAGAAGCAAGATAGCAGTTTCGAAGGCGAAATGCGTAGCCTTATTTCAAGCGAGGGTGTCGATGGTGCCCGGGCGGCTCGCTTCGAAAACGGCAATCGCCGGTTCCTGCTTCAGAATCCAGCCCAGTTCGTCGGTTCCCTGCAGCATGCAGGTCTTCGCGAACGGATCGACCGGAAACTCGACTTTCGTCCCGTCCGGCAGCGTCAGCGTCTGCGACGCCAGATCGACGTGCACCGTCGCGTCTTCGGGCAGCGCGAACAGCCTCGCGTGCACGTCGGCCGGAACGGTAATCGGGAGCAGGGAATTCTTCAGGGCATTGTTTTTGAAGATGTCCGCGAAGGAAGTGCTGATCACCGCCCGGAAACCGAACTGGGTCAGCGCCCAGGGCGCATGCTCGCGCGAGCTGCCGCAGCCGAAGTTGTCGCCCGCCAGCAGAATCTCCGCGCCCTCGGCGCGCGGCGTGTTGAGGATGAAATCCGGTTTCGGACTGCCCTCCGCATCATAACGCCAGTCATAGAAAAGCTGCTTGTCGAGCCCCACTTTCGAAGTCGTCTTCAGAAAGCGCGCCGGAATGATCTGATCGGTATCGATATTGTTCGTGGCGATCGGCACCACGCGGGAGCTGAATGGAGTAAAGGCTTTCACAGTAAGGTCCTCACATCGGTGACCACGCCGGTTATGGCGCTGGCCGCGGCCGTCATCGGCGAAGCGAGGAACGTCCGCCCGCCCTTGCCCTGCCGGCCTTCGAAGTTCCGGTTGCTGGTCGAAACACTGTATTCGCCCGGGCTCAACTGATCGCCGTTCATCGCGATGCACATCGAGCAGCCCGGTTCGCGCCAGTCGCAGCCGGCGGCCCTGAAGATCTCCGGGAGCCCTTCGGCAATCGCCTGCCGCTTCACGTCCATCGAACCCGGCACCACCATCACCCGCACATTCGGATTCACCTTGCGGCCCTTCAGAATGCTCGCCGCCGTCCGCAGATCCGAGATGCGCGAATTGGTGCAGCTGCCGATGAACACCACGTTGACCGGATGCCCCACGATCGGCTTGCCCCCTTCGAGCCCCATATAAGCCAGCGCCTTGGCCAGCGATTCCCGCTCGAGCGGATCCGCCACCGACGCGGGTTCCGGAATCGGGCTGTTGATCGGCACGCCCATCCCCGGGTTCGTGCCCCAGGTGATCATCGGCTCGAGGCTGTCGCCGTCGATCGTGATCTCGCGATCGAACTTCGCGCCGTCGTCGGTCGGCAGCTTGCGCCACCGCGCGAGCGCCGCATCCCAGTCCGCGCCCTTCGGGGCGAAGTGCCGCCCGGCCAGATACTGGAACGTCGTGTCGTCCGGCGCAATCATGCCCGCGCGCGCGCCGCCTTCGATCGACATGTTGCAGATCGTCATGCGCGCTTCCATGTCGAGCGCGCGAATCGCCGGACCGGCATATTCGAGCACCGTGCCCGTGCCGCCGCCGATCCCGATCTTCGCGATCAGCGCCAGAATGATGTCCTTCGCCGAAACGCCTTTCTTCAGCGTTCCGGTCACCGTGCAGCGGAACGTCTTCGAAGGCCGCTGCAGCAGGCACTGCGTCGCCAGCACGTTCTCCACTTCGCTCGTGCCGATCCCGAAGGCCAGCGCGCCGAACGCGCCATGCGTCGCCGTATGGCTGTCGCCGCAGACCACCGTCATGCCCGGCTGCGTCAGACCCAGCTCCGGCCCGATCACGTGCACAATTCCCTGATGCGTCGACTTCACGCCGTAGCAGGGAACGCCGAAATCCCTGCAGTTCTGTTCGAACTGGGCGAGCTGCTTCGCCGCGATCGGATCCATAATCGGCAGCGACCGGTCCGTCGTCGGAATGCTGTGATCCACCGTGCCCACTGTCAGATCCGGACGGCGAACCTTCAGCCCGCGATCCCGCAGTCCCTGAAACGCCTGCGGCGACGTGACTTCATGCACCAGGTGCAGATCGATATAAATCAACGCCGGCGCGCCCGGTTCCTCATGGACCAGGTGCGACTTCCATACCTTCTGGCTGAGTGTTAAATTGCCTGACAAACTGCTTCTCCTGTTTCTTCCGTGGTGGCCGGCGTCCCTTTCGGCTTCAGATCCGCCGTGACGCGTCCACTGTTCAGCACCGTTTCCATGGCCCGGTTGACCGCCGCGGCCTCTTCCATGAGACCAAAGCTGTATTCCAGCATGGCCGCAACCGACCCGATGGCTCCAAACGGATTGGCCTTGTTCTGCCCCGCGATATCCGGCGCCGAGCCGTGCACCGGTTCATAAAGTCCCGTCCATGCGCCGCTCGGCCGTTTCGCCCCGATCGACGCCGAAGGCAGCATCCCGATCGACCCGGCCAGCACCGCGCCTTCGTCGCTCAGAATATCGCCGAACATGTTCTCCATCACGAGCACGTCGAAGCGCTTCGGATTGAGCACGAGCTGCATCGCGCAGTTGTCGACCAGGATGTGATCGAGCTCCACATCGCTGTAATCCTTCGCCACATCGACCACCACCCTGCGCCACAACTGCGACGTCTCGAGCACGTTCGACTTGTCCACCGACGTCAGCTTCTTCCGCCGCTTGCGCGCCAGCTCGAAACCCATGCGCGTCACGCGGTCGATCTCGGCCCGCGTGTACGTCATCGTGTTCGTGCCGCGCTCTTCCGGACCCTCGCCTGAAATGCCGCGCGGCGTCCCATAATAAAGACCGCCCGTCAGCTCGCGCACGATAATCATGTCCACGCCGTCGATCAGATGATTCTTGAGCGGCGAGGAGTCGAGCAGAGCCTTGTAGCTCCTGACCGGCCGCAGATTGGCGAACACGCCCATCGTTTTGCGGATTTTCAGCAGGCCGATCTCCGGCCGCTGGCTCGGCGGCGCGTTATCGAACTCGGGCAGCCCCACCGCGCCCATCAGCACGGCGTCGGCCTCCATGGCGAGCTTTTCCGTCTCGGCCGGGAAGGGAGTTCCTGTTTTGTGGATGGCGATCCCGCCCAGCAATCCCTCGTGGATATTCAGCCTGTGATTCCACTTCTCGGCGACGACGCGAAGCACACGTAGTGCGGCGCCGGTGACTTCGGTTCCAATCCCGTCACCGGGCAGCGCAAGAATGTTCAGATTCAACCTTTAGTCTCCAGTAGTAGCAGCGAGTGCCTGCTGGCTGCGCCGGGCGAGTTCCGCGATCTCGGCGTCCATCAGGCCTTTCTTATTGTCCGCCAGGGCTGTCATTTCCGCGTAAACGTAGTCGAGTTCTTCCTTCGAAAGGTTGAACCCGAGCGACTTCACGCGTTCGCTCAGAGCATGCCGGCCGCTGTGCTTGCCGAGCACCAGCTTGTTCTGCGGAACCCCAACGGACTTCGGTTCAATAATCTCGTACGTCGTGCGCTCCTTGAGCACGCCATCCTGATGGATGCCCGCCTCGTGCGCAAAAGCATTGGCGCCCACAATCGCTTTGTTCGGTTGCGGTCCGAACGTGATTACCGACGCGAGCATCTGGCTCGCCGGATAGAGATGTTCGGTGTGAATGCCGGTGGTGAACGGGAAACGGTCATGCCGCGTCTTCATCACCATCACGATCTCTTCGAGCGAACAGTTGCCCGCGCGCTCGCCGATCCCGTTGATCGTGCACTCCACCTGGCGCGCGCCCGCCCGCACCGCCGCGAGCGAATTCGCGACCGCCAGACCCAGATCGTCATGGCAATGCACGCTGACAATCGCCGTATCGCCCAGAGCCTTTACTACCCGGCCGATGATCTCGGAATACTCATCCGGCGTCGAATACCCGACCGTATCCGGAATGTTGACCGTCCGCGCCCCGGCCGCTACTACGGCCCTGGAAATCTCTTCGAGGAATTCCGGGCTCGTCCGCGCCCCGTCTTCGGCTGAAAACTCGACGTCATCCACATAGGTGCGCGCCAGTTCCACCGCCGCGACCGCGTCTTCCAGCACTTCCTGCTGGGTCTTCTTGAGCTTGTATTTCAGATGGATGTCGCTGGTCGCAATAAAAGTATGGATGCGCGGCCGCCGCGCCTTCTCGAGTGCTTTGGCGGCGCGCTCGATATCCAGTCTGGTTGTCCTGGCGAGCGCCGCCACCTGCACCCACGGGTATTCCCGGCTCACCGCGTCCACAGCCTCGAAATCGCCCTGTGAGGCGATCGGAAAACCGGCTTCAAGGATATCCACCCCAAGATCCACCAGCTTTCCCGCCATTTTCAGCTTCTCGGGTACGGTCATGCTGCATCCGGGAGATTGTTCGCCATCCCGGAGTGTCGTGTCGAAGATCCAGACGCGATTGTTCATAAGTTGGAAGGTACTCCACTTCCAATTATCGGGAGGGTAGCCAGAATAAGGCAAATTTATTTTGTTAGCAGTTTGGATTAGATGAGTTTATGGTCGACAGCGTCGAGCCGCTTACCGCCCGTTCGCCTGCAGCTCATGATGCACCACGCAGGATGTCTCAAGCGGCACGCCATCCTGAAACCGCACCTTCAGCAGCACCTGGTAGTACCGCGGCATTTCTTCCGAAGGCTTCCTCAGGCTCGCCACCATCTCCCGCGCCGACGCCGGCTCCGTAAAAGCCGACACCGCCCGGGGATCCGGCTCACCAGACTCCACGTCGTCGCCGTATCGGACGTCCCGTCATCCTGATACACATCGAGTTCATTCGGCCGCCGGTTCACGTTGCGAATGCCCACTCCCGGCTCGGCGTAGAAATCCGCCTTCGGCGACGCCAGAACCTTGCCCAGAATGAAACTCGAGTTCGCCCCTCCCAGCGTGCCGTAATAAACCGTCTGCTGTGGCTTGACTCCGAGCGATTTCGATAGCGTCGAGATCGCGGCCGATTTCGCGATATCCTCGCGATGGTTCACCTTCTCGTCGCGGAAGATCCCGAATCCCGGGATTTCGACGAACATGGGCGCCGAGATCGAAATCACCAGCGCCCGTGGCGAATCGACCAAGGGTCCCCAGATCGCCGCCACCTCCGGCGTCCATTCGGAGACATTCGGCGCGAAGCAGCGCATCCGTCCGGTCTTCCATCCGCAGCCGGCCGGTCGCGTAAACCGCCCACGCCGTCACCGCGACCACGCACCCGGCGAGGAGCGGCACGAGCCACCGGCCCGCCGCCCGCAGTCCCGGCGTCTCCCTTGTTTCCACCTGGGAATCCGGCCCGGCCCCACTCCGCAGGCGAGCCTGAAAACTCAGCTTGTAGTGACCCTTCGGCAACTCGACCACGACCGGATCGTCTTTGCCCGCGCCCAGGTAGTACTCGGCCAGCTTCTGCCGCAGGCGCCCCGCCTCGATCCGCACGTCGGCTTCGATCAGAAGCTGAGCCAGTCTCAGATCGTTGCCGCCGTCAACTACCTCAACGCCAACTGGGCCGGCAAGACCGACGCGCACGGCAACGTCTTTCGACCTCTCCATTCGGCTCCGGCGGCACTCGTGCCATGCAGGTCGGGGGACGCTTCACGTTCCAGCGTCCTCTTTCAAGCCACTGCGTGCCGGGCTTCGGCCAACCCCCTGCAGGCCGAAGCCCGTTTTTTTTTCATTCATCATTCACCTGACTCGGAATAGAATGGGAACTCGTCCATGAGCCAGCCGCAACCCGACCACATCCTGCAGACCGGCCTCGCCTTCTGGCCTTCGAAAACTCTTCTGAGCGCGGTCGAGATGGAGCTCTTCACCGAACTCGCAAAGCACCCCGAAGACCTTGCCAGCCTGCAGGGCCGCCTCGGCCTGCACCCGCGTGCCGCGCGCGATTTTCTCGACGCGCTCGTCGCCCTCGGATTTCTCGAGCGCCGCAACGGCGTCTACTACAACACTCCCGCGACGGACCTCTTCCTCGACAAGCGCAAGCCCTCTTACATCGGCGGCATTCTCGAGATGGCCAATCACCGGCTTTATCCCTTCTGGGGCAGTCTCACGGAAGCGCTGAAAACCGGCCTCCCGCAGAACGAAGCCAAAACAGGAGCTCCGGACCTCTTCACGGAGCTCTACGCCGATCCCGCCCGCCTCAGGCAATTCCTCAAGGCCATGACCGGCGTCAGCCACGGCGCCAACCTTGCCATCGCGCAGAAGTTCCCCTTCGCGCGCTACCGCACTGTCGCCGATGTCGGTACCGCTCAGGGCGATCTCATCGTTCAGGTCGCGCTCGCCAATCCGCACCTTGCAGGCACCGGCTTCGATCTCCCGCAGGTCGGTCCGATCTTCGAAGACTACGTCGCCCTCAACGGCCTCACCGGCCGCGTGAAGTTCTCACCCGGCAGTTTCTTCGACCACCCTCTGCCCAAAGCCGATGTCGTCATGATGGGCCACATCCTCCACGACTGGAACCTCGAGATCAAGCAGATGCTCGTCCGCAAAGCATACGAAGCCCTGCCTGAAGGCGGCGCCTTCATCGTCTACGAATCGATCATCGACGACGATCGCTCTCAGAACGCCTTCGGTCTCATGATGAGCCTGAACATGCTGGTCGAAACCCCCGGCGGTTTCGACTACACCGGGACCGACTGCGCCGGCTGGATGAAATCCGCCGGCTTCCGCGAAACCCGCGTCGAGCACCTCGTCGGCCCGGATTCGATGGTGGTGGGGATCAAATAGAACGGCGCGCTTAAACGTCCGCCAGCGCCGCCACCTTCTCGAGCAGCGCCACCGGATCCTTCCCCGGCGACGGGTCGTACTCATGCGCCACATAGCCGGTATACCCGAGATCGGCGATGCTGCGGAAGATGAAGCTGTAATTCAGCTCCTGATTCTCATCCATCTCATGCCGCCCCGGCACTCCGGCCGTATGGAAATGCCCGATCAGCGGGAACACGCTTTTGATGTTCTCGACCACGTTCCCGTCCATGATCTGCACATGGTAGATGTCGAACAGAATCTTCACCCGCGGTGAATTGACCTTCGACACCACATCCGCCACCCACCCGAGGTGATTGCCGATCTGATCCACGCGCCCGATCGCCGGATTCGTGTATTTATCGTTCATCACCTCGACGCAAAGGTTCACGCCCTTTTCCTCCGCGTGCCCCTTCATGCGGTTCAGAAAGGCCAGCGCATTCGCCGTCCCCTCCGCGATCGAAAGCCCCTTCTTCTGCCCGCCCGCGATCAGAATGCTAGGGACGCCGTTGGCCGCGCACTGATCAATGAACGCCTCGAGCGACTGCGCCATGCTGTCGTGCATTTCCTTATGGATGATGCCGTTCTCGATCGACACCCCGCCGCCCGAGCCGATGCAGCACATCAGCCCATACTTCTTCAGCGCGGGCCACTGCGCGGGCGGCACCATATCGAACCCGGCCGCGCCCAGCCGCTGGCCGACCTGAAACATCTCCTCGTTTGACAGCTTCGATCCGGCGAGCGAGCGCGTGAAGAACGACTGTTTAATACGCCCCTTGCGGGCGATACGGGCCGGAGAAGAGGAAGTCTGCCCGGAAGCGGTAGCGACGGCGGCCGAGGCCAGCGTGGTCAGCAGGTGTCTGCGATTCATGCAGGGGATTATAACGAAGATCCGGCACTCGAAAGCGGCTTCCGCCGCCTGGGCGACAATGAGGATGTGCCAGACACCCGAACGTGGCGGGCGTTCTGACGGCAATGTCTACCGCCGCCGAAGATCCCTTCGATCTCGCCCGCTTCGTCTCCGCTCAGGAGCCGCTGATGCGGGAGGTGCTTGCCGAACTCTCCTCCGGCCGCAAAACCAGCCACTGGATGTGGTTCATCTTTCCGCAGCTGAAAGGCCTCGGCTTCAGCGCGATGGCCGGCTATTACGGGATCGCCTCGCGCGCCGAAGCGGAAGCCTATCTCCGCCATCCCGTCCTCGGCCCGAGGCTCATCGAGTGCACGAAGCTCGTCAACAGCGCGAATACTCATTCCGCCGGACAAATCTTCGGCGACATCGATTCTCTGAAATTCCGCTCCTCGATGACCCTCTTCGCCGCCCTCGGTCCCGGGACTCCTGTCTTCGCCGAAGCTCTCGAGAAATACTTCGGAGGCAAGCCGGATTCGCGCACGCTCGATCTCCTCAGCCGGCCCCCTGCGCCATCATAAGCCGGCGACCTCGCGCAGGGCACTCCCGTCTCCACGCTTTTCCGCAGCCGGCCCATCTATGAAGTCGCCAACCTGCTCGGCTTCGGCGCCTCCACGCTCGGCAACCATGAATTCGATTACGCCTGGAAGCGCGTCCAGGAGTTCGCGCGCATCCCGCATTTCCCGGTCGTCTCCGCCAACGTTGTGGACGCGCAGGGCAGGCCGATCACCGGCAAACCGGACGTCATCCTCCACCCGGCGGCTTGCGCGACGCCGTCATCGACTGGATCCGCAGAAAGAACCGCGTCCCCTGATCAGTTCGCCCCGACCCTCACGTATCCCCGCATCTCGAGATTCACCAGCGTCGTCAGGGCCCACAGATCCAGTTCAATCTCCGGCTGTATCGTCTTCGGGTCGATCTTGTTGGCCAGCACCGCCTGTCCGCACACACGGAAATCGACACCGGCCTTCGCCAGTTCGCGAATCAAGGGGATATTGGGGTTGTCATGCCCTTCGTAGCGCGCCCGGAACGCCTCATTGTTGAGCACGATGGGCGTCCCGCCCTGATGCATCACGACCGCGATCTTCCGGTGATCGGCCGGCACGCCGTTCTTCGCCAGCGTATTCACGAAGCGCGCAATCGCCGTCAGCGTCGGATTGACCTGATCGATCTTGTCTGCTCCCTTCGCAATGTCGAACACGACCTTATAGGTCATGTTCGGATCGGGCAGTTCCTTCGCGCCCGCGATATCCTTCGCCACAGGCGCATCCGGCACCGGCAACGTCTGCGCCTGCGCGGCGAAAGCGGCAATCAGTATGAGAAGCGTCTTCATTGGCCACCTGCCTTGTTCAGCCGAAGCGCGTCGAGGAGCGCTCCGGTCTTCACATTGTCGTCCTTGACGAAAATCTCCATCACCGCCGCGGGCGTCGTCCCCACGTTGCGGAACCCGTGCGGCGTTCCTTTCTGCATGAAGAAAGCCTGGCCTTCCGCGGCCATCACGGGTTTCGCCGAGCCGATCGTCACTTCGAGCTTCCCGCTGAGCGCGACCCACACGTGATATTTCACGTCCTCATGGGTGTGCACGCTGCGCACGGCGCCCGGTTGCAGTTCCACCCTCGATACCCGGATCTCCGGCCGATCGATCAGCCGCACCGGTGTCACACCCGGATCCGGACTCTGCGCCAGCGCCGCTGCCGCCATCATTGCCGGAAGAAAAACATGCATTCGCATCGCTTGCCTCTCAATAACTGTTGAAGTGTGTGAAGTCCCGAATATCCCGGCGCACCCGCGGCATCCGGACCGGCTCAGCCGCATAGCCCAGCCGGAACGAAAACGCAATCCGCAGTGCGCGCGGAATCTTCAGCAGCCGTTTGATTTCCGTCTCGGCCGGCGGCGCGCTCAGCGAACTGACGATATGCACCGCGATCCCGAGCGATTCCGCCATCAGCCAGATATTCTCCATCACGCAGCCGAGGCTGATCGCGCCGAGAAAATCGTTCTGCGATGCAGGCGCGCGCCGCTTCGGGTCGTACAGCACAATCCCCAGCGCCGAACTCGATTCGATCTGCCGCTCCTGAAAACCGCTGCGGTCCACGCTGCGGATCTCCTTCGGCGTCGCGTCCGGCTTCAGCCATTCCGGCGGAAACGTCGCCGCCAGAATCCCCACCTTTTTCGCCTTCAGCTCCGCTTCCGAAAACGAAAGCTGCCGGTAGTTCTCGCGCACAAACGTCACCGAGACCGGATTGTGAATCTGGCTGATGCGCATGAGCAGATCGCGATCCTCCACCATCACGATCTCGAAGTTCTGCATGTTGTGCGCTGTCGGCGCCCATCGCGCGGCTTCGAGAAGCTGATTGAGATCGCGTTTCGGAATGCGCCGCGCGGGATCGAACAGCACTCTCGCCGAGCGGCGCCTGCGCATGATCTTCAGAAGGTCAGACATAATCTCCTTTCACAATCGACCCGTAGCGGTGATGCAGATACGTCACCGCCTGTTCGCGCAAATAATGCCGCAGTTCGATCCTGCCGTCAAGCGAAAGCGGCGCCTCGATCACCAGCGTATGAGCAGCATTGGCCCGCTCACGCGCCTTGCGCGAAAGCGGACGGAACGCGCGCACCCGCTCACAAGCCCCGATGCGTTCGAGAAACGCGTCCTCTGATTCCTCGCACACCACCGCCGGCACGCCGCAGATTTCAGCCGCCTTCAGCGCGAGCGCCGCATCCGCGCGATCCTCCTTCGCCGCCACACGAATCAGGACATTCCGCACCGGCCGGTAGCGGAACACGTTACTCTCCCCGAGGACCTGGCTCGGATCCTGCTCGCGGCTGAAGTACTCCCGCCACGCCGCCGCATACGAATCCGCTCCCGATCCTCTCTCCCACCGGCACAGGTTGAAAACGTAATTCGGTCCACCAGCCTTCGCCGCTCCGAACACGCTCTTCTTCCATCCGCCGAACGGCTGCCGCCGCACAATCGCTCCCGTAATGCCGCGATTGATGTAAAGATTCCCGGCCTCGATCTTCTCCTTCCATAAAGCAATCTCGCGATCGTCGAGCGATTGCAAGCCGCTCGTCAGCCCGAACTCCGCATCGTTGACAATCTCAATCGCATCGGCAAAATCCCCCGCGCGCATCAACCCCAGCACCGGGCCGAAGCATTCCGTCCGGTGATACCAGGACCCGCGCTTCACTCCCATGCGAATCCCCGGCGACCACAGCCGCGCGTTCCCGTTCACCATGCGCGGCTCGAGCAGCCAGCTCTCGCCTTCATCGAGTCGGGCAAGCCCGCGCAGCAAAGCCTCGCCCGGCTCCCGAATCACCGGTGTCACCACGCTCCCGAGGTCCCACGCCTCGCCCACCGCGAGACTCGCCGCCGCGTCGCGCAGCCGGTTCAGAAAAGACGCGCTGTCGTAAACCTCCGCTTCGAGCACCGCCAGACTTGCCGCCGAACACTTCTGTCCCGCGTGTCCAAACGCGCTGCGCACCAGATCCCTGATCGCCTGATCGCGATCCGAAAGCGCCGTCACGATGATGCTGTTTTTCCCGCTCGTCTCCGCGATCAGATGCAGCTCCGGCTTCCAGTTCTTGAACAGCCGCGCGGTCTCATAGCTGCCGGTCAGAATCACCGTGCTCACCCGCGCATCGGTCACCAGCGATTGCCCCGCCGCGTCATCCGTCGTCGGCAGAAACTGCAGCACTGGACCGGGAATGCCCGCGTCCCACAAACACATGCACAGGTGCCAGCCCGTCAGCACCGATTCGGGCGCCGGTTTCAGAATCACCGTATTCGCCGCCATCAGCGCCGCCAGCACGCCGCCCGCCGGAATCGCCAGCGGGAAATTCCACGGCGGCGTCACCAGCACCGTGCCCACCGGCTCATGCCCGCCTTCCGCCATGCCGTCGAACGCGCGCGCATAGTAGTTTGCGAAATCGATCGCCTCGCTCACTTCCGGATCGCCTTCGCTCGGGCTCTTGCTCGTATCGCGCATCATCACGCCGATGAGTTCGCCGCGCCGCTCCGCCAGAATCTCGGCCGCGCGCACCAGCGACCGCCGCCGCTGCGCCACGCTCGTCGCGCCCCACTCCGCCCGCGCCGCGACCGCCGCGTCGAGGGCCATCCCGATCTCGCTCGCCGTCGCCACAGCATACCGGTAACCCGCCCGCCCGCTGCCATACAGATTCGGCGTGAAGAGCGTGCCATCGATCCCGAGAGGAATATCAGGGATCTCCGCATCCTTCCAGCGCGCGACGAAGCCGCGAACCCACGCCTGGTTATGCGGCAAAGCCCAGTCCGTGTCGGGCTCGTTATGAAACGGCGCATCGGCGTCGAAGCGCCGCACTTCCGTATTCCGGTCCTGTGTCCGCCGCGGCGCCGAAGAGATGCGATCGCGATTCGCCACCGCCGCGAGAAACGCGTCTTTCTGCGCCTCCCATCGCGCATCCCCCACCGTCATGCCGAAAAGATCGTGCAGAAAATTGCCTTCCGCCGCATTCTCGTCGAGCCGCCGCAAAAGATACGAAATCGCGCTGCGAAAATCCTCGCGTGTTACCACCGGCGCATAGAGCAGAATCCCGCCCGCCGCCTTCTTCACCGCGCGCGCCCCGGGATTCGCCATCCCCTCCAGCATCTCGATCCCGGCGAACTGCTCCACGCCGTTCCGCCGCCGCAGCAGAATCGCCCACGCCACGTCGAACAGGTTGTGGCTCGCAATTCCCGCATGCACGGCGCGCGCATGCTCCGGCTCGAGCGCCCACGCGACCATCCGCTTGTAATTCGCATCCACCTCGGCCTTCACGGGAAACGTGGCCTCCGGCCATCCGTGCAGCGCCGCTTCCACCCGCTCCATCCCGAGATTCGCGCCCTTCACAATCCGCACCTTGATCGGAGCCCCGCCCGCGGCCACGCGCCGCATCGCCCACGCCGTCAGCTCCTTCTGCTGCTCATGCGAATCCGGCAGATAAGCCTGCAGCACAATGCCCGCATGGAAGGGCTGAAACTCCGGCTCTTCCAGCGTCCGCCGGAAGGCATCGATCGTCAGATGCAGGTCCCGATACTCTTCCATGTCGAGATTCACGAACGCCGGCATGGACCGCATCGCCGCGCGATACAGTTCCCGCAGCCGCTTCCGGATCGCCTCCACGCTGGTCTCATAATCGAGCAGATTGATCTGGCTGAGCACCGAAGAGATCTTCACCGACACGTAATCCACATCCGGCCGCTCGATGAGCCGGATATAAGATTCCAGGCGCGCCTGCGCCTCTTCCTCGCCAAGAATGGCCTCGCCGAGCTGATTCAGATTCAGCCGGATCCCTTCCCGGCGCCGCTTCTCCAGATGCGCCCGCAGCGCATGCTCTTCGCCGGACAGAATCACCGCGCGGGTCTTACGCCGCAGCCGCGCCATCACAGCCGGCACCACGATGCCGGGCAGCACCGGCCCCGCCACGCCGGCGAGCCACATCGCCCGGCGTTCCCAGCCCGAAAGATACCTGGGAATCCCGTAGGTCCGGATCAGAAACCGAAGCTGATCCGCGATGCGCGCCGGCTGGTCGCTGCGGAACACCTGATCGCTCATCGCGATGGTGAGCGCGCGCCCGCGCGGATCGGACATCAGCCGCGCCAGTTCGAGCGAACGGGCCCGCTCGTCCGCCGTCTCCGTCCTTGCCGCCTCGGTCAGCAGCGTGGCCGCCAGGCTCGCCGCCTCGTTCGCCAGTCCAGTCTCGTCGGGCAGGGGATGGCCTCCGACGGCCATCGTCGCACGCTTCCGCGCTCCGCCGCGGTCCGGGCCGGCCCGCTATACTGCCCACGTGACCACTTTCGCCGACGTCGCGAAGGCCCGCGCCTCGTACAAAATTTTCCGCGAAGCCATGAACGCCGGCCGCGAAATCATGCGCCGCGCCGGCGTCGTCGAGCCTCCCGAGGTTCCCGACTTCGACACCGTCTTCCGCCGCATAACGCCCGAGCTGAAGCAGGAACTCTATGCCGCGCTGAACCAGACCGGATCCACCGCTCCCGCCGACGTCATCCGTCTCTGGCAGCCCTTCGTCCGCCGCGCTTTCATGAAAGGCTGAAACCCGCGGGCCGCGGTTCAGCCCTGAACTTCCAGATCGCGATCCGGACTCGCGGCAATCCTCGCGCGGATCTCGAGCCCGCTCTCGCCATGGACGCCCGCCACCGGGACGATGCATCCCTCCGACGCTTCGCCCGGTTCGGCCACGCTGTCGGCGTGAATCAGAAAGCCGCTGCGCCCGTGCATCCGGGTTTCCGCGTCCGGATTGAGGTGCATCGTGTATTGCCCGCGATGCGGATCGTCGTACGCGGGCCCGATCGTGTACTTTCCCGCCGGCAACGGTCCGAAATTTCCCGCGCCGAGCGAACCCATCGGCGCGCTGCAGCATTCCGGATTGTTTTTGCCTGTGCCTCGCCCCGCGTAACCGGTCGCCGCCGGCTGCCCGTCCAGCGAGAGCTGGCCCGTCGAAATCACAAAGCACCAGCTCATGATCCCTGGATCATACCGCTTCCCGCGCCTGCTGCCGTGCTCTGATAGTGGTTCGGGCCAATGGCAGCCTTTCCCGAACAGATCGACAGGCAGCGGTTTCGCTCCGCTCTTCGCTTCATCGTCTGTCTCGGCGTCGTCAGTCTCTTTGCGGACGTGACCTACGAAGGCGCCCGCAGCATCATCGGCCCGTACCTGCGCGACCTCGGCGCTTCGCCCTTCGAGGTCGCTCTCATCGCGGGCGTCGGCGAAATGCTCGCCGCCGGCCTCCGCTTCTTCTCCGGCCGCCTCGCCGACCGCACCCGCGCTTACTGGACCCTCACCTTCCTCGGCTACGCC
>Ga0187771_10001533_pt1 | contig 15508 bp, 10 predicted proteins | sample 0116_SJ02_MP15_1_FD_133139 | JGI IMG/M metagenome (GOLD analysis project Ga0187771, IMG submission 133139) | Tropical peat soil microbial communities from peatlands in Department of Meta, Colombia - 0116_SJ02_MP15_10_MG | ecosystem: Environmental > Terrestrial > Soil > Wetlands > Peat | place...
AACTACAACTTTTTGTGCACTCTCTTTCTGACTCTATCAAAATGTATGATGCGTCTTTGTTCAGAGAAATCTTCAATAGTTTATGCCTGTTCCTGAAGGCAAACGAAAATGAAGAAATGACCATTCTACAAATCAATGAAACAAACAAAGACAAACTGCGGAATCTTGTTAGGAAGCATGGTGTTCCTCTTCTACTGTCTTTCATCGTTGCCGTTTCAGTATCTTCAGTCACTTCTCTAGTAACTTCTCAACCTCTATCCTATTTCGCAATAGAAATCATGACTGAAACTTTTGGTTTATTTGGAGTATTGGAATCTAGGTCAAAGCAATAGCCTAACTTGCTTAAACTTTTCTTTTTTCTTTGTCCATCGTTTAGGTATCCGAACGGCAAGTTTGAATATCTCGTAGTATAAGTTCCGACAATCGCAAAACTCCAGGTGCGCTTATGTTCAAAATGCCTCTCTTCTGAACTCCCGCAGCCTGTCTAGGCTTTTTCCAGTTTGCGGTGTTAAGTCCTTCTTGACTGCCTGGCGGACTCGGCCAACCTTGGTACAAGCACGCGCGTCTTCGACGCTTCGGAAACGCGTGCGCCTTCTTCGTTCTGTTTGTTTTTTCCTTGTTCCAGCTGTTTTGGGTTTTTTCGAGATAATTGTGCCTGCCAAAAAGCATTTCACTTTCGTTGCCCCTAATCTGGATCAGGGTGGTCTGGACGGTTAAGATCACGTTTTATGGTGGGGTGGGTGAGATTGGAGGGAACAAGATTCTTCTCGAGGATCGGGGCGCGAGGGTGTTCTTTGATTTTGGGCAGCCGTTCGGTTTCGGCACTGACTTCTTCACAGGTTGGCTCATGCCTCGGGCCATCAACGGTTTGGGAGACTACTTCGAGTTCGACTTGTTGCCCAAGTTGAAGGGTTTGTACAGTAGGGAACAGTTGGTTTCCACTAGCTTGGCTTACGAGAATCCCCTGTTTGACGCTGTTTTCTTGTCGCACGCGCATTTTGATCATGTACAGCATATCGAGTTTTTGGACCCTGAGATTCCGGTTTATCTTGGCGCGGGGACTAGGCTGTTCTTGGAGTGCATGGAGGAGACGAGTGGTTCCTGCAAGTACGGGGACCACTCGTACCAGACGTTTCGAACGGGTGACGAGATAAGGGTCGGTGACATGACGGTTGAACCAGTGCACGTGGATCACTCGATCCCAGCGGCTTACGGCTTTCTGATCAACACAAGCGGAGGAACGTTGGCTTACACGGGAGACCTGAGGGTTCATGGCCCTCGTAAGGATATGACTGAGGAGTTTGTCGCCAGAGCTGAACAGTGTGATCCGGTAGCACTGATCTGCGAGGGGACGAGGATGGTGGAAGTCGAGACTAGGAAGAACTATTCTGAGCATGAGGTTGAATCTCTCAGTGGCGAGATCGCATCCTCAAGCGACAAGGCAGTTTTCGCGACGCATTATAGTCGAGACATGGACAGGTTCAGGAGCTTTTACAACGTTGCCAAGAAGTCTGGCAGAAAGATTGTGATTTCGCCCAAGACAGCGTATCTTTTGAGCAAATTAGTCGGTGACAAGAGTCTGAGCTTCCCCGATCCGGTGAAAGATCAGGACGTTCTTGTTTATTACAAGCGAAAAAAGTCCGGCAAGTTCGATGACAAGGACTATTTCGTATGGGAAAGAGGTTTCATGAATAAGATGGTGGGACATGATTACGTGAGGAAGAATCAGCATGAGCTGGTCATCGACGTCGATTTTAACCAGTTCGCGGAACTCGTTGATGTGAAGCCTGAGCGTGGGGGGCATTTTATTCACAGCATGAGCGAACCCTTCAGCGAGGAGGACCTTGAAGACCAAGTCATGCACAACTGGCTTGACCATTTCGGGCTGCGTTTTCACCAACTGCACGCTTCTGGACACGTGAACAAAAGTCAACTTAAAGCTATGATTGATCAGATCAATCCGAAGAACATCTTTCCGGTACACACAGAAAACCCTCAGATGTTCAAAAAGATAAACAAGAAGGTCAAAACCATGCAGGCTGGAAAAGCTTACACGCTATGACCGGCTGAACTGTACCCTCACTCCTGCCCAGGTGAGCTCGGCTAGACCTGTTCTGGAGGAACTCCGCTCGGCTCATACCCAGAAACCCGGTTCAGTTTCCACTTCTGCAGTCGTCTCGTCACATGATGGTAGGGGATCAACTCTTCAGTCTCCGCGCTCTCGCAGAGGTCCTGAGAGATTCTCCGGAGGTTTTCTAGAAGCGCTTGATGAGTTTTTCTGTTAGAGAATGATGTCATTATGGCCGCGTGACAGCTGGCTCCTTCCTCCCAGAGTTTCTGCAGTGATCGCAGTTGCAGTCTGAAGCCCTCAGGGTTAGCGCCCGTCAGCATAGCGAACTCCTCCTCGTTGCAGCCCTTGAGGGAGACGCGAACGTGTACAAAATCGTGTTTGGACAGTTCTTTCGCGTAGTCTTCTTCGTAGGCGACCGGGATGCCATTCGTTTCCAAGATGAACGAGAGTTCTGTCCCTTCTAGAAGATCCAATAGCTCGAGGAGATGCGATCTTCCCAGGGTCGGTTCGCCTCCGCTGAGTCTGAGTTGATTCATGCCGTGCGTCCTGGCCATGGTGACCAGCCTGTTGGCTACTTCGCTGGCCGTGTAGAATTCTCCAATAGCAGCGGGATGAAGCATGACGGAGTCTCTTACCCAGCAGAACTTGCACAGTAGGCCGCAGCCTGCACAGTCGGCGGTCATTATTCCGCCGTACCACCTCGCAGGTCGGAACCTGTAATACTTCTTTTCAATGCCTTGAAGACTGTGTCTTGTCACGAGCTTCTCGATTGCTCTGTGTCTCTGGACAGGGTCGTAGAGCATGTTACATCATTCGTGAGCTGTAGAAGGACTGCCGAGCTTATTATGGTTGCATTGCAGCAGTGCAGGGACGCTTGTTTCTCTTTTTTCGTGGCCCGTCATGCAGTTATGTCCCAGTTGTCGGAATGTTGCTTTTGTATTTGTTGTCAAATGAAAAATCCCTGTAGGACACCCGCGACCGCAAGCTATGCTAGTTCTGAGCGTTAAGCCTAGGGTGTTTTCTACGGATAATACGTGTCTTTTTGGGCGATGGAGGCTGAAGGCTTATATTTGAAACTTTCAGACGTGACAATGTAACAGGCAACTTGGGCAATAGTGGGGGGAAGACCAAGGTTGATCAAGGACCTGAAGGAGTTCTACTCAAAAGCGGCTCTTAACATGAAGCGATCCGAGATTAGGGAGCTCCTGAAGGTCACTCGTCAACCTGACGTGATATCGTTCGGCGGCGGACTTCCAGGCCCAAAGACCTTCCCCCTCAAGGACATTGAGGACATTTCATGCAGCATTCTGCGAGAGAAGGGTGCAACGGCCCTGCAGTACGGGCCCACTGAGGGAGAGCCACCTTTCAGGGAGGAGATAGCCAAATGGCTCAGCCAGGATGGACCCGCGGTCAGAGCGGAGAATATTCTGGTGACGACAGGTTCACAGCAGGGCCTGGACATTGTTTCCAAAGTTTTTCTGGATCCAAAGGACATCGTCATCGTTGAGGTGCCATCCTACGTCGGTGGCCTACAGGCGTTCGCGGCGTACCGGGCTAGGATGATTGGCGTTCCACAGGACAACGACGGTATGAGAATGGATCTTCTAGAGAAAGTGCTGACCCAGCTTGATAAAGGACGAAGAAAACCCAAGTTCATCTATGTAGTTCCTGACTTTCAAAACCCTTCCGGTGTGACCATGTCACTCGGGAGGCGCAGGAAACTCTTGCAGCTGGCCTATCAGTTCGAGCTTCCGGTTATCGAGGACAGTCCCTACAGGGTTTTGAGGTACAAAGGAGAGACCGTTCCATCCATCTGTAGCCTGGACACTCAGGGGCAGGTTCTGGTTCTAGGCACTTTTTCGAAGCTACTGGCTCCAGGATTGCGGCTGGCCTGGTTGATCGCTCCTGTTGAGTGGATGGACAGGATGGTGGTGGCGAAGCAGAGCATGGACTTGTGTTCTCCGAGTTACACTCAGCTAATCGCAGCCGAGTACTTAAGGCGCGGACTAATGCCCAAGCAGGTGGAGAACATACGCGCGATTTACGGCAGAAAACTACAAGTCATGCTGGACGCTCTCAGCACGTACATGCCCAAAGGGGTCGAATGGTCAAAACCCGAGGGTGGGCTGTTTCTATGGGTAAAGCTACCTAGGAAGATGAGCGCTTCAGAACTGTTCCCCAAAGCAGTGGAGAACAAAGTGGCATACGTCGTGGGGTCAGCCTTTCACTGCGACGGCAAGGGACAGAACGCAATGAGACTCAACTTCTCTTACCCGACAGAAGAGAAGATAGACGAAGGTATCCAGAGGCTGGCCAAGATAATCCGAGACAACATGTGAGGGCCCCACCTTGATTATTGAATGTCGCGTTCTCCATCGGACAGCAAATGAACCTGCATTAGTCAGTACCTATGCATGAAGGACTCAGAATAAGTAAGAGTTATATGTTGCAGATGCTACGTTGCAGTATTTGCGGGTGTAATGTGATGCAAGGTGACCGTCAAATTCAATCCTCATTCTGAAGAAAACCAGAATCCGGACTATCGCCCGCTAGAACTTGAGAAAGAAATTCGTGATTTTTGGGAGAAGAACAGGGTCCTGCAGAGACTGATGGACCTTAGAGAGAAGAATAACATAGGCATCTTAGGCTTTGTTGAAGGCCCTCCGACGCTCAACGGGATACCTCACGTTGGTCATGCACGTGGCCGAGTGATGAAGGATCTGCGTTATCGTTGGAGAACAATGCAGGGCTACTACATACCTTTTTGGGCAGGTTGGGATTGTCAGGGGTTGCCGGTTGAACTGGAAGTCGAGAGGCAGCTGGGCGTCAAGAACAAGCGGGAGCTCCTCGAAAGGGTAGGGGAAGACCGTTTCATACAGGAATGCAAGAAGACCGTGATGAAGTACCATGAGGAATGGGTGGCCGCTGACCGAAAACTAGGCGTCTTCATTGATCACAGCAAAGCTTACTGGACCTACCAGGACGGCTACATCGAGAGAGAATGGCAGATCCTGAAGCGCGCTTGGGACCAAGACCTGCTTGAGGAGGGACACTACGTCGTTGCCTACTGTCCAGGCTGTCAGACTAGCCTCAGCAACGCAGAAGTGGGATACGAAGGCTCCTATCAGATGGTTGAGGATCCGAGCCTGTACTTCAAGTTCAAGGTTGCAGGTTCAAGCAATGAGTTTCTGCTCGTTTGGACGACGATGCCGTTCACCCTCATCACAGACACCATGCTGGCAGTTCATCCAGAAGCCACGTACGCGAAAGTTCACGTCGGCAACGAAGTATGGATCATCGTTAAGCAACGCGTTGAGCCCGTCATGAAGGAGCTTGCCATAGCCAAGTACGACATAGTGGAAGCGGTCAATGGCAAGAGCCTTGAAGGCATGCGGTATGAATATCCATTCAAGAATATCGTTCCGAGACAGGAGCAGCTTGAGAAGAGTCATCCGCTTGTTCATCATGTCATAACTGAAGATTTCGTTGACGTTGAAACCGCCACGGGCGTGGTTCATCTTGCTCCTGGAAACGGTGAGGAGGATTTCTTCGCGGCGATGAAGCGTGGCGTGCCCGTGTTCGCACCGTTTGACGACGCAGTGAAGTTCACCGCTGAAGCAGGCAAGTTCTGCGGAGTGTTCGCAAGAGACACTGACAGCATGGTCGTCGAAGAACTTCGAAGCAGAGGCCTGCTCGTCCAAGTGAAGCCTGTGAAGCACGAATACCCAACGTGCTGGCGTTCTCACCACAAGCTCGTGTGGCTTGCGAGGAAGGAGTATTTCCTGAGGACAGACAAGGTGAACAAGAGAGTCTTGGAAGCAGCAGACAAGGTTGACTACTTCTACGAAGAGACCAAGAACCGGTTCACAAGCTGGCTCCGAGAGGGCAAGCCCTGGTGCATATCGAGAGAACGCGTCTGGGGAGCGCCCCTGCCTGTATGGAAATGCAAGGAATGCGGAGCTAAGACGCTGGTGTCGAGCAAGCAAGAGCTTCTAGAGAAAGCGGTTAACAAGCCGGAAGGCGAATTCGAGCTTCACAAGCCTTGGGTCGATCAAGTAACACTCAAGTGTGAAGAGTGCGGCGGCCCGATGTACAGAGAAGACTTTGTACTGGACTGCTGGCACAACGCGGGAGCATCCCCGTACGCGAGGTTCACGGATGAGGAATACAAGAAGTACGTACCGGTTGATTTTCTCTCAGAAGGAGTTGACCAGACACGTGGTTGGGCAAACACGCTACTTTTGGAACACGTGATATTTACTGGCGCAGCAGAGCCTCCCTATAAGGCGTTTCTCTTTCAAGGATTAGCACAGGACGCCAGGGGCAAGAAGATGAGCAAGAGCCTAGGTAACGTTATAGAAGCCAACGAGCTCCTCGACATGTACTCTGCGGACGCCTGCAGGTTCTACAGCCTCCGGAAATGCTCACCCATAGACTTCATAAGCTTCGACCCTAAAGAGCTTGGCCAGCGCACTTATCAAGTGCTCTCAACCTTCTACCATCTTAACAGGTTCTTCGCGCAGAACGCAGAGTTCGACAACTTCAACCCTAGGGAGCACACCCTGGCCTGGGCAAGAAAAGCGAAGCAACTCAAGAACGTGGACCTGTGGTTGCTGTCGAAGCTTCAGGAAACCATAACCGAGTGCACGGCTAAGTTTGGATCCTGCGAGTTTAACCTTGCCCTTACAGCATTGGAAAACTTCGTCATAGAGACTCTGAGCAGGCTATACGTGCCCATGGTTCGGCGGGAATTATGGACGGACGACCCTGAGACGCTTTCAAGAAGACTTGCAGTCTATTCGACTCTTTTCCACGTTCTGAAGACGACAACCCTGCTCTTCAACCCTGTCACGCCCTATTTGAGTGAGGCCCTTTATCAGAGCGTATACAGAAGGTTCGACCCAGCATTAGCTGATTCGGTCAACTTTGAAAAGTGGCCAAAACCAGACCTGAAAGTGCGGAACGTGGCATTGGAAAAGGAGCTTGAAGTCCTGTTCAGATGCGTCTCGTTAGCCTACGCTGCAAGACAGAATGCTAGATTGAAGCGAAGGTGGCCGCTGAACAAGATGATCGTAGTGGCGCCCAAGAGCGTTTGTGATACCGTTCGAAGCTTCGAAGACGTTTTGCTTGAACTCTCAAATGCCAAAACAGCGGAATACGCTCAAGATGCATCACACGTACCGGAGGAATGGGCGTCAGCAGAGGAGGGTGATCTCCACGTGTTTCTTGATGTTCACAGGGATGAGCAATTGCTGGGCGAGGGTCTAATGCGTGATCTGGCTCGCAGAATCCAGGCTTTGAGGAAAGAACTCGGCTACCTGCCCACTGATGTTTTGGAGTCTGTTCACGTCAGTGATCTTGAAGAGGAAAAACTCAGATTACTACAACCTTACGTCGGTACGATGGCGCAGCTTGTTCGGGCCAAGAACGTTCAGCTGCACCTGACGCGTGAAGAAGCAGACGTGAAGTGGCATCAGAGCCAGCTGGATGAGAAGAGCATCTCAATAGCTATCGTTGAAAAAAGTGCATGATAGCAACTGCAATCGCAACTTCTAGAAAGATCGATGATCCGTGTAGTGACGATGAAAACCAAAGCCATGAGCTGAAACGACGCAAGAAGCCTACTAAGGCACGCAAGACAACTACAGTACATTGGCAGACCTAGACTGTTGAGAAGCTTTAGTCTCGGATAGATTCAAGCATATTCTAGAACATGAAATCATGCCTCAAACCTATTTCAGGGATCACGGGGCAAGCTGACATTTCGATTCTTGAATTTCTTCACACACACAAACGATAAGAACAAGCTCAGGCCCTCTTACCGAGGGTTCTGAAGAAAGAAACCTCGAGGGCCGGTAGATCAGTCCGGTATGATCGCCGCCTTCGCAAGGCGGAAGCCGCGGGTTCAAATCCCGCCCGGTCCACCACCTATGGGGGCAATTTGATACGTTGGCATTCGTGCGATGAACAGTGAATGCTCATGCCTGTAGAAAACACGAGGAACAATTCCAGTTTCTCCGGAAATAACGAATCCAAGACAGGCTTCTTGCAACGAACGACAAGATATATGTTCTCGAAGCGGAAACAGGTCTCCGAACAGGTCATTGATCCTTCAAACGTGCGAACTGGAACCATACGCTTGGCCTACTGGGTTTGAACTCAACTACTTAACGGTCACACGATTGTGACAGATTCTTGGAACTGGACACCTTACATGATTAGCGTAGCAGGCACCCAATTGCAAGCGATTTTTTGTCGCTCTTCAGTTTGACCTTGAGAGTGATGCCTTCTTCTGCAGGCTATGGCTGCTAATAGTGTTGCTATCATGAACAAAGGCAGAAGGAGGTATGATGGAGACTCTGGCGTTATTATTACTTCCCGCGTCGAATGCGTGTAGGTAAAGTACAGATAGCTGTGTATACTGTCAGAAAACCATAGCATATCGTATGTAATTTCTGTCCCGTTGACGAGGACTCTGTATGGAGTTCCCATCAAGGCTGTTGGAATGCATATTCTGCAGAAACCAGTGGCTCCGTTTTGACCTGAGACGTCAAACGCTATCGTTGTTCCGTCATAGTGAAAATCAGATATCGTAGAATTGCATATGGTTTGAACGTCGTATTCGGAAGTTGAATTAAAATCACTGAAACAACCTGCTAAAGGTTACTTGTCATAAGTATTTGTGGCAATGACGTATGGTAGGTCACCTATGACGTCGCTATTAGCGTCTGTTCCATTGTAGTCGCTCCAGTAGTTTCCGCCAGAAGGATAACCGTTGTCCCAGACTTCTATCGGTGGGCTCGGCACTCAATGTTTTTCCGTCTCCTTCTCGACAGATTCTAATTCGCATCTAATAGCTAGCGCTTCTGGTTTTCGAAGAGTTCACGGTTGTTTCCATATTTCGTGTTCTGCAGTTGGTTATCAAGTTTGGATGGTATAAATCTGCGCAGAAGTTCGCCCGAAGACAGCAAGTTTTCTTTGTACGTCTCTGGCTCCGCCCGCAGTGTGAAGCTAATTCTCTCCCACCCTAGTTTCTGCTTCCTAACGAAGAAGAAAAATATCTGCGCTATTCCTTTGCCTCTCACCCTCACCAAGGATATGTCGTCATAGAGTACGCCAACATTTTCTTTGCAGTCAGTTATCTCTTGAGGAGTCATTTGCTCGTATCTTCGCTGGGTTTCATTACGTTTCCTTCGACGCCTGCCCTCCGTGGCAACCCATAAAACTCCAGCCAGGGGTGAGCTCGGACTATTTGAAGTGGGTGGAACCCAAGCCGCTCCGAGCCTTGCGAAGATAATCCGCTTCTGCGTAAAATAAAGGTTATAAATCCACGAATTCCACGGTCTTATTCTGGTCACCGAGAAAAACCCAAGAACACTTTCGCCGCCTACCTCCTTAAAAGGAACATCCATCTTACCAACTTCTCTCAACAAGCAGTCGATCCAGAAGCGAATAATCGCGTCCCGCAAAAAAAGCTTTCTTGTGTCATGAAAACTGAAATTCTCTGACAACTTCACTTTGCGGGTTTTCAGTAAGGCTAAATTCCATCGGGGTAGTAAGCGTGGTGGTGTTCTCTGTAGCGAGCGCAGTACATGGGAGGGTTTACTAGCACACAAGGGTGAATATGTGAGTATCCGCCCTGCCGCGCTTCTGTAGACTCGAAAAATACATTCCTGTTTTTATCTGAAAAACTTGGCTTACAACACTTATATTCTTTTGTCCTCTACCTTCACTCGTGGTAGTATGCGGTCAGTCTTCCTCCTCGTCGACGGCTGCAGATCCGATGTCTTCTATGAAATGCTGGGGCGAGGGGCACTGCCGAACATCAAGAAACATGTTTCAGACCGCGGCACTATCGTGAGAAACGCTGTCTCCGTTTTCCCGTCCACAACCGGCCCAGCTCATGCCCCCTTTTTGACAGGAGCTCTTCCAGGGCCGCTAAACGTTCCAGGTATCAGATGGTTTGACAGAGCGAAATGCAGCTACCAAGATTATGGACCGCTAGCTTGGCTGCAGTTCGAACGCGATTACGTGGGACCAGAAGCTTTCGCCATGAACAAGGACATGAGAAGTCAAATCAAGACGATCTTCGAAAGGCTCAAAGGCTCAGTCACAGCGGCCATATTTGAACCTGTCTCTCGTGGAGCAGAATTCGTGTACCCACCTCTCGCCAACGTCATGGCCAAGATCTTCGGGTCCCTGAAGGCCTTCACGTGGGAACATGTTGACATGCTCGCAGCCCGCACGTTTGAAATGGTCTACAGATGCTCAGCGCTGGCAAAATGGATGAAAATCCCATCTGAACCACCTGTCTTCTCAGCGGTCTACATGCCAGGCGTCGATGAAGTGAGCCACGAACACGGGCCCCTCTCCAAGAAAGTGCAGGGAGCCCTTGCAAACGTGGACAGACAGATCGGACAAATCGCCAAGGCACTCATCGACCTAAAACTCTACGATGAAACCACGATCGTTCTAAGCTCAGACCATGGACTAAGGCCCACGAACCTCCATTTCGACCTCGGAAAATTTCTCAGCACAGTGGGCCTAGACGTGCGGTCCTTCCCCACAACGTTTCTCCAAGGCATGGGGGAGTTCGACGCCACAGTCGCGGTGAGCGGAAACGGAATGGCCCACGTGTACCTGGCAGCGGAAGGCGCAGAGGAGAAGACCCTTCCGTTCCAGATAGTCAGACACGACTGGGGACAGAAGCCGAAGATTGAAGACCTTGAAAACTACAAAATAAGAGCAGGGCACGTCAACATAATAGACCTGCTTAGAAGTCTGTTGCCAGTGAGACAAGTCTTCGCCGCAGAAAACAAGGACACTTTCCATGTGTACTCGAGCGACGGCCACGCAGTCGTGAAGAAGAGGGGAACCGACCAATACTCATACCAGCTCGTCGACGGCTTAGACCCCTTGGCCTACAAGTCTGTCGTTGAAGCAGGAAAAATGTCCTACGGCGAATGGCTCGACGAAGAGGAATGGCTCGCAGCAACCTGCGGAAATGAGTTTCCAGACGGGCCAATCCAGATCTCACAGATCTTTGAGAGCGAAAGGTCAGGAGATCTTATTATCAACGCCCGGGCAGACTGGGACCTTATGCCAGAGACGCCTCCGCACAAAGGATCGCACGGCGGCCTGTACGCACAGGAAATGAACGTGCCGTTGCTTGTTGCCAACTCTGCCCAGAAGATCAGCCCTGATCGACCGCTTCGAACGACGGCCGTATGCGACATCTTGCTCGCCGAAAAAGACACTAGGACAAAGTCATGACCGAAGAATATAAGAACAAGAACCGGTTCCTCGTTGAAACGTGAACATAGTCTTCCACGCTTTGCTGGGCACACTCATAGCTGAACTTATGGGAATGACGGCCATACCGTACATTCTTGTCGCAGTCCTCCTGTCAGTCTTACCCGACTTCGATCACGTCCAATACCTTACCAAGGCGCTTAGGACCCGCAGGTTCGGCCCCGAATCCAGAACGCTACTGCACGAGTTTATAGGCATACCGATAGTCGTCTCCATCTCGATCATCATTAACCTCGTCTATTCTTACCCTTTCATGACGGCCATCCTATGCGGACTAAGCCACTTCGCAGTTGACTTTCTCACTAGGCCCTTCAGACCATTGCATCCTTTCTCAAACAAGACTGTCGACCTGAGCATCTACCCACGAAACCTTAGAAAGATGTTTGTGACAGACACAGCCTTGACTGCTATCCTATGCATGCTCGTTGCGGTAGTCACGTTTTCACATTAACCGTCCGTCTTCGCACGATCAAGCTTCTAAACCCTGGAGGCGGCTCGCTGACGGCTCATCCTCAACACTTGCAGCCGGTTCCTTCAAGTATCTATCGGCCTTTTCAAGACCGTGTGGGTATCGCCAGTAAGTCCAGGGCAGGCTACTGCAGAAACCAACACCCACACTCGGAAGTCCATACTTGTTTATCCAATCCGGAGGATGAAGCTCAGCCAAGACCTTCGAAAAGTCCTGCAGAGAACCTCGAAGGCCCTCGATGATTCCAGAAGCTTTTCCAGTCGTAGCCAGTTCCAGCAGCTTTCCAGTCTTCTGGCTCAGCGTTTCAGAAATAGACCTAAACTGAGCCGGATCGATAACCGGCACAGGAGTGTGAAAGTTAATGAAGAATCGTACGTAAAAGAACGGAAGGTCCCCCTGAACCTTGTACCAGAGCTCCCTGTAATGATAATCACTCACGACCCATCTGGCTTTTCCCGTCTCCGCATCCACCCAGACCTCGACCCTCTCCCAGTCACGATGCGGAACCGTCGTCACCTCAAACCTCCAGAAATACATGTACCTAAACACCCAGTACGCTTTAACCTGTTCCTGTCGCACCCAATAAGGCTCGTCGCTGGACTCCTTAAACGGAGCCACCCTTGAGGACCCCGACTCGGCAGACCTGTTATCATAGAAGTACGTGTTCACAACCTCAGCCTCACGATGAATGCATATGTACCCGAAACCAGCCACAAGCGTCAAGGCAAGAGACCACCTAAGCCACACAAGCCAAGAATATAGCCAATTCTCCGGAACCGCAGGCGGATCCATTATAACCTCAAAGTAGAACCCGTAAAGAAGAGCCAGTATCAAATAGACTATGAATATTAGCACGCGCTCATCCGGTCTCCTCTCGAATAATTCTCTAGCTGCTTTCCGCCAGCGCCAAACGAAGAACAACGTGACGATAGAGGCAAGCGCGGCTGAACCAGCCGCAAAGTATTCTGCCCCAGGAGAATATAAGGAACCAGCATGGCCCGGCAGCCACAAGTAATACACCGAGGAGACCAGAGCTCCAGATAGCAGCAGGTAGAAGACCCAGATCGTCGAGGACGGGATAAACCATCTGAGAAACCTCGCCAGAAGCTCCTCCAACGCAAGTCGTCTCAAACCCTTCGGGTTCGCGGACGTCTCAGCAACCTTGATAATCGACGGTCGATAACGCGAAGCAAGATCCCCAGGATCCGCAACGTCGCTGCCTACCATCCTAGCAGACGACACGTCAAAAAGGTCTCCTCTCCTCGTTTCCCCGGGACCTGTATTTGCATGCTGCACAAAAACGAGGTCAGGCTCAGGCTCCGTAAACTTCTCCAACAGTCTCTTCCACCATCCCCCCTTCCTGATGCTCCAGCTCCTTATCCTCCTGTCAAACGTGCTGTACTCCCTCCTGTCACTCTTGCCCAGAAGATTAACGCTCGACCAGTAATCCCTGAACACACGGGGCTGTGTTGAAGAAACCCGCGGAGAAATGTGCCAAGAGATGTACCCCAGTACACCGAAGAAAAGCCCCAACGATGCAAAAGCGAAAACAGCAGACAATATTCCCGGCCCATATGAACCCAACACCTGTAACAGAACCGTCAAACCCTGATCTATACCGACAGGACCAACGACGAAAGGATGATAATTGCTGATCTCCCAAACACACGTCATAAGGAAAAAACCGAGGAGAAAAGCAATAGACGTGAACAACCCGAAAAACAGGCCGCCCAACGGAGTTCTATTCCCATAGCTTAACGCCACTGTCAACAGCACAATCGCGAAGAGCGAAACAAGAGCCACCGACTTAGCCTGAAAAGGAAGCGACGAACCCAAAAAGAAAAGAAGCAAGCCGCAGAGCGTCACCACCGCGTACCGAGCATATCTTCCCAAGTCCATCTACGACGCCACCACACTTCCCTCCCAGATTCTGCTACCTACTCAACCCGAAAAATGTCAACAGGACTTTATAAATAGTAGCAGCACGCGCAAGAAACGCCCACAGCGCCACGCAACGCCGGTGACGCGAGAACTCAATGCAGTCAACTATGCGGGTTTAAGGATGCACCAAGAACCTTCTGGAAACTCATTCTCCGTTCTCATGAGGTAATGCCTACAAGAAAACACCCCTGTGACCCAAGTGAGAACAAGCAAAGCGGTGATAATCAATGCATGAAACCACGGTCCCATGGCCATCATGGCCTCCGAACTATGATAAAGAAAAAGGTACAACATCACTAGAGGCAGGGACAACAATCCAATCGTCATGACGAACATTATGAACTCAACGCCCTGAACCTTGAAGAAACGACAGCCCTCCTTCATCTTCGAAGGGGCTGCAATGTCATACAAAGCTAGCCCGTCATTCATAAAAACCATCTGGACTGCCTCCCAACGTTAATGTACTCAGCATGCCAGCCGCGGAACCTGGTAACCGCAAAGGCAACTAGTACGCCAACAACAGCGAGCCCTCCCAGGGCACTGATTTCGGTAACACGATCAAGGTTCCTCATAAAAACCAAACTTCCAAAAACAACCGAAGCACAAGTGCCGAACAGCAGGTCTCTTCGCCTGTTCGTTTCTCTATCGTGCCCATTGATTTGCCGATAATGCTCTATCAGAAAATCCTTGTATCTGGACAAGTTTACCGTTCTACACGCTTTGAGTCCTCAACCAACACTTTTTGTCTTAGTCAATGATTAGGGTAGCTTTCCCATTATGTCCTCTAACTGTACTTCTTACAGTTGTAACAGTACCATCGACCGTATTGTGACATGAACGTTAACGGTTGACCACAGGTCGGGCAGAGCGGCGTAACTGCCTGCGGTGGCGGGGGCGGTGTAGCCGGTGGCACTGGAGCCTGTGATGGTGTCAAGGGAGCTTGTGAAGTTGTGGCCTGTGTTGGAACAGGTGGAGGAGCCTGTGGACCCTTGCCGACGAAGTTTGCAACAAACATGATGATGGCTCCGATGAACCCAACGAAGACTGCTGCACCATAATCTGGGGATCCTCCAGGGAACCCGTTAAGGTACATTATCCCGCCTGTCCAGCTTATGATCCCGACTATTCCGGCAGCAATAGATGCCCTGCGCCTGAAAATCGCTACGATACATAAGAGCAGCGCAATCGGCCACAAAATCATAAGGAGCAAAATTCCCACTGTGAAAGCAGAGGCGGCGGTAAAGGAAGCGTTCCAATCCCAAGTTCCAGCGTTTTGGTACCAGTTCACGGTGCTCCAGTCAGGAGGGCTGTTCGCAGTTAAGGGCAGGAACACTGAGATAAGAAAGATTACCATACCTACTAAAGCTACGATCTTCCAAGAGTAGTTCACTGCTTAACCCGATTGAAAATGAAACACTTTTCTTTTTTAAGCTTTGCCATCTGGCTGCTCATGCAGCACCAACTATCGCATCAGGGCGTTCAAGAAAAGTCGAGGTTTCCTACGCAGAAGTCTGAACTAGTCGAAGTCCGGTTCTAGTATGGCCCCTCGACCCCCAAGAGAGAAGGCTAGGACACGTGCGATTCCGCTACCGATACTGCTTACAAGTATAGCAGTACCATCTGCCGTACTGCGGAACATAGGTCAACGGTTGACCGCATATCGGACACGCTTGTACAGAAGGCGGGGGAGGGGGAGGCGACGGCGACGCAATCGG
>Ga0187771_10001534_pt1 | contig 15504 bp, 17 predicted proteins | sample 0116_SJ02_MP15_1_FD_133139 | JGI IMG/M metagenome (GOLD analysis project Ga0187771, IMG submission 133139) | Tropical peat soil microbial communities from peatlands in Department of Meta, Colombia - 0116_SJ02_MP15_10_MG | ecosystem: Environmental > Terrestrial > Soil > Wetlands > Peat | place...
CAATATAAGATCAAAGAGGGGGATAAAATCGTCATTGAAACAAACAGGGGTGTCGTCTTGATGAAAGCCCGTGTGGACGAAAGGGTCGCCGAAGGTGTCGTTCTTGTGCCCCACGGCTGGCCCAGAGAGGCCAATGCCAACCTGCTTACAGACGCGGAATGTCGAGAACCGATTATGGGCTATCCTGACATGAAATCGCTTTTGTGTGCGATCCGAAAAGCATAACCCAGCTGGATCGTTTAAAGGAGGGACTCCATGGAAATCAAGAAATTGGGAGTATTGGGATGTGGCCAGATGGGATCGGGCATTGTACAGGTATTCGCCCAGGGAGGATACGAAGTCATTGCTGTAGACTCGATGGAAGAGATGTTGGATAAGGGACGAAAAGGAATCGAAAAGAGGCTTGCGGGTCGGGTCGAGAAAGGAAAACTCTCACAGACTGAAAAAGAAGCAATTATGGCACGGATTAAAACGAGCACAAAAATGGAAGACCTCGCCGATTGTCATCTGATCGAAGAGGCCATTCCGGAGGATTTGGAATTGAAGAAGAAGGCCTTTGCCCAACTCGACAAGATTTGTGGAAGGAATACGATCTTGGGCACGAATACCTCCGGATTGTCAGTCACCGATATGGCTGCGTCGACGAAAAGACCGGATAAACTCTTGGGGATGCATTTCCACAATCCGGCTCCGGTCATGCAACTCTTAGAACTTGTTCGAACGATCATGACGAGCGAAGAAACAATCGAGACAGTAAAAAAGTGGGCGGTGACTTTAGGAAAGACGGTAGTCGTTGCACCCGATGTGGGAGGCTTCATCGTCACGAGACTCTTTACACCCTTTTTGCTCGGGGCGGTCCGTATGTTAGAAGCAGGGATCGCAAACAGGGATGAAATCGACATGTCCATGAAATTAGCGGTCAATCATCCGATGGGGCCCCTGGAAGTGATCGACTTCATAGGGTTGGATACGGAGTTATCCATCGCCGGGACCTTGTATGAGGAGACCAAGGATTCCAAATACGCTCCGCCCCTTCTCTTGAAAAAGATGGTCACTGCAGGATGGCTTGGAAGAAAAACAGGCAAAGGGTTTTATGAGTATAAATAGCCACCTTTTTATTCCATGATTCCTTTCCCTGAAAGATGGCTAAATTGAGAAATCCATGCCATAAGATCGATTCTGGGCCCTTCGGAAATCCGAAATCTATTGGGCTAAAAATCCTCCATCGACCACGATAACCGACCCTGTAATGTAACTTGAGGCAGGAGAAGATAAAAGCAATACTGCTCCGATGATCTCCTCTGGTTTCCCGAACCGCTTCATCGGTATCTGTTTGATTAAACCCTCATAGACTTTCTCCGAAGCTCTCAGTCCTTCTGTCAACCCTGTCTCCAGGTAGTGTGGGGCAACGGCATTGACGCGAATATGATATTTGGCCCACTCAAGAGCCAGGCTTTTGGTCAAGAGGATGACTCCTGCCTTTGAAGCACAGTAGGCTGGGGCTCGGGAGACACCCGTGATCCCGGCCGTCGTTGAAATATTGATGATACTGCCGCCCCCGCCTTCTATCATCTGTTTGCCAATATATTTGCAACAAAGGAAGGTTCCTTTCAAATTGATTCGAATCGTCCTATCCCACTCCTCTACGGATGAATCTTCAGTCGGGGTATAGTTCAATTGAGAAATGCCAGCATTATTGACCAATATATCCACCTTCTTGTATTCGGCAAGCACCTTCCCAACCAAATCTTTCACTTCTATTTCATCTGACACGTCCACCCTGACAGGGATAGAATGAGATCCCATCTCCTTAATCTGGCTCGCCGTCTCCTCTGGATAAACGATGTCGGCCAAGACTAGAGAACAACCGTTTTGAGCGAGGCTTAAGGCAATCTCTTTTCCCAGTCCTCGAGCACTGCCCGTGACGATAGCGGTTTTTCCGTCAAACCTGAACAATTCCGACGAGTCCATGACGCATCCTCCACATTCGTTCATCCTCTTGATTTTTCAAGATCACCTACCTCTTGAAGCACCTCGAGCATTTGCTGATGGATCAACCCGTTGGAAGCCACGATCTCCTCAGCATGGATGCTAAAAGGTCGGCCCTGAAGGTCAGTCAGCTTTCCCCCGGCCTCGGTAATCATGAGAGTTGCCGCCGCCACATCCCAAGGGTGGAGCTTAAATTCCCAGAACCCGTCGAAACGGCCCGCTGCCAAGTAAGAAAGATCGATGGCTGCCGAGCCAGGTCTCCGAATGGCAAAACTCTTAGTGAGAAATTGCCGGAAATAACGGAGGTAGAAATCGGCATGGTCATGGACATCATAAGGAAAACCGGTGCAAAGAAGACTTCTGTTTAACCTGTCAACCTGTGAGACAACGATCCGTTTCCCGTTGAGAAAGGCACCCTTTCCTTTTTCCGCATGAAAAAGCTCTTTCAGGGCCGGCACGTAAGCTACTCCCATTCTTATTTCTCCTTCTACTTCAAGCCCGATAGAGACGCAGAAACAAGGAAACCCATGAAAATAATTGGTCGTCCCGTCGAGGGGATCGATAATCCACTTCCATGCGGATCCCCTCCCCTTGAAAGGAGTCTCCTCTGTCAAAATATCATGTTCCGCAAAAGCATCCGAAATCATTTTTACGATGGCCTGCTCGCACAGCCGGTCCACTTCGGTCACCGGGTTGAACTCTCCTTTGTACTCAACCGGATGGGAATGGTCGAGGTGGAGTGTCTGAATCCGGCCTGCTTCCTTGGCAGCGGCCACGGCTAACCGGAGATAACGATCATCAACCTTCATCTCTCGCCCGATAGTCAAACAAAACCCTTGCAGCGTCGACATTTATTGTCGACGAAATAGTTCTAAGTCCATCCCCCTCATTCAATGAGGACCCTTATTAAAGTTGACAATGCTTTCGTCAAAACTATATGATACCTTACAATGACAAGTCAACCGTGCTATATCTAGACTGTAACTAGCCAGATTAGTCATGGCAAAGACATCATTCCTGCCCCGTATCAAGTACGGGGTAAACTCCGGCAGAAATCCAGAAAAACACTGGATTCCGGATCAAGTCCGGAATGACGAACTAATACAAACACATTCTATAAATTGACCTTCGCCCCTTACCCTTCCCCTCTCCCTTGTGGGGAGAGGGCGGGGTGAGGGGGCAATCAAGGGTCAGGAGGTCGGGAGCGTAAGATGAAGTTCGAAACTGACGGGAATTGTTTTGTCTGCGGAAAGAACAACCCAAATGGGCTGCAATTGAGTTTTGAGATCGACAAGGAGAAACAAACCCTCAAATCGACTTTTATCGCGAGTCCGACCTTCCAAGGTTGGGACGGTCTCGTCCACGGAGGAATAATCAGTACCTTGTTGGATGAAGCAATGGCAAAATTGGTTTATGAATTAGGGTACGAAGCCGTCACGGCTTCCTTGGAGGTCCGGTTCAAGAAGCCGGTCCCCATCCTCGAACCACTTAGCATCCACGGGGAAATTACGGAGGTAAACAAAAGACTCATCAAAGCGAAGGCCCGCGTGGCTAAAAAGGATGGAACCATCCTGGCCACAGGAACTTCTACTTGTCTCAGGGGCAACTTCGAAAAGGCAGGGTCTCCTTAATCCCCGATCCGCTTAGCCTTTCCTTCGGCTGTACATCCATTGCGCGTAATCCGCATCAAACCCGAATTTTTCTAAGAGGACACGATCTCTGAGTAGATCTCCCATGGAGAGATCTTCTATTTTTCTCCCTTCGTACAGCAGGACTGCTCTCTCACAAAGATCCACCGCCACGGGCAAATGATGGGTAACGATGATTTTTGTTTGGGGGATGGATTGGATTCTTTCCATCAGCATTCGGCTTCCGGCCGGGTCGAGGTTATCGGTTGGCTCGTCGAGGGCCAGAATCTCGGAGTCCATGGACAACACGGTGGCCAAAGCAACCCTTTTCTTCTCCCCCTCGCTCAAATGGTGGGCTGATCTTGCTTCAAATCCTTTCAACCCCACCGTCTCAAGTGCCTTTGTCACCCGATGCCGGACGCCTTGTCCGTCAAGTCCCATATTCAGAGGACCGAAAGCCACATCATCGAAGACCGTAGGGCAGAAGAGTTGATCCTCTGGACTTTGAAAAACGAGGCCCACCCTTCTCCGAATTTCCTTCAAATTATTTTTCTCAACCGGAATGCCCAGGATGGTCACCTTTCCCTCTCCCATCAAGGTACCATTCAGGTGATAAAGAAGAGTGGACTTGCCGGCTCCGTTCGGGCCAAGAATCGCAACAGATTGATGTTGATAGACTTTCAAATCAATGTCCTTCAACGCCGGCGTCCCGTCCGGATAATGATAAGAAAGGTGAATGATCTCGATAACCTTATTTCTGTCCATTCACAGATCCGACTTCATTTGGCCTCACCTTCCCCTCTTCCCGGTTGGGAGAGGGTGGTGGAAAGATAGTGCTCATCTTATTAAATAGATCCTTAAGAATATAAGAAGCGGAACAAGGGAAAGAAAAACTGCCTCTTCCCAGCCGAGCCTTCCCGCCGTGCCCTCGGGCATCGTTCCCTGATAGCCCCGGGAAAGCATCGCCAGATAAACTCTTTCCCCACGATGAAAGCTTCTCAAGAAAAGTGTTCCGATCATCTGTCCGAACACCTTCGTTTGCCAAAACCATCTCCCTCCAAAGCTTCTTGAATCCCTCGCCCGCTTCGTCCGGTACATTTCATCGACGAGGATAAAAGAATAGCGGTACATGAAAGAGGTGAGCATGGTAAAGATCTTTGGGGAACCCAGCTTCTCCATGCCTTTCATCAATTGGGGAAAGGAGGTCGTCGAAGAGAGTAAGATAATAGAAAAAACCCCAAGACATGACTTGATAACCACATTCCATAAAATCCAGAGACCGCTCCGAGAAAGCGAAAGGCCTCCGAGGCCCAAATTGTATCCTCCTCCCACTCCATCTTTCTTCATGAATGGAATAGAGATCGATACGATAAGAAGAAAAGGGAGGACGACCAGTACCTTCTTGAGCAAATGACCCAAGGGGAGCCGTGCAAAGAGGGCAATGCCGATGAGAACGATGGCCAAAAGACCGAAGAGGAACAGGGAAGTGGGTGGCGCACTCACCCCGATCAAAATAAAAGTGAAGAAGACGATAATCTTTGCTCTGGCATCCAGGTGGTGAATCGGGCTCTCTGTCTGGCTGTGGTGATCCAAAAAGGCATGCTTCATCAGGCACCCCTTTTTTCAATCAGACCTGAAAAATTGAGACCGAGAATTTTTTCCCGATCCTGTTTAGAAAGGCCCGATTCCTCCAATTCTTTTAAATATCGCCCGGGGAAGATCAGCGGAAAGTCCGTCCCGAAAAGGATCTTCTCCGCTCCCACAATCTCTCTGACAACGGCATAAATCTTCTTCGAATAGAGAAAGGGTGAAGCCGCGGTATCGTAATAGACATGAACCATCCCCTTCGCCACCTCGGGCATCAGCTCGTAGAAAGGAAGACCGCCTCCCCAGTGGGCCAAGATGACGCGAAGGTTTGGAAAAGAGAGGACGAGTTCATAAAAACGCCCAAGCGGCGTCCTCCCCTTCCCGGGGTAAGAATGGCCGATGGTCTCGTTGGTATGCAGAAGGAGAGGGATCCCCTGCTTCTCCATTTGGGAAAGAGCCGGTTTCATGGAATCGATATCCTGAGCCGCCATTTCATCACGGTAGAAAGCGACCTCCCCTACCCCCTTTGCCCCCCCTTTCAGGGTCCGATCTAATTCTTCCGCCGACCAATCTGGCCTTGAGAAAAGAAGGGAAATAAAGGGAATCAGTCGATTCGGATACTGTAAGGCGGAGGCCATCAAGTATCGATTGTGGAAAGAACAGAGATTAGGTTGGTCCCAGGCGAACCCGCAGATGACAGACCGGTCGACACCGGATTCATCCATCGAGGCGATCAAATCCTCCACCCCAACCATCCTAGACCTCGGATCTTTGTAAATGGATGAAAACCCTTCGTCTCTCTTACAGTAGGAGGCTCGATCCTTTCTCACTTCCTCGGGAAAGATATGCGTGTGGCAGTCGATGATCATGGTGGGCCCGTAGGGTCCGGCGATCCCGTCTTAGGGTTTCCCTTTCGTAAAACCATAATGGCCGATGCATTTCGCAAGATTCCAATACTCATTGGCACCCGGGCAGAAGACCAACGGGAGGACCTTGGTGATATCGATCCGACCTTTCTCCTTTTGAACTTCTTCCTTGACGTGGAGAGCAACGATTTCACCCAAGAAGAGGTCGTGGCTTCCCAAGGAGATGATTTCTTTCACCTGACACTCCATCTGGACAGGACATTCATCGATTAACGGAGGTTTGACTTTCTGGGCGGGCACCTGCTTCCACTCCATGGATAAAAACTTATCCGCCTGTCTGCCGGAAAGCACACCACACGCATCCACTTTTTTGACCATCTCCTCCGTGGGAAGATTGACGACAAACTCTTTGAGTCGCTTCACACAGGCATGGGAGTACCGTTCCGGACGGATGGAGATACTGATCATGGGAGGTTCTGAGTTGACCACTCCCACCCAGGCCAAAGTAATAATGTTCGGTTTTCCGGCTTCATCCACGCAGGTCACCAAGACGACCGGAGTCGGAAAAAGCAACGTTGCAGGTGGAAGACTTTTTCGGCCCATCTCTTCTCCTTTCCCGCGCCACGGGCTCTTATTCGAACAGGCTTACATCCCCTTTCCCTTTTCGGATCACTTTGGGAAAATCCCCGGTGAGGTCTACCATGCTGGAATGTTCGGCGACGATCATCCCTCCGTCAATGACGAGGTCAAGCTGTTTTCCAAATCGCTCCTCAATCCCGGCAGGATCATTATACAGTCCCTCATCGGGTTTATAGACGCTGGTGCTGACAATCGGGTGCCCCAGCTCCTTAACGAGGGCTAAGCAGATCTTGTTGTCAGGGATTCTTATCCCGACGGTATTCTGTTTGGTCATGGCTATCTTCGGAACCAGCTTCGTCGCCTTCAACACAAAGGTATAGGGTCCAGGAAGGAGACGTTTCATGATTTTATAGGCATAGGTGGACACATAAGCATAGCGACTGATATCCTTCAAATCGGAGCAGATGAAACTTAATAACTTTTTCCCTTCCAGTTTCTTCAGTCGATGAATTCTTCGGATCGCCTCCGGGTTGAAAAGGTCGCATCCGATTCCGTAGATCGTGTCAGTAGGATATCCGACCACACCGCCTTCCTTAAGGACCTCCACGACCTTCCGAACCAATCGGGGTTGCGGATTCTTAGGGTTGATGGTGACGATCATGACTCACACTCCTTCGTCGAAATGAGTGACCAAGGGAAGGTTAAATCTCCCTCCCCAATTCCTTTATGCGAACTCCTCTGAGAAAGCGTTGGCTGTAATAAGGGGTGTCCAAATGATCTATCTTCACCTCTCTGCTGTACGAGGAAGCGTGGACAAACTGATTGTCGCCAACATAAATTCCCACATGAGCACGATTCCCATACCGTTTAAAAAAGACCAGATCCCCCTCCTCTAACTGGGCCATATCCACCTTCTTCCCTATCTTAAACTGTTCTCGGGTCGTTCTGGGGAGTTCGATATTAAAAATCTCATAGATCTTTTTTACAAGGGCAGAACAATCGATTCCCCTCAGTGTGGACCCTCCTAATTTATAAGGTACTCCCAAAAAGGTTTTTGCAACCCTCACCAAAAGACTTCTCTCCTCCAGATTACTCCATTTCCCAAGAGGGGCGTGGGCAGGTGGCTCCGCTTGGGCTGTTTCATCCCCATCGTCCAATTCTTCTTCCTCCTCATCCGGCTGACTCCCATCTCTTGGGAGGAGAAGGACTTGTCCAACCTTTAAGGCCGAGGTGTGGAGGCCGTTTCCCTTTATGATTTCCTCTGTCGAAAGACCCACCTTCCTTGAGATAGTATAAAGACTATCTCCTTTCTGTACAGAGTAAGAATCCATTTCTCGCGAAGCTCGCTTAGCGGCCCCAGCAGAAAGTTTCTTACTGGCCTGGCCTGAAGGTTTTTCCACAACCCCATCTGTCCTTTTCTCCCCCTGGGATGGTATCCTAAGAACCTGTTTCGGCTTGATCGAGTCGTCCTCCAAGTCATTGGCCCTTTTCAATGCCTCGACGCCAACGCCCATTGATTTTGAGATCCCGTAAAGCGTATCACCCGGTTTGACCGCATACCTCTCCTCTGTCCATCCTTTCTGGCAAAAACCAACCCCCATCCATAAGACGATCAATCCGATTCCTAAAATGTTTAACGGTCTCACCTTGAGGTGCCTCCTCTCTTGACGAAGGGCAGTCTTCCCCTTTTGAAACGCCAGGGAAATGCGGAGAAGGGTAAAACGCCGTCAGCAATGACGCGATTCTAAACTCCATCCGTCGGGAAAGCTACTGAGCTATCGAATACCGCTTGCCCTTTATAAAAACACGGCTCTCTAACGGGGTCGCTTAGATATAAGGACAGGTTTTATTTATACAAAACTCAGAGGCAGAAGTCAAACCCGGCGTTCTGCCCCACTCCGTCATGGTCACCCTCAAGTATGCTCTGAATCAGGAAATGTCATCCTGAACTTGTTTCAGGATCTATGATTTCAGGGTCTGTCAGCCATGAGAAAAGAGAGATGCTGAAAAAATTTCAGCATGACAGAAATGGGTAGGTATTGAATAGTCTCCCAGGTAAAGGTCCCCCAAAGAGAACTATTCCTGAATGAGGAGGATGCGAACGACAATTCGGCCCTCTTTATCGGTTACAGATTTTGCCGGCTCTCCACTCTCTCCCTCAAACGCTTCTTTCTTCACTTCATGAAGAGCCCTCAAACTTCCTGTGCTCTGTTCTCGCATGATCCCTTTGTCCGTCTTGCCGCCAGAACCTACCCCTTGCAGTTCTTTCTCAAAGTCTGAAAATGAATCCTTGGGGAGAGAAGCAAGGAACCCGTAACCCTTCGTAGTGAGCATCTCTCCTCCAAATTGTTTGACTAGCTCCTGAATCTGCGAGATCGCCTTTTCCCGATCAGAGATTTTCAAGACGATCTCTTGAGGAGGTTTCGCAGCAACAACGGACTTTTTCTTGGCACGCAATTCTTTCTCGATTTTTCCCGGTTCCGGGGATGAAGCCGCTGCCTTCGCCGCCTCCTTCGATTCGATTTGTTTGAGCGCCAACACTTCAGTCTTTGGAGAAGGTGCTTCCGCCCTTCTTGTTTCTACCCTTACCTGTGGAGGGGTTGGCTCGATTTTTTTTTCTTCTGGGAGAGGTGCTTTAGCCTCTTCGACATCCTTTGGGCGGGATGCCTCGGCAGGTATCTTTAGCGTCTCCCGTCCTCTCTCCAGCTCTTTGTGAGCCAACGCCTGTTCAGATTTTTTTCCCACAGAAAGCGGTGCAGGGGACTGCGGCATCATTTTGGTGAGATAGAGCACCAAGAAAACAATGGCCACCATGGCCACTGCTTGAACCGGGAGTTTCAAAGGGAGGGGGAAGTTGAGCCATTTCTTCCCGGACTTCTCGGCCATGCGGATCCTTTTCCGATCTTCCATCTTTTTATAAACGCCGGGGAGAAATCCATCCGGCACCTCCACTTCTCCCACGGAATGAAGCCATCGCATCGTCTTCTCGAATTGCTCAAATTCGCTCTGGCACTCTGGGCACGAAGCAAGATGCTCCTTCACCATTTTCTCCTCGAACGGGGTCAGCTCTTTTTCCCACAAGGAGGAAAAGCGGTCCCGAATCTTTTCACAGTCCATTGGCTCTCCTCTTCTAATGAGCGGCCCTTTCTAGTACCCGCTTCAGATCCACTCTCGCCCTGTGGAGTTTCGATTTAACCGTCCCTTCGGGAAGACCAAGCAATTCGCTCATCTCTTCGTAAGAAAACCCCTGAAGGTCTCTCAACACAAGTAATTCTCTCTGGTCTTCTTTCAGCTTCTGAAGCCCTCCCTGAATCAGCTGGTGGATCATCTTCTTTTCATAGAGCGTCTCAGGATTGTCGGAAGGGTCACAAACGGCCCTCGGCATATCACCGTCTTCCGTTTCGACCGGATCGTCCAACGAATCGGAGTTGAAATATTGTCTTCGCTTTAGATATTTCCAGCGGTTCCGACAATGGTTTAGAGTGATCTGTGTGAGCCAGGCATCGAATTTGACGTCCTCCCTCAAGTCCTTAATCGAGTCAAAAACGGAGATGAAAACCTCCTGAGCCAAATCCTTTGCTTCTTCTAAATTACCCAACATCCGGTAAGCGATATTGAACACCTTCTTCTGCGAGTGAACAACAATCTCTGCAAAGGCCTTTTCATCCCCCGCCTTACAGCTCTCGATTACCTCTCTTTCAATCCTGGGAGAAGTCCTCATCGAAAATCCATTCTTCCCCTAATACAATAGACAACAGAGGGCCGGTTTTTGTTCCATTTTTTTCTCCCCCCCGCTGAAAAAGTAAAGGACGAAAGGGTGAGTTGACGTTTACTAAATTTTTAAGAATATCGCCAAAAAAGCGAAAGGTTGTCAAGTTTAAAAAATAATTTGATTTTTCTTAGACTCCTATCTATAATTTGAAATGTTGAAACGGGCTGATGATGAGACCTTAGCAAAAAGGAGGTGAATGGAAGATGAAAAGACCCATATCGGCTGTCCTGTCGTTGCTCTTGATCGGCCTAATTGTTTCGGCCCTCGTCGGATGTGGGGCAGAGATCAAGGCAGAGAATGAGAGACTGAAAGCGGAAAACACCGGCCTCAAATCGGACAACGATAAACTAAAACTCGAAATACAAAAATTGAGAGAAGATATCCAGAAGGCCACTGAAAAGGATGCGACCATCGCAACCCTAACGGCCGAGAACGAGGCCTTGAAAAAACAAGTGGAAGACTTAAAGGCTCAGATGACAAAAAAGAGGAAGTAGCCATACGGCGATGAAATCATAAAAAGGGGAGGACTCTGTCAAAAGAGTTTTCCCTTTTTTTCGCTTATTCTTTCTCCCCATGAACAACTACACTCATCCCCAAAACAGAGAAAAGAAGGGAGTGGCTTTCTACGTCATCTACATCTTTATCCTCTCTGCCCTCTTATTTCTCATTTCTGGAGCCTTACTCTTTTTCTATTATTCCCATCACCTTCCCGATTTTACACCGCTCAAGGAAAACCGTTCCAACGCCTACTCGGTCGTTTACTCCGAAGAAGATGAAGTCATCGGAAAATTCTTGATGGATAACCGGATCCCTATTCCCTATGAGCAGGTCCCCAAGCCATTGGTAAGGGCCTTCATCGCCGCAGAGGATGCAGAATTCTTTCAGCACAAAGGCATTGATTACAAGGGCATCCTCCGCGCCATGTTCAAGAATCTACTCGCCCGGAGAATTGTCCAGGGAGGAAGCACGATCACTCAGCAGGTGACCAAGACTTTTTTCCTCACGCCAAAAAGAAGTCTGCTCCGAAAGTTGAGGGAGGTGGCCTACGCCTTCGGTCTGGAGCGTGATTTAACCAAAGAGGAGATCCTCCTCCTTTACCTCAACAATATTTATTTAGGGAACGGGGCCTATGGTGTGGAGGCCGCCTCCGAGAGTTACTTCAATAAGCGGGTGGAACAGCTCAATCTGGCAGAGATGGCCATGATGGCCGGCCTGGCCAAAGCCCCCAGTCGTTATTCGCCCGTCAATAATTATAGAAGGGCCAAGGACCGCCAGGCCTACGTCCTCACCCGCATGAGCGAGTTAGGTATGATCTCCCAGGAACAGAAAGAAAAAGCAGTCCGGACGCCTCTTAAAATTCAGTCGAGAGAAAGCGCCTATTTCAGCAAGGCCCCCTACTTCACGGAATTCATCCGGCAACAGGTGGAGAGAAAGTATGGAAAAGACAAATTGTACCAACAAGGGCTGAGGATCTACACCACGCTCGACCTCTCCCTTCAGAAAGCGGCTCAACGATCCGTGGAGACGGGGTTAAAGGAACTCGACAAGAGAGAGGGATTTAGAGGCCCTCTCCGCGCTCTCCCGCCAAAAGAGCTGAAAGAGCTCCATAACAAAAAGAAAGAATCTTCCCGTCCCCTTCCCTCGAACGACGTTTTCGAAGGCGTAATCCTCTACAAAGATGATTCCAAGAAGCTTTACACGGTTTGGGTAGAAGACCGAAAAGGGATTCTCCCCTTCTCCGAAATGACCTGGGCCCTTACGATCAAGCCGACACCGAGCTACAAGCCACAACAAGTGAAAACCCCCGGAGATCTTCTCAAGGAGGGTGATGTGGTGGATCTTCGTCTCAAAGAATCTTCTAAGAAAGAGCTGCCCCCACAGTTCGTCCTAGAGCAAGAGCCTCTCGTCCAGGGGGCCTTGCTCTGCCTTGACCCGAAAACCGGATATATCCGGGCCATGGTCGGAGGCCGTGATTTCAGCGAGAGTCAGTTTAACCGGGCGATCTTTTCCCGAAGACAACCCGGTTCGGCCTTCAAACCGGTCATCTATGCTGCAGCTTTAGAGAAAGGCTATACTCCTTCCACCATCGTCATGGATTCTCCGGTAGAATATTCGGATCCCGATGGCACCTATTGGGCACCAAAAAATTATGACCAGGATTTCATGGGGCCCATCACTTTCCGGAATGCCCTGGCTCATTCCAGAAATGTCGTCACAGTCAAAATCCTTGAAGACATCGGGGTGGGTTATGCCCTCAAATTTATCAAACGGTTGGGAATCGATTCTCCCATCAAGAGAGATCTCTCCATCGCACTCGGCACGTCAGGAGTTTCCATGCCCGAGTTGACTTCTGCCTTTGCAGTTTTTGCAAACGGAGGGGAACGGGTCAAACCCATCTTCCTCAAAAAGATTGTCACCATGGGAGGCGAGGTCCTTGAGGAAAACACGCCTTATGTTGAGATGGAAGAGAAAGAGGAAGAGGAGGAAACGTCCCAAGCTCCTCTCCCTGTTTTGAAGGAACGTGTGGTCTCGCCTCAAATCGCTTTTATCATGACCCATCTCCTGCAAGGAGTTGTCCAGCACGGGACAGGCCAGAGAGCAAAGGTTCTTGGAAGACCCATCGCGGGGAAAACCGGAACCTCCAGCGACTATTCTGACGCTTGGTTTATCGGATACACCCCCTCGCTTCTTGCCGGGGTCTGGGTGGGTTTCGATGACAAGACTTCTTTGGGGAAAAATGAGACAGGCGCTCGGGCAGCCCTCCCCATCTGGATTTCTTTCATGGAAAGGGCGTTGCGGAATACTCCGGTCGAAACCCCCAAGCCCCCCAAGGGGATTACGCTCGTCAAAGTCAACCTCGAAACAGGACTACCCAGCGATGGGGATTCCCCGGACACGATCGTAGAGGCATTTATTGATAGCTCAATCCCCTGGAAGAAAGAGGGACCCGAAGAAGAAGGTTCTCCTTCAGCTACTCCGATTCCCGGAAGAACTCCGGACAATCCTGTCGTCCTGCCATCTCATTAAACGCTGTTCGCATAGCGCCTGCCTGCCGGTAGGCAGGCTAAGCGCTTAGCGCCTCCATCTACTAACCGTCAGAGGGAGCATGAAAGACGAGGAAATAAAGGATGTATTGCGTAACTTTAAGAAAATCGCTGTTGTCGGAATTTCTCCGAAAGAGGATCGTCCCAGCTATATCGTGGCCTCCCACCTCAAATCCAAAGGATATCGGATCATCCCGCTCCCGCCCGATGGGGATGAGATTCTGGGAGAAAAGGTGTATCACAGCCTTTCAGAAATTCCTAAAGAGACCGAAGTGGAGGTGGTAGATATCTTTCGAAGATCGAAAGATGTCCGGCCTGTCGTGGAGGAAGCCATCGGGCTCAGGGCCAAAGTCGTCTGGATGCAAGAAGGCGTGATTCACAAAGACGCAGCGGAAAAAGCGGAGAAAGCTGGATTAAAGGCCGTCATGGATCGCTGCATGAAAAAACAACACCAGCGCCTCCTTCAATCCCCCTCACCCTCCCCTCTCCCCGCCGGGGAGAGGGGAGGGTGAGGGGCACGGGACGTGAAATGATTCGGTTTTATAAACATGAGTTTGCTGTCTCGCAAGATACCCTCGACGAAAACGGTCATGCGAATAATGTGGCCTACGTCCAGTGGATGCAGGATATTGCCGTTCGTCATTCAAACGATTCGGGATGTACGCAAGCGACACAGGCAGCCGGAGCCATTTGGGTCGTTCGTTCCCATCAGATCGAATATCTTCGCCCCGCCTTCCTGGGAGACATTGTTTCCGCTTTTACTTGGGTCGTCAATTTTCGCAGGGCCATATCATTACGGAGATACAAATTTGTCAGACAGAAGGACAATAGCCTTCTTGCAAGGGGCGAAACCGATTGGGTCTTTCTGAATGCCAAGACCCGACGCCCGATTACGATCCCAGTAGATGTGCGAAAGACATTCCACCTCGTCGCCGAAGATCAAGAACCATAATACGAAGGTCATTGGGAGTCGGATTTATCGACGGTCCGCTGGATGGCGTTGAGCAAATCGGTCACGCTTTTTGTACCAGCCCCCAGCGTCCTCCACAGAATTTGAAAATCGAATGGTCATCCCTTACGATAACCGATCGCTAAAGAAGCGGGATGTTCTTCGGTGCCTCTGTAAAAGAGAATAATGTCGCTACTGCTTCGGTAAAGTAAAAGGTCACAAAGGTTTCGTCGTCCGCTCCTTTGGGATAAATCCTTAGAAGATTGGCGGACTCTTCGAATGCCTGGGCTTTTGCCTCACGGGTTTCATCAAATGCAATTCTGCCTCTTATCCTCAGCCACACATTATTCCCCATATCTGAAATCTCAATGTCCGGATTCTTCTTTAACTGTTTATACACATCCTTGGTTTTATTGGTGCAGAAATACAGTTTATTGTTCCTTTTCATTATGAAACTAAAGGGACGAACTCTGGCTTTAGCTCCATCGACCGTGGCAAGGTGGAAAACAGGGCTGGCTTTTATAAACTCAAAAGCAGTATTCATGTGAACCTCCCAAAAAGAATTTTGTTTCGTATATGTTAACTCTTATTAAACAATATATTCAAATATACAAAGCTCGAATTCACCGGGCGCCGTCAAGATATCACTCCGATGGACTTAGAAAAGCTCATTTCTTCATCAGCGACCGTTTTGCGGTAGCGAGTTCCCTCAGTTTCTCATTGCCCACTATGGGGTAGCTCAAGTTCAAGGAGGTCAGCGCATCGATCACTGCGGCTGCGACGATCACGCGGGTGAACCACTTGTTGTCGGCGGGCACCACAAACCATGGCGCCTCTTTGGTTGCCGTCCTGCGGATCATATCTTCGTAGGCTTCCATGTATTGGTCCCAGAACTTCCGCTCTTCTAGGTCGCTCGCCGAGAACTTCCAGTTCTTGGCCGGGTTTTCCACCCTTTCGAGAAAACGCTTCTTCTGCTCCTTCTTTGACACATGAAGGAAAAACTTGCGAACGACAATGCCGTTGCGCACCAGATAGCGCTCGAAACTGCGAATGTCATGGAACCGATCCTTCCAGATGTCCTTGGTCACGA
>Ga0187771_10001535_pt1 | contig 15501 bp, 13 predicted proteins | sample 0116_SJ02_MP15_1_FD_133139 | JGI IMG/M metagenome (GOLD analysis project Ga0187771, IMG submission 133139) | Tropical peat soil microbial communities from peatlands in Department of Meta, Colombia - 0116_SJ02_MP15_10_MG | ecosystem: Environmental > Terrestrial > Soil > Wetlands > Peat | place...
CGATCAGCCTTCCAGAGCCGAAGCCTTCGACGGCGCCGCATTTATGATTCGGAAAAGCTTGCTAAAAGAAACGTATCTCTTCGATCCATTCTATTTTGGGGGAGAAGACGGCACCGACCTCGCGGAGCGCATCTCCAAACTAGGTTATGAAATATGGACATGCCCAACAGCGGTCGTCCGGCATGAAATACACGCAACCTTCGGTCATGACCCATTGGGCGTTGAAGTTAGGCCAACCTTGATAAGAAACAATCTTGCGCACACTATAACAAATAGAGGCGTGCGCTTTACACTTCTGACCGTCCTAGTCTTCGCGCACTTTTCGCTTGTCCAACTCAGGCAACGGCACATACTTGTTGCACAGCATTATACAAGAGGTGTCATAACTTTTCTTGTTAATGTAGGGCGAATAATGATCTCCACACATGCTCTCAGAGAGCAACTGAAGCGTACTTAACCAAGAGTCTGAACATCAGATCTGTCCAAGACCATGTGAGCCTTGTGGCCCACGTTGTACGTCTACTTCCCGCGCGCGACATGCATGATAGAGTGACCTCGCTCATTCCAGCCGAAGATGGAGAAGGGAGCAGTACTTTGGCTGAGCGAGGGAGTTACTGTAGCCATTTCTTTTCGCCGGATATATGGTACTCGATTCCCGCGCATAGGGTCTTTCGTCGCCGTAGCGATCAAGGCTAGAACCGGAGACGCCTCCCGCTTCCCAATATTTCTGCTCCTACGCTGGTGTAGTACCGAAGACAGATAACAGTGGGCAACGTGTCTCTGAACATGCCCGCGTGGAGCAAGGAGACGACGTCTTGAAGTACGCTTTGACCTGCGGAGTGAACGCGGCGGTAAAAGCGAACGTAGACTCCGCCGTGAAACGCTTCTACCTCAAACAGACAGCGAAGGGGAAGAGCCCTCAGGATGCTGAGGTGGCGGCGGCAAGGAAACTCGCATGCGTAGTCTGGCGGATACTCACATCAAACGAGAGGTACGTGGAAGAGGACAAATACCTCACCGCTAGGAAGATGAAGAGGCTATCCCAAACAGCTAGACGACCACTCAAACACATAACGCAACCAGGAGACGTGCCCTACCTAATCGCAAGTCTGAAAACGGAAACGGACGTGCTGGAGAGATACCCGCAGCGGATGGATGGAGTATCAGGGCGTAACGGGAGATGTCGAAGACGCAGCTCTTCCTCCACCGAACTTGCATCGGAAGTGGGAGGAGAAGTGACCGTGAAAGCTTCTCCCCTCACCGATTTTCATGGGAGGGGAAGATGGAACGATTCTGGCAAACCTTCACGCTATACTACCCAAAATTCAACAACCCAGCCCGCTTCAGAGAAGCATACAACCACAAACCTCACAGAAGCCTCAACTGGAAAACCCATGCAGAAGTCTACGAACCCTAGCTGTCCGACATGTCAGTAGCTCCCGCAAACTAGGACAAGGACCAAGTGGCATAATAAGCACCAGTCGATGTTTTGGCATGGCTATCCATCATGAATATTGGAAGGCTTGCCGGGCGCGCGTGGTTCTACTTTCGGATGGGTTACTCCACTTATTTGACATTCCTCGTAGGGTACATCTCGACTCTTATCACGGTATACTATCTGGCTATCAAAAACAGCCCTCAACTTCTTGAGCTGTTTCCGCGCTTCGTGCCATTCGCCGCACTGTCTACAGCTGTAGGAATTCCATTATCGGTAGGGCTAGGGTGGATGCACTATAAGCGAACCCCGGCATTCACTTCAGAGCAAGATATTCAGTTTGAGGCGAATCCCTACTACTTCAAGCTGCCGCCCGGATACTATAGAGAAGTCTTCGGACCGGTGTACCTTGAGTTGCTGACACTCATGAAGAAGCTCTCATCAACACAACAACTAATAGACGACCAAGAACGGAAACGAATCGAGGACTTGGAACGGAAGCTGAATGTATTGAATGACGGTGGCTATGTCGGCACTCCTCGACGTAGCAAAATGTACTGACAAACTAATCTTCAGAGACCTAAGCTGCCTTACATAGAAAGGCGGTCAAGTTAACTCGGACAATAGTAATCGCAGGAAGCTTAGGCCAGTAGCGAAAGTTCTTGCTTTCACCTCTCCGCCCACGCGTTTTCCCTCAGCCATCGGTATCTCGGCCATTTTCATCTTTAACTTCGCTGCTCTAATGCTTATCATATACTCGGTCTCGTTCTTCCTAGAATTAATCTTCATTGCGACCCAGGCTTGTTTCCTGACGCCTCGAAAACCATAGGTGGCGTCTGTGTAATCCGCGTTGAAAATCAGATTGACAATGTTTGTGAAGAGTCTGTTTCCGAACCGACGTATGAGTAGTGGGTCGTCGCTGTCATCGCTTGATCCTCCCGGAGCAAATCGTGTCCCAGACACAAGATCGTAACCTTCTGCAAGTTTCTTGATTATGGGGCAGATGTATGTCGGGTTGTCGTTTCCGTCGGACGACATGAGTATGACCGCATCATCTTGGACGTAACTCATAGCTTCTCGGATTCCGTTTCCTCGGCCAGAAACGCTCTGGGTGATAATCTTGCACGGCTTATCAGAAAGAAACTTGATCGTCCCGTCAGTGGAATGATTGTCAACTACCAGCACTGTACTGACGAGGTTTGTGTTCAGGCGCGGCCATAGCCACTTCAAGCCATCAACTTCATTCATGGTGGTTATGATTAATGCGACCATAATCATGACCTCACCCGTCAGGTCGGCAGGTGAGGTTGGCTTTCGTTTGATTTGGTAGCCGTGTAGAATCGAATCGGTGGCTTAAGCTGATCACGGCAGGTGAACCCAGCCAAACGAATTTTTTGTTTAATTTCATCCGTCTTCCTCCACTGGTGGGGGCCTTCGGGGAGTTTTAGTCTGAGTTTCGTGAGGACGTCTATTATGAAACCAAACATTCGGTCGGCTGTGCTGAAGTGAAGGACCCCCGCCGGAGAGAGTATCCTATACGCTTCATCTATCACCTTGAGAGAGGGAAGGTGCTCCGCAACGTCTAGGCAAAGTGCTACGTCAAAGATAGAATCTCTGAATGGGGTGGCCTCGATGTCTGCGACGACATAGTCCGCATCATGTCCACCTTGCCTCAATAACTCACAGGAGAAGTCAGCGCCCACCTTTTCACCATCAAACCATGATAGAGCAAGTCCAGTTCCGCACCCTAAGTCCACGATGCGGCCGATAGGAATACAGCCAACGCCGCCTTTGACCAGGTTCAGGTAGACTTGTCTTTTTTTGCGTTCGTAAAATGACGATACCGCGTTGAAGTGATTCCTAACCTGTTTTTTGTTGACATTGCTCAACTTGCTACACGTTATGACGAATTCTCGTGCTGGTGGATCTGATGTTCTGCTATTTATGAATAGCCAACCGCGATCGAGACGGATTAGCTTCTGAAAACGTGGGCAATTGAGAACTAATAACCGAAAGCTCATAACGATAGGCTATCAGTATCACGACGGGCGGAAATTACGGTGGCCATGTCTAAACCGGCACAGAGAGATGTCTTGTCCATAGGGCATTCACTCTTTCTCTCCGTATTCGCGCTCATTGAATGCCTAACACACTTCGGATCCATTCAGGGGGATTCGCCCGGTTACATTGAAATGGTCAAAGTTTTCCGCGGAACTGCTACGGCGGAGGAGGCATCGGTCATGACATGGCACGGCATGCTGCGACCCATCGTCCCAGCGCTTGCCGTTCCAGTTTCATTCCTAACAAGCTACGCCAACGCGATCGCGGCTGTAAACACGATGTTCATAATCTTCGGAACTCTCGTAACCTATCAATTTGGCGCTAAATTACTCGGCCGAGAGGAGGGACTAGTGTCGGCGATAGGCTTCGCGTCGGCCAGTCCCGTCCTTGGGTACGGGGCTGCGGTGCTTACCGATGGCCCGGGTTACGCGATGCTGATAGTCTTATTCTACATGATCGTGATCTTGCTTCCGGAACGGAAGGATCCTCAGTTCGCCTTACTCACAGGCATCATTATGGGGTTGGGGATCTTGACTAAAGAGACCAATGTCGTCGCCTTGTTGTTCCTCATTCTGTTCTACCTGATTAATCGCGACAAGATCGCAGGTCGAAGTGTGCTTATAACATTCATATTAGGCGCGATGATTCCGTTGTTTTGGAGCCACATCGTCGGGCAGACTTACCTTGGGTTCTACGGCCAAGGGCTGGCTTACATGGGTGGGGGGTACGACGGGCCGCTCTTACAGCCGAGGCTTTTCGTGCTATCAGGTATCCTAGCATATGGTCTGCTTCTGCCCTTCGCATTTATGGCCTTCTTCACCCTCGTCGACAAGAACGTCTTCAAAACTCTGCTCATGATACTCGTGTGTACGGGGCTACTTGTTCTTAGTTGGCCAACTCTTCCAGACGCCAGATTCATGTTCCTAACTTTCCCAGCGATGATGTCCCTGGCGGCTTTCGGCATGATTCAGGCATCCGAAAGCCTCTCCGAGCGGCCCTTTCTCGACATTTTCAGCAAGCAGCAATGGCTAGTCCTGATCATGCTTGCCCTGATAGCGACAACGAACGTATCGCGCGGGTACTTCCGATTGGTTTAAGTAATGTTTGTGAGCACTTTCGCTAGGGCACGCTGGGTATCTTCGGAGGATTGTTTAGCTAGGATTTTCGATACCATTCGATCGTTCTGGTTAGTCCGTCACATAATGAGATCTTCGCTCGAAAGCCAAATTTCATTTCGGCGCGGCTGGTATCTAATCGTCGCCGAGGCTGTCCATCTGGTTTTGTGGTGACCCAGGTTATCGTTCCCACGTAGCCGACCAATTTGGCAATCGTATTGGCTAGCGTCTCGATCGTTATCTCCTGCCCGGTCCCAAGGTTGACGGGCGGGGCGTCGTCGTAGCGTTCGGCTGCGAGGACGATTCCCTCCGCCGCGTCTTCAACGTAGAGGAATTCCCTGGATGCTTTACCCGTTCCCCACAACTCTACCGTGTCCATGCCGGTCTGCTTTGCCTCAACGAATTTGCGAATCAAAGCAGGGATCACATGAGAGGATTTCAGATCGAAGTTGTCTCCCGGTCCGTAGAGGTTCACGGGTAGGAGATAGATAATATTCATCGAGTACTGCTTTCGATAAGCCTGCGCCATTACTAGAAGCGACTTTTTAGCGATTCCGTAGGGTGCGTTTGTTTCTTCCGGGTAACCGCTCCACAGATCGTCTTCCTTGAATGGCACAGGGGCGAACTTTGGATACGCGCAGACGGTGCCCACTTGGACAAACTTGACCACTCGCTTGTGCCTAGCTGCCTCTATCATGTTGATCCCCATGAGGATATTATCATAGAATAGAACGCCTGGGTTTTCTTGATTGAATCCGATCCCTCCAACTCGCGCAGCCAGATGAATCACAAGATCCTTCCCTCTTTCCAATCTTTCACAATTTGCTAACCTTCGCAGGTCAGTTTCTCGACTTCTGGGCACCATTATTTGATCTGGTTGGACGTTGCGTACTTCGATTAGATTTCGCACCACTTGCCTTCCTAGAAAACCGGCACCCCCCGTAACCAGAATCCTTTTGCCACTCCAGAAATCAGTCAACCTTCCACCACCTGCCAGGAAACCTCTTCCTCAGAATATCGTCCCCTTGTCCGACGGGCTTGAGTCCCGCCATGCGCATGTCCGCATCGACCATTATTTTGACCAATTCATTGAATCTAATCTTAGGTTCCCAACATAGTTCCTCACGAGCTTTATGGGCATCTGCGATGACCGCTTCAACTTCGGTTGGTCTGAAGTATTTGGGGTCAACCTCCAAATATCGCGTATAATCGAGTCCCACGTAGTTGAACGCTGATTCGAGGAATTCGTGAACAGTATGGGCTTCTCCTGTCCCTATGACGAAGTCGTCTGGTGTTTCGCGTTGCAGAATTTTCCACATTGCTTCGACGTACTCGGGCGCGAATCCCCAATCTCGTTGAGCTTCGATGTTGCCTAGATACAGTTTGTTTTGTTTCTTTGAGAGAATGTTGGCTAATGCACGGGTTATCTTTCTGGTTACGAAGATCTCGCCACGTCGGGGCGATTCGTGGTTGAATAGAATGCCGTTGGCGGCGAACAGTTTGTACCCTTCCCGATAGTTCGCGGTCATCCAAAACGCGTAAGCCTTCGCGCAAGCGTAGGGGCTGCGAGGATTGAAGGGAGATCTTTCATTCTGTGGCGGTGGTGTGCTTCCGAAGAGTTCGCTGCTAGATGCCTGATAGAACTTGATGCGTTTCTCCGCTCGCCGAAGCATATCCAAGATTCGTGTGGTAGCCAGCCCGGCTATGTTGCCAGTATACTCCGGTATGTCGAAGCTTACGCGTACATGGCTTTGTGCGCCGAGATGGTAGATCTCGTCGGGCTGCACATTGTATATTATGTTTGAGAGTTGTTCCGAATCGGATAGGTCGCCGTAGTGAAGGAATAGTCTAGTACCTGGCGTGTGCGGGTCAACAAGGATATGGTCGATACGAGACGTATTGAACGTACTTATCCTTCTGTACATTCCATGTACCTCGTAACCTTTCGATAAGAGAAACTCAGTCAGGTAAGATCCGTCTTGACCAGTGATCCCAGTTATGAGTGCCTTCAACCGTTCGACCATCCCTATCCGTCGGTCCTTGTCTGATTTATGCCTGCTAAGTGAGTCTTGCACTTATCGTTTGGCCCACAGAGCTGCTCAAGTATTCGCCCGCACGAAGCCTTCACGGAAAGGCCTTTTGACCTTCAAACGGTGCGATCAATGACAACATTCAACTCAGCCACAAAGTCGTCTCTGCCCTCTAATTGTGGCTGCACGGGAGTTCAATAAGCTGTCAAACAGCCCAGAAGCTTTCCGCTGCTCTAACCATGCGTTCGACGTCTGTATGGGAATTTCCCACTAGACTGTAAGGTGCATGCTCTTGGTGTCTCTCAGCCCAGCCAGGCGCTGTCGCCCGCTGCGTGGTATTCGATTCCTGCGGACTGCAAGTCGAATTCTTTCCAGGTTTCTTCGAGATTGTCGAGAACTAGTTTGCAGTTTTTCAGATAACCCACTAGTTTTGCTTCCGAGACTGCTTTGTATATGCGATGGCCGGCAACGATCACCACACAGTCGAATTCATGCAGCCCCTCAGGGAAGCCGAACGTCTGCGTGCCCGATATTCTCTTAATCTCCTCCGTCGTGTAGTATGGATCGTTGATGTTCACTTTTGCCTCTCGTTCTCGTAGTCGTTTGGACAGGCGAATTGCTGGGCTGAGCACATGAACCTTCAGGTCTCCCTTGTACGATAGACCCAGTATACCGATATTCTTGAAACCTCGGTCCGTAATCCGATCTGCTATGATTTCTGGTAACTTGCTGTCTGTCTCGACAGTATCCTTGAGTAGGGTTAACCATTCCGGTTTCTCTGCACCCTCCAACACGTATTTCGAAGACAGCGGAATGCAATAGCCTCCGCTTCCGAAGCTTGGGTGGTAGACGTTGACGTTCCATTTAGTTCCGACGAGTTTGAGTACTTCAATCATGTTGAGGTTTGGGTAGGCGAGACTGAGTTGGTTGGCCAGTGTTATGTCCATGTGTCTGTAAGCGTTCTCGACGCTCTTGACGATCTCCGCATGCCGATGATCCGGCGCCGGGACCAATCTATCGCAGACGATACCAAGTACCTCAGTCATAAGCCTCGTAGTTTCGGGATTCGTGCCGCCTACGATTCTTGGTAAACTGCGCAAGTTCTTCTCTGGGCTGATGAACCAGTCCCGTCGGGGTGCCACGCCTAAGAAGAGGTCCCTGCCAACCGTCAAGCCGTTCTTTTGAATCGTTGGGATTACGAGTTGGTCTGTCTTGTTAGGCGTCAGAGTGGACTCAATGATTACGAGTGGTGAGACGTCTGGCCTCGGCGGGTTCGCACTGATCTTGTTAATCACATCCGCCAAAGCTCCGTCCCATGGCTTATCCTCTTTCTCGGTAGGTATGGCGATCATGTGGACAGCGAATTCGCGGCCGAGCACGCTCTTCCAGTCGAGGGTGGCGCTCATCATTCCAGAGTCCACGAGGTACTTCGTGTCGAACCCGAGCCAATACTCCATGTTAGGTACTGGGGTCTTTCCTGAATTGATTGTTGAAACAATTCGCTCGGAGACATCGGTTCCGACACATGTTACTCCTTGGGCTGCAAAGTTCGCCATCGTAGAGAAGCCAATATATCCAGTTCCCCAGACCGCGACCTTCCGCTTTCCTTCAAGCAGCTCTCTTCGGAGTTGCTGTGCATACTGCATTCTCGGTCGGCCGGCAATACGTTCTCTGTTTCTTAACTCTTTAGCAAGGGCGAGGAGCGATGGTCAGTCAGAGACCGGTTTGACGAGCGACCTCAACCCATCCTTTAATTCGACGTGTGGCTCAAACCCGAGGACTTGCTTAGCTCGGGTAACGTCAGAGTAGCTGTCTTTAATGTCGCCCGCTCGCGCTGGAGCATGGGTTGGAGTAATCTCGCCTTTGTTAGCTAGCTTTGCTAAGAGCGACGCGAGTTCGTTGATGCTGATGGGGTGGCCGGTTCCGATATTAAAGGCTCCGCCCATCCCCGAGTTCGAGTTGAGTGCCTGCAAATTTGCTTGAACGATGTCCGTGACGTGAATGAAGTCTCGAGTCTGCGTGCCGTTCCCGAAAATCTTGGGTGACATGCTGTGCCTTAGCTGTTTCGAGAAGATTGCGATCACTCCGCTGTAAGGGTTTGAACTCTGTCTCTCTCCGTAAACATTGAAGTATCTCAAGGAAATCGTACTCAATCCATAAGTACGATTATATGCTCCACAATAGCTTTCGCCACAAAGCTTTGAAGCCCCATAGGGGGTGATGGGGTGGAGCGGGTTTTCTTCCGATATCGGGAGATGCGTTTGGTCCCCATAGACAGACGAGGATGAAGCAAAGACCACCTTCTGGATCTTTTTCTTAACGCAGGCATTTAATACGTTCAGAGTTCCGGTGACATTGACCGCGTTAACGGCCGCGGGTTTCTTGACGGAAAAAAACGGACTCACTATGGCCGCCAGATGGACCACTGCCTCGACTTTGCTGGTCAGCCTCTCGATGAGATTCGTCTGAGTTGTGCTGCCGCGTTGGAGGTGGAGTTTCCTATCCATTTTCCACCCCGCCAAGTTGTGAAGTGAACCGGTCGACAAATCGTCTAGAAGCCAGACCGAAGTACCCTGTTGTAGTAGGGCGTCCACGGTGTGGCTACCTATGAAGCCCGCTCCACCAGTCACCAACACTCGGTCGAATCGCATTTTTCGCAGTGCCTCAGATTATTTTCATCGTTCAGGGGGATGACTAGAATAGTTCCTTGTTTCGTTCGAGGATTCCCCGAAGTTCTTCAAGGTTCTTGAATGTACCTATATCGTAGTGGCGCTTCTCGGTAACGTATGCAAATACGGGCTTCTTCTCAGCGAGAAGTGTCGGTATTATGTCGTGAGAGAGGTCGGTGTTGGGTTTGCAATAGTCAAGGATCTCCTTCTCGCACATGAGTATGCCCATGCTGACGGGGTATTCCTTGAGCACGGGTTTCTCTTCGAAGTGGGAAACCCGGCCGTCCCGCGCTACTTTGGCTATTCCGTAGTCCATGGGTACGGACGTACTCATTGCAATAGTGCATAGTGCTCGACTCTTCTGATGGAATCCGATCATGTCGCTTAGATCTATGCTAGTCAGAACGTCGCCGTAATATACAAGGAAGCGGTCGTCCAGCAGGGATGCGGCAGAGCCGAGGGCGCCCGCTGTTCCTATTCTTCCAGCGACCGAATATCCTATCCTGAGTCCAAAGCGTTCTCCGTCCCCCAAATGATTCCGTAAGAGGTCCACTTCGTTCTCTGATACGAGCATCAACACGTCGAGGATATTGTAACGTTTCAAATAATCAAGGATGTACTCTATCATGTAGCGACTGCCTATCGGGATTAGTGACTTCGGAACGTAGGCTGTGAGAGGGTACAGACGTGTCCCAGCTCCGCCAGCAAGAATCGCCGTCTTCAATGAGCGAACCCCGACTTGGTCCAATTGCTCCAGGAAAGCCGCCTGATCTGTAATAAGGCTTTGAGGTCTGCCCCCTACCGAATCCATTCCATTCCGCTAGACTGCAAAGCGAGTTTCAATCTATTGTACGCAGTAACGTACCAGCCGCTCAGAAACAGTTGAATTCACCGTATGAGTTGTCCACGCCCTTAGGTTGGGATTGCTCGTGAACCTGGTGTTCTTGCATAAGTCGAGGCCTATCTCGTCCCTGGCCTCGCTCGTGAGGTCTTATCCGATGTGAATAGCGCGAACAATTGACCTCCTCAGATACTAAGCCCGTTCAGTCACGGTACCTTCTCGTTAGCTAGCGTGATATCAAGCCCATCTCTCTACTTGGTATGATACCGCTAGCTGTCAATGAACAACGTATCATTCTCAGTGGAGCATAAATAGAAAGTGATACTAAGCGGCTTATCAGGCAATCTTGAGCCTAGCATCGCCGTTAGATTCGAAGGAATCCGAAGTTATGGCTCAGTCAATTGTCGCAGTAGCCAAGAGCGCGTCCACAATTTATTTCGCGAACGTTGTTATGTTTGTCGCCGCTACGCTCTACTTTCTCATCCTGACTAATGTCATAGGTTCGACGTTCGATGTTGGCGTCGTAACGTCACTTAACCTTATGATTTGGCTTCTAGCCGCAATCTGCATGCTCGCTCAACCGGTGACATCGCAATCCCCCATACCTGCCCCTCCTGCAGTTTTGAGATTTGCCCCCGAGCTCATTGCTCAAGGAGCCTACTCTGCCGCAAGGCGTGCCTTGCGAACTTCACTCTTGACGTCGAGTTTGATCGCGTTTACGACAGGGGGCATATTGATTGTGTCACCGGGCATTGCGATTCCGTTTCTCGGCGGTAGCTCAGTTTCTTCGGTCTTTGTTCAATTGTCGGCGGTGGACGTGATCGTCCTCTCGCTGGGACAAATCTGCTTGGCTTCGTTGATGTCAGCGGGGGATATGCGCACCACCGGCCGATATATCGTTTTGTGGAGTGTGCTTCGCTATGGCCTGGCATCAGCACTTCTCTTCATTTACGCCATCGGAGGAGTACTAGTAGGGTGGATCGTAGGCGACGGATTTCTTTTGGTGATCGCCCTTCGTCGCGCGTTCGTCGAATTGCGATCGGATGGAGTGAGTGAGGAGTTCTCCTTTCCCGCCTTTTTTCGATACTCGGTTTACACGGTTTTAAGTGCTTTGATTGGATACGTTATCAATCAAGCTGACAAGCTCTTCACGCTTGCCGAGCAGGGCCTTTCGCAACTCGCGATCTACAACGTTGCGATGGTTGCAGCAAGCTTTGTTGGGTTGGCACCGTATGTTTTGACGATGGTTCTTCTGCCAACTCTCTCCGCACTTCACCCCGGACCGCAGAGTCGGGAGATGGGGCAAATAGTTCGCCAATATGGCAGGTATGTTTCGTTAATAGTCGTGCCATTAGCGTTAGGGTTTGCCGGTGTAACTGGAGTTGCACTTAGAATTTTCGGCTCCGCTTACGTGAACGGGTTCACCTCCGCAGCGATAGTATCCGCAGTTTCTGGGCTCACCGCAATAGGTTCCGTATATGCAGCGGTGCTCTTGGCGGTGGGAAAGCTAAGATGGTACATGATGGCGAATGTGGCAGGTGTCGGGGCTCTCGCTGTTGTCGCTTACTATACTACTCCCTTCCTAGGTCTTTCGGGCCCGGCCTTGGGCAGGGCTAGCCTGATGGCGGTTGTGGCACTCGTTTACAGTTACGCCGTCCGGAGAAGCGGCCTCTTCCAACTGGATATCCGCGCCTTCATTAGCGCGACGGTGAGCTCAATATCTATGAGCGCCGTCGTTTTCCTCATTCTGTCTTTCTTTAGCTCGCTCATGGCACAGCTCCTGATGCTGCCAGTCGTCGTCCTCGTCGGCGCGGCGCTTTACATCGCGGAGCTCCGCGCTCTAAAAGTACTTACCGCGCAGGATTTCGAATTCATTCAACTAATAGCGCCTGCCCGCTTCCACGGACTCATCGCGTTGGTTGCTCGCGTGGCGGGAGTACGTCCATCGAATAGCCTAGCCTGACACCGGGAGCGGCAGGCCGCGGCAACGAACTTTTCCTCGCAGCCTGGCGTTGAAGTTCGAGCACGTGAAGCATTCGACGAAGGATACCTTCTTAGACTTGACCGGGCAATCGACGGCTTCCTTTTTCATTCGCGCAAGCATCTTTCCCTTGACCGCGCCTTTGATGGCCTCTAATGAGGCCTTGGGGCTGGGAATGGCTTTGGGTGGAACAAAAACGTCCACTAGGTACTTGTCGTCCGGGCCTAGCTTGACAGGAGCTTCGCTTGTGGGAGGAGATGCTGGTTTGCTCATTTGTGCCCCGAACCTTCTGATTGGGCTTCATCTAAGCGAATAAATGCCTTTCTTCCCTCAAACGTGTAGGTTTCCGCAAAACCACGCCCACGACCATGCTTATTCGACGCGTACTCTCCACCAATAGTGGATTGACCGGCATCCGCGATCATCTCTTCATGGTCGAGCGACGAAGAGGTAGAATTCCTGCATCTTGGATCCAAGACATAAGCAACTTAGAGTGGGCTACTCGTGCGAGTTGGAAGACATACTTAGGCAATTACACGCCCTGCATGATCCTCTTTACAAATAAGCCACTCAGTTCCAAGAAATGATCTCCACTTAGGATCGAAATTGGGCGGCTCCCGATTGTGCGCTCAGCGGTGAACGGCCAGTCGTAGCGAGAAGTCCCATTTGAGCTGACCTGGCTATTTGCGGGACACCAAACAGGTCTTCGATTATCAGCAGAGCCCGCGAGAGAATTGCGAACGCCAGGGCTAATCGAATATCTACCCCAAGAAGGAGAAAGATCCCAACCACCGCTCCCTCCTGGAATCCTATTCCCGAAGGTGTGAGGGGAACAAACCCAAAGGCTGTCAGTAGCGGGTGTAGCAGAAAGAAGCCTAACCATCCGATGTTTGTTATCCCAACCGCTAGCCCTAGAAAGTACCATTCGCATCCCTTCAGGGTCCAAGACAGAATTGTGATTCCGAGGATTTCAGGTATCGCGGCTCGCGTTTTCATTGCGTTTGCAGCAAACGCGTCCAACCTTGCCGCTATGCGGCGCATCAACTTTGCCAGAAGCTTGGAATCTACAATTCTTCTTACAACCGCGGCCAGTCGGGGCGACCAGATGAGTGCCGCCAAGGTTACTCCACCAAGCATCATCAGGCCTACGCCGATCGCGCCAATCCAAACTAGTTCTGGTGAAAAGGTCGCGAACTTCAGGAGGTAGATGAGAGCTAGGGCACCGCCAACAACTTTTACGAGGAACTCAACTGATTGGATACCCATTATACACGAAAGACTTGCCGTCGCGTCTATGTGCTGATTTTTCAAGTATATGGGTGTAAGCAAGTATCCCGATCTCCCGGGTGTGACGTCGCTGCTTAGCATACCGCTATATTGCGCAAGCAGCGTCTTCCCGAATGTCGCTGTGATCCCTTGCCGTTGGAGCACTCTCATGATTCGTATCGTGAAGAGAACGTTGATCAGAAAGTATGGAACGAAGGCAAGGAGAACATAGGCGAAGTTTGTCCTCGATAGGGCCGAGACGAGAGTGCTCACTCCAACATACCACAGTAATCCTGCAAAGATGACGATCATGAGTAGGAGTTGCAGTGCAAGCCGTAGTCTGCGAGAGAGCCTCACAATGTTTCACCGGTCTTTTCGAGTCTATGCTGCCGCCCAGACGGGACAAAATCCGCAACAAAATAGTCTTTCGCCCATTTGCCGAGCGAAACAGGAATGCTGAGATTTTGCAGATTCGCCAGAATTTGAAAAGCTGAATTATCGCAGTCAGGCGGCAATCGGCTGTATGTGAACCAGCCCCCCACGTTCGACTTGTCAACTCCCGCGTTCAGGCAGCAGATATGCCAAGCTAAACAGATACGGATGGTTAAATTTGGGATGAGGATTTGCTGAATATGCCTAACCTAACCTCAACCCCAGAGCGGCAGCCTTGATTACGGAAGTGAAAGTTGAACCCCTCGCTTAAATTAACGGCGTTAACTTGCCGGAAACCGCGAATGGAGCGTTCGTTGCAGTAGCATGGAAGTCGGTAGACCGGGTGGAGGTTCGCGGGTCTGATAGAGAGCTCGTTTGAAGAAATGGTTCCGTGGGTTATTGTCGGGATAGCAATCCTCAGCCTCCTCTACGCATTGTGGCTCAGGAGTACCGTGCTTAAGAAAGACAAAGGCACGGAGAAGATGCAGGAAGTCTGGAACGGTATTCGCGTGGGCGCCGACGCCTACCTCGGCCGCCAACTGCGCACCATCCTCCCCTTCATAGCAATACTGGCAGTCTTACTGTTTCTCAGCGTTTACGTCGTCAAACCTAGCGCAGAGGCAGCCGAGATGTTTGGGCGAGGGGCTCAGCTGACAGTTGCAGTAGGCAGAGCAGCCGCATTCATCCTAGGAGCCTCCTTCAGTCTAATCGTGGGTCAGTTCGGGATGCGAATGGCGGTGCAGGCCAACGTCCGAGTAGCGGCGGCTTCCCGCAAGGGCCTAAACGAGGCCCTCTCAATCGCTTACTATGCCGGCACTATTACAGGAATGCTGACCGATGGTCTGGGTCTGCTCGGTGGAACTTCAATCTTCATAATATTCGGAATCGCGGCACCCGACGCCCTCCTCGGTTTTGGATTTGGCGGCACTCTGCTCGCCCTCTTCATGAGGGTTGGTGGGGGGATCTACACGAAGGCTGCTGATGTGGGCGCTGATCTGGTGGGAAAGGTTGAGAAAGATATTCCTGAGGATGATCCGCGGAACGCGGCAGTGGTGGCGGACCTGGTTGGAGATAATGTTGGTGATTGTGCCGGGATGGCGGCGGACATTTTCGAATCCTACGAGGTCACGATTGTCTCAGCACTAATCCTCGGCTTAGCGCTAATGTTCCTTGACCCGGCGCACAGTGTGAAGTGGCTTCTCTTTCCTCTAATCATACGCGGCGTCGGCGTTATTTCCTCCATACTGGGGACGTTCATGGTTCCGATGTGGTCCAAGTTTCCGATAAAGGCGATAAGAGCCCGAAACGCAGAGGATGCGATGTTCCGCTCATATGAGGCGTCTAGTGTAAACACCATCTTCTGGGCTTTCGTGGTTGCTTTTCTGTATGCCCACGATTGGCGGCTCGGGGCGTTGATAGCCATCGGGGTTGGCCTCGCCATAAGCTTCAACCCTCTAACCTCTTACTTCACCGCCACAGACAAATCTCCTGTCAAAGACATCGTCAAATCGACAAGGGCAGGGCCTGCTACCACAATCCTCTCGGGATTGGCTACAGGTTACGAATCCTCGGTTTGGGCACTATTGTTCATCGTCATTGCTTTTGTGTTGGCGTTGACCCTTTACCCGCCATCAACCGGGGTGTTCACACTCTACGCCATCGCCATGATAG
>Ga0187771_10001536_pt1 | contig 15494 bp, 13 predicted proteins | sample 0116_SJ02_MP15_1_FD_133139 | JGI IMG/M metagenome (GOLD analysis project Ga0187771, IMG submission 133139) | Tropical peat soil microbial communities from peatlands in Department of Meta, Colombia - 0116_SJ02_MP15_10_MG | ecosystem: Environmental > Terrestrial > Soil > Wetlands > Peat | place...
CGTTCGGCTTGACGAACGTCACCGTGCCATCGGCCCCGACTGTATCCTGCGCGCAGGGAATCGATGGATTGCCGTTGCTGAATGTGTAGTTGCAGCCGATCTTCTCACCGGGCGTCAGTCCGCTGAGGGTGTCGGTCAGGCTGCCTGCTCGCGCAGCCTGCCCGGCCAACAGTACCAGAGTGATGGCCAGGAATCGCCTTGCCGGCTTTGTCATTTCAATCTTTCCTCCGTTAACGACAAGGTATAAATTAGCACGTTTGGTTCCAGACGTGCACAAGACTGGCTGCGCCATGACGCCCGTGCAGATTAGCCCCTGGGCAGAATCGATCGCCGAAACCGTTCACGATTCGCTGCTGATCCTGAACGAGAGGTTCCAGGTGCTCCTGGCAAACCGGGCTTACTATCAGACCTTCCTCGCGAGGCCCGCGGAAACGGTCGGGCGCTCGCTTTTCACTCTGGGCAAGCGCCAATGGAACATTCCGGATCTGCGCGGACTCCTCGAACGGGCGCGGGCAAGCAACACTCCGTTCCATGGCTTCGCCGTGCATCGCGAGTTTCCCGGGATCGGCCTGCGCCGCATGCTGCTCAATGGACGGGCGCTGCGTTCAGCGGACGGCGCGCGCGTGATACTGCTCGCGATTGAAGACGCGAGCGAACGGGAGCGGCCTGCGGCCGTGCTGCGGGCCCTGCTGCACTCCGCCGCGCAGGGGATTCTGGCGGTCGATTCCGCCGGCAGGATCGTGCTGGCGAATCGCATGGCGGAGAAGATGTTCGGCTATCCCTCCGGTGGATTGACGGGCAGAAATCTCGGGATTCTGATACCGGCCGCGAGCCGGGACCGGCACCGCCGGCACTATGAGGCTTTCTTCGCCGCGCCGCGCAGCCGGCGCATGGGCAGCGGCCAGGAACTGGCCGGCCGCCGGAAGGATGGAATCGAGTTCCCCGTTGAAGTCAGCCTGAGTTCCATCGAAACCCCGCAAGGCCGGCTCGGGGTTGCGTTCATATCGGACATCACGGAACGCAGGCACATGGAGGAGGTGGTGCGCGAGCAGCGCGCGCAGCTCGACAAGCTTCTCGCCACGGCTCCGGGCGCCATCTGCGCATTCCGGCTGCGCCCGGATGGCACGGCTTCCCTGCCCTATGCGAGCCCCGGCTTCTACCGTATCGTTCCCGGCGCGCCCGACATGAGCGAAGACGCCACGCCTCTGTTCGCCATGATGCCCCCGGAAGACGCGAAGCGGATCGAGGCCAGCGTCGCCGAATCGGCGCGCACCATGAAGCCCTGGCACGATCACTACCGCCTCCACACAAAGAAGCGCGGAACCATCTGGGTGGAAGGCCAGTCGGTTCCCTCGCGCGAACCGGATGGCAGCATTTACTGGTACGGATTCCTCACCGATATCACCGGGAGAAAGAAGCTCGAAGCGGAGGCGGAGCAGTATCGTCACGAGCTGCGGGTTCTCTCCTCGCGCCTGCTCACCGCGCAGGAAGACCAGAGCAAGTTTCTCGCGCGGGAACTGCACGATGTCTTCAGCCAGCAACTGGCGGTGATCGCGATGGATGTTTCGGCGCTCCGGCAACAGTTGCCTCCCGAGCTTGCCGCGCCGGGGAATTCGTTCGGAGAAGAACTGAACAAAGTGGGCGTCGGCATCCAGAGTCTTGCCGAAGGGCTGCACAGGATGTCACGCCAGATCCACCCGTCCATCCTGGCCGATCTCGGCCTCGTGGCGGCCCTGAAGAACGAATGCCAGACCTTCTCGAAAGTACACGCGATCCCGGTACACTTCCGGGCATCGCGAGTCCCGCGGCATTTGCCGGAGAAGGTCGCATTGACGATTTACCGCGTCGCGCAGGAAACCCTCCGCAACATAGGCAAGCACGCCGCCGCAAGCGAGGTGCGCTTTCAGCTCTCGGCAAGCGAGTCCGGCGTCCGGCTCTTTGTGGAAGACGTCGGCGACGGCTTCGAGCTGGCAAAAATGCGGAAAAGGCCAGGGCTGGGCCTCATCAGCATGGAGGAACGGGTCCGGATGGTCAACGGCGTATTCCGGATCGATTCACATCCGGGCAAAGGAACCAGAGTGGAAGTCCGCGTGCCTCTTCCGGCTGGAAATGGCACGGCCGACAATCCTTCTGGCGGATGATCATCACATCGTGATCGAGGGCTTGCGGCACATCCTCGAAAAGGACTTTGACGTCATCGGTGTGGCCTCGGACGGGCAGGCTCTGGTGCGCGCGGCCGCGAATTTCAAGCCCGACGTGATCGTGGCGGACGTCAGCATGCCCCTGCTGAACGGTATCGAAGCAGCCCGCCAGATCCGCAAGGAAAACCCTCAGGCGAGGATTGTTTTCCTCACCATGCACCCCGATCCGGTGTACGCAACTGAGGCATTAGACGCAGGCGCTCTGGGTTATGTGCTGAAGAGCTCAGCCGGAGAGCTGCTGGTGACCGCCGTCCGGCAGGCGCTTGAAGGACGTGTTTACGTGACGCCGGCCATCACGGCGAGGGATGTCCAGATCCGGTCCGGGCGCCCGCCGCAAACGCGTGGCGCGGCTCGTCAGAACTCCTGCGTTCTCACGGCGCGGCAGAGGCAAGTGGCCCGCCTTTATGCCGAAGGACGCAGCACAAAGGAAATCGCCGATATTCTGCACGTTTCGGCGCGAACCGTGGAATTTCATAAATACAGAGCTCTCGAGGCGCTCGGCCTGCAGACTTCGGGCCAGCTGATTCAATACGCAGTCAGGCATTTTGCGTGAACTTAACAGTGTTCACGATTTCTGGTAGTTTTACGAGTTCCGGAGCCCCCGGGAAGTTCGCTAGGCTCGGAGAAACGGAGATTGACATGCGCGAGATCGTGATCGAAAAGGTGATGCGGACGAAGGACGATGCGCCTTCGCTCGTGGACCAGATCGATGGGATCCTCAGAGACATCAGCTTCGAAGCGGGAAGACTGGCGGACGATGGCCAGGAGCCCGCCGGGCTGGACGCGTGGGTGGAAAGACTTCGGCAGCAGTTCTGGCGGCGGCAGCTGGAAGTCGTGGAGGAACCGACTCACTTCTCGATGCGCATGGCGGCGCCCGGATTCAGTTCCGGCCAGATGAAGGTCGTCATCACGGAGAACGCGGTGCAAGTCCGGGGAGCGGACGATCGGGTCATTCGTCAGATCCCTCTGCCCGCGGAAATCGATCCCCGGACCGTTTATGCGGTGTTCGACGACGGTTATCTGCAGCTCACCGGAACGAGGTTCGATCCCGATGAGAGCACTTCGGCCAGACAGAACCATGCGCCGGTGCATATCGCCGCGCCCGGGTATCGGGAGCGCGCGATGGCCGCGGGCCACGGCGCTTCCTGAAGTTTCTCCCTTGTGTTGTGACGGGAGCACTTCCAGACGGAGGACCCCGCCGCGCATGAGTATCCACTGCGCGGCGGCGGGTCTGGGGTGGGCAGTCATCCGGAGCGCCCGGGCCCTGCTGCTTCCCGCCAATGACCCCTCGCGGTACTAGTACCCACTCCCCATTCCGACCTCAGGAATTCGCCGGTTTTCGGCCGATATGGATTGAGTCCCGGAAAGAATACGAAACCGGGCACGGAGGATTCTTTGAGCAACGTTCGCAAACTTCTCGCGATTCTGGCGCTTCTGCCAGCCTCATGTCTTCTCGCAGCCGATCCCAAAATCGCCCCGGACATGCCCTCGAGCGGCAACGTCCGGGTGATCGTCCAGTACAGCTTACCCCCTCCAGCCGGCCTGTCGCTCGAGATAGCAGGACTGGGCGGGCTGGTGAACAGTCTCCTGAGTTCCCTGAACGCCGTGGTGACGACGCTCCCCGTCACGGCGCTGCAGAATCTCGCCTCAGACCCGAACGTCGTCTACATCTCGCCCGACCGCACCGTCGAGGGCATGCTCGACTATGCCAACCCGACAATCAACGCCAACATCGCCTTCGAGCACGGGATCGACGGCACCGGCGTCGGGATTGCCCTGATCGACAGCGGCGTCAGCGGGGATGCGGACCTGAATCAACCGGGGCTCCTCGGGAATCTCGGAATTCTTTCGCGCGTCGTCTACAGCCAGAGCTTTGTCCAGGGCGCCGGCGCGAGCGACCAGTATGGGCACGGCACGCATGTGGCCGGCATCCTCGCGGGTGACGCGCTGCTCTCGACCGGTCCGCTGTACACCCACACCTTCCGCGGCATCGCGCCCAACGCGCAGATCGTGAATCTCCGGGTGCTCGACGCCAACGGCAACGGCACAGACAGCGCGGTGATTCAGGCCATTGAGCAGGCCGTGGCTCTGCAGTCGCAGTACAACATCAAAGTGATCAATCTTTCGCTCGGCAGGCCGGTGATGGAAAGCTTCACGCTCGATCCGCTCTGCCAGGCGGTGGAATACGCGTGGAAGAACGGCATCACGGTGGTTGCGGCGGCTGGCAATTTCGGCCGCTGGGCGGCCACGAACGGTTATGGCACCGTTCTTTCGCCGGGCAACGATCCTGACGTGATCACGGTGGGGGCGATGAAGGACGAAGCCACGGTGACGCGCAGCGATGACCGCATCGCCAGCTACAGTTCGAAAGGTCCTTCCGCTCTCGACCACATCGTGAAGCCCGACATCGTGGCACCGGGCAACCATATCATCTCGATCGCGCAGCCTTCCTCCACGCTGTTTTCCGAGGCAAGCCAGGCCAGCCTGCTGCTGCCGTATTCGTATTACTGGCCGGGGATGCAGGGGAACTCCAGCCAGTATCTCGCTCTGAACGGAACCAGTATGGCGGCGCCGATGGTCAGCGGCGCGGCCGCTTTGCTGCTGCAGCAGGACCCGGCGCTGACGCCCGATCAGATCAAAGCGCGCCTCATGCTGACGGCGACCAAGACGTTCCCCAGCGCCAGCGTCGCGACCGATCCGGCAACCGGCATCAGCTACACCAGCTACTACGACATCTTCACCATCGGCGCCGGCTATATCGACGTCTGGGCGGCGCTGAACGACACCCATCTCGCGCAGGGCAGCGCGGCCTCTCCGACCGCGGTCCTCGATCCCTCCACCGGTCTCGTCTATCTGGCCGATACGAATGCGCTCTATTCCACCGGCCAGACGACCGTCTGGAATTCGTCGCCCGACTGGGCGGAGACTGCGGTCTGGGGATCCAGCGTCCTCGTTCCCGCTGCTTCCGACTCCGGCAGCACCACAGTCTGGGGCAGCACTACAGTCTGGGGCAGCACTACGGTCTGGGGCAGCACCACCGTCTGGGGGACCACGACGGTCTGGGGCACGACTACAGTCTGGGGCACAACCACGGTCTGGGGCTCAACCGGCCCACTACAGGGTGAAAACTAGTCTGTCGAACGCGGAATAAACGAACGGGACGCGCCGGCCAGCGGTACCAGGCGGCCGCGTCCTTCCGCCACGCAAGTGAATTCGATTCCGGCCAGATTCTCCGCGCGCGAGACCCAGCGCACGTCGCCCTGAGCCTCGATCAGCAGGTGATCCGCCGGAAACTCAAGTTCGAGGTTGATGGGGCCTTCGGCCACCTGCGGCCCGGACTCGATGCAGATCCCGCCGCGGCCGAACGCGATGCGGTGTTCCTCCACGGCCCGCTCGAGACTCGTGAAGGAACGCCGGAGCGCGGGGCGCGGCGAGGGATCGGGCTGCTCCTGCCAGAGCTCGTCGCGGCCGCACAGGCTTCTTTGCGCCGCCGCCAGCAGATCCTCGCGCGTGAAGGGCTTTTCAAGCAGCGTTTCCGCTCCCAGCGCGTAAGCTTCGCGGGGCATGATGTCGCTGTATCCGCTGATGAAGATCACGGCGGGGATTTTCAGCCCCTTTGCCTGCGCGGTCCGGAGCAGCGTGATGCCGTCCATGACCGGCATCCTGACATCGGATACCAGCAGATCAAACCGGCCGGTTTCGAGAAGGGCCAGGGCTTCGGCGCCATCCGCCGCGGTGGCAACCGAACGGGCGGCGCGCGCGAACCAGGCGGCAACAATATCGCGCAGGACCGGTTCGTCGTCGACCACCAGAATTGCCGCTTCGCTCAGCTGCATGTCGCTCCTACCCTGTCCGCTCGAGGCGGGGAAGACGGAAATAAAAGCAGCTGTGTCCGTCCTTTTCGGTGAATCCCAGTTCGCCGCCGTGCCCTTCGATCACCGTGCGGGAAATGCTCAAGCCGAGTCCGGTGCCCTTGCCCGGCTCTTTGGTGGTAAAAAACGGCTCCATCAGGCGACTTCTCACATGCGGAGGAATCCCCGGTCCCGAATCCGTCACGGAGAACAGAACCGAGGAGTCGGCGGCCTCCACGCCCAGACGCACCCATTTCGGCCCCGGCCCATCCGTCGCGGCATCGTACGCGTTCTGCAGAAGATTGAGCAGCACCTGCGCGATCTGCCCCTCGCGGCAGGGGATGGACAACGCCGGATCGATTTCCGGCAGGCGCAGATCGACCGAACCCATGCGGAAACTGTCGCGGCAGATCTCCAGCGCATCGTCGACGATCCTCGCCACTCGCGTGGGGCGGAAGACATCCTGCGAACCCTCCCGGGCCAGAGCCCGCATGCTCCTGACGATATTTGCAATCCGGTTCGCCGTCTGGCGAATCCGTTCCGCATTGCGCCGCACCACTTCGGGCGGCAAACTGCTCTCATCCTTGAGCGCGCTGAGCAGATCGGACGCCGAGGCGTGAATGATCGCGAGCGGGTTGCCGATTTCGTGCGCGATCCCGCCGGCCATCAGGCCGAGCGTGGAAAGCCGGGCCGAGAAAAGCAACTGGGCGCGATGCCGTTCGATCTGTGCCTCCGCGCGCCGGCGTTCCGTGATATCGCGAACCGAGGCAATCGTGCGGAACCTGCCGGCAAAGACGTTCGGACTCAGGCTGATTTCCGCGGGAAACGTCGACCCGTCCTTCCGGCGGCCACTCAGCTCGATTCCCTGGCCCATGGGGCGTATGCGCGGGTGGCGCACGTACTCGGAGCGGTACCCGGCATGCGCCTCGCGCTGCGCTTCCGGGACGAGTTCATCGATGTTCAGCTCGAGCAGTTCCTCCCGCGTGTATCCGAACATTTTCACGGCGGAATCATTCACCAGATCGATCCGCCCCGCCGCGTCGGCCTCGATGATCGCTTCGGGAACCGCTTCCAGAACGCGCCGCAGTTCCGTCACATCTTCGACCGCATGGATGATGAACTCCACTTCGCCGTTTGCGCCGAAGACAGGCGAGTTCACCGGGCTCCAGTAGCGCTCCTCAAACGCTCCGCCGTTCCCGGCCGGCCGCCGGATATCGTACTTCTGCACCGGCATCGCGTCGGGCGCGCGGTCCCTGAGAACGCGCCCGAGGGAGGCGGCAAGATTGGCCACGCCGGTCGAGCCCGGATCGGCCGGGTTATCCGGAAAGACTTCGAACAGCGGTCTTCCGATCACGTTTTCCCGGCGTGTCATGGTCGCATCGAGATACGCGCCGCTCGCCGCCACGATGCGGAGATCGGGCGTCAGAACCAGATAGAGGCCCGGAGCGGATTCAAACAATCTGCGAAAATCAGGCGGCTTGTCCGTCATCGGCGTATGAGCCCCCATGCATTTGGGGAGCCAGAACGCGGCCGGAGATCCGGCGCGGATCGCGTGGAAAGGGCTCATCCTGCGCGAAGGCGCGCAGGGCGAACGGCGTTCGCTGTGCCGATCAACTCAGCCCGGAGCGCTACATCAGCAAAGCCAGAAGCCGCGTCTTCACGGCCTCGGCGACCGCCGCGTCGGGACAGACGACGAGGATCGTGTCGTCACCCGCGAGGGTTCCGACAATCTCCGGCCATTCTTCGTCATCGAGCGCCACCGCCACGGAACTGGCATGTCCGGGCGCGGTTTTGAGCACCACCTGGTTCTGCGCCACCCGCACATCGCGCAGAAACTCGCCGGCAAGGGCCGGGAACGCGAGAGCCGGCGCGCCGCCTCCGAGCGCGCGATATCCCTCCGCGGTCTTCACCAGACCGAGTTCGCGGATGTCGCGCGAAAGCGTGACCTGCGTCGCCTCCACGCCATTCTCCTTGAGAGCGCGGGCGAGTTCATCCTGAGTGAAGATGCTCCGGCTGCGGATCAGATTCAGAATCTGCCCCTGCCGGAAGCTCTTCGTCATGCGAGGCTCTCGAGGCGCACACCCGCTTCGATGAGCGCCGCGGCCACGGTACCCGGACCGGTTCCGCCCGGAATCTCGCGCGTCTTCATGCCTTCGCGCGGATCGAGCAGGCGGGCGATGTCCGGCGTGAATTCGGGCGCGAAGGCCGCAAGCGATTGCGCGTCCCAGTCGCCGGGCTTTTTGCCGTTGCGGACGCTTTCGAGCACGAGCCGCCCCACGATCTGGTGGGCCCGATGAAACGGCGTGCCGTTGCGCGCCAGCGCTTCGGCGAGATCGGTCGCCACCACCCAGCTCTCATCCGCGGCCTGGGCCGGAATCTTCGGACGCAGCACCACCGATTCGGCCACCGTGCGGGCCATCTCGAGACTGCCGTTCACCTGATCGCAGGCTTCAAACAACGGTTCCTTGTCTTCCTGCATGTCGCGGTTGTAGGTCAGAGGCAGGCCTTTCATCGTGTAGAGCAGCGAGTTCAGCGCGCCGAGCACGCGCCCGGACTTGCCGCGAATGAGTTCGAGCGAATCCGGATTCTTCTTCTGCGGCATCAGGCTCGAACCGCTGGTGACGCCATCGCCCAGTTCCATCCAGCCGAATTCCTCCGACGAGTAGAGAATCCAGTCTTCGGCGAGGCGGCTCAGGTGAATCATCGTGACCGACGCCGCGTAGAGATAGTCGAGCGCGAAGTCGCGGTCGGCCGAGACGTCCATGCTGTTGCGCGTGATGGAGTCGAAACCGAGATCGGCGGCTATGGCCGCGCGATCGTGCGGGAAACCGCTGCCCGCGAGAGCGCCCGAGCCGAGCGGCATCACGCTGGTACGGCACCGCGCTTCGCCGAAGCGCTCGTGATCGCGCGCGAACATCTCGAAATACGCGAGCAGATAGTGCGGCCAGAGAACCGCCTGGGCGCGCCGCAGATGCGTGTAGCCGGGAATGATCGCGTCCGGATATTTGCCCGCGAGCGTGAGCAGCTCGCGCATCAGCGCGCGCAGCAGCGCGCGGGCGCGGTCGCATTCGCCGCGCAGCCAGAGGCGGGTATCGAGCGAAACCTGTTCGTTGCGGCTGCGCCCGGTGTGGATCTTGTCCGCCACCGCGCCGACCAGTTCCTTCAGCTTCCGGATGACGAAGGTATGAACGTCTTCGTCGGTGGCGTCTTCAAAGAACTTCGCGTCCTCCGCCGCATCGCGCCGGATGCTGTCGAAGGCCGCGACGATCTGCTCGCACTCCGCCGCGGTGAGCACACCGGCGCGCGCCAGCGAGCGCGCAAATGCCTGCGAGCCCTGCGTGTCGGCTTCGAGCAGCCGCCGGTCGAAATGCAGGGAACCAGAGAACCGCTCGAACACTTCCGACGGTCCTGTTTCAAAACGCCCGCCCCAGAGTTTCATCCCTGGTTCACTCACGCGAGCAGCATCAGCAGCAGCGCTTTCTGCGCGTGCAGCCGGTTTTCCGCCTGATCGAACACCACGGAGCGCGGCGACTCCATTACGCTGTCGGTCACTTCTTCTCCTCGTTTCGCCGGGAGGCAATGCATGAAAATGGCGTCCGGCCGCGCCTCGGAGAACAGCTCGTCATCCACCTGATAATCGGCAAACGCGGCGCGGCGCTCGGCCGCTTCATGTTCCGCGCCCATGCTGGTCCAGACGTCCGTGTAAACGGCGTGAGCATCGCTCACCGCCGCTTCGGGGTCGCTGGTCACCGTGATCTTCACATTCATCTGCCCGGCCAGCTGAAGCGCTTCCTCGAGAACGCGGGGATTCGCTTCGTACTTCGGAGGCGTGGCCAGCGCGAAGTCCATCCCGAGCCGCACGGCGCTGAACATCAGCGAATGCGCCACGTTGTTGCCGTCGCCGACGAACGCCAGCTTCAGACCCTTCATTTCCCCGAACCGCTCGCGGATGGTCTGCATATCGGCAATCGCCTGGCAGGGATGCCAGATATCGCTCAGCGCGTTGATCACCGGAACCTTCGACCAGTGGGCGAGTTCCTCCACCGTCCTTTGCAGAAACGTGCGCGCCACGATGCCATTGACCCACCGGTCCAGATTGCGCGCCATGTCCTTCAGGGGCTCGCGCCCGCCGATGAGGCCGTCGTTCAGGATGGCAAACCCTCCGAGCTGCTGAATCGCCAGCTCGAAGGTCATGCGCGTGCGCAGGGAAGGCTTTTCGAAAAGCAGGGCGATCGACTTGCCCGCGAGCGCATGCCGGTAGAGCTCCGGCGAGCGCTTCACGTCGGCTGCAAGATCCAGCACGGAAATGAGTTCCGCGTGGGTGACGTCAAGGTCTTTGGTGAAGTCGGGACTTCCGAGCTTGCGGATGAGCGGCATCGCGGTCATGAATTTTTATACATCCAAATGAATATTTAACCACCCCGGCGCCGGCGGGTCAACCCGCCTGAATTCATATCGTATTACGATATAAATGTGACGCAGACGGAATACGAAGAACTGGCCGATTTCCGCTACCGGATCCGCCGCTTCCTGCATTTCAGTGAAGGCGCCGCTCACGCCGAAGGGCTCGAAACACAGCAGCATCAGGCTCTGCTGGCCATTCGCGCGATGCCCGGAACGGAACCCTGTACGATCAGCGCGGTCGCGAGAAGGCTCTTCCTCCAGCACCAGAGCACGGTCGGCCTGGTGGACCGGCTGGAGCGAGCCGGCCTGGTGCGGCGCGCGCCTTCGCCCGCCGACGGCCGCCAGGTGCTGGTGGCCCTCACGCGCAAAGGCGATTCCGTGCTGAAGCGGCTCTCGTTGACGCATCATGCAGAACTGGAAATCCAGGCTCCCGAACTCGCCCGGGCCCTCGGGGCCATCATCCGCAGACTCAAACGAAATGAAAACAGACAAAGCCAGCAGGACGCTGAAGTTTCCGGCGCCGCATGAATCTCCCTCCGGCCAGGAGCTCGGGGATTTCACCGTTACGCCGCGCGTCATTCCGGTCGCGCTCATCGCCATCGTCATTGGCTTCATCGCCACCCTGGTGGCCGCTGCCCTGCTCCGGCTCATCGCGCTCTTCACCAACGCGTTTTACTTCCAGCGCCTGAGCATCGGGAGCGTTTCTCCCGCCACCAATCACCTCGGCTGGCTCGCCGTGCTTGTTCCCATCGCGGGCGCGCTCATCATCGGATGCATGGCGCGCTATGGCTCGGAACGAATCCGCGGCCACGGCATTCCGGAGGCCATCGAATCGATTCTGCTCAACGGCAGCCGCGTGGAGCCGCGCGTGGCGCTGCTCAAGCCGCTCTCGGCCGCGATCTCGATCGGCTCCGGGGGGCCGTTCGGCGCCGAAGGGCCGATCATCATGACCGGCGGCGCGTTCGGCTCGATGATCGCGCAGCTTTTCCATCTCACCAGCGCGGAACGAAAAACGCTGCTGGTGGCGGGCGCGGCCGCAGGCATGTCGGCGACGTTCGCGGCTCCGCTCTCGGCCACGCTGCTCGCGGTCGAGCTGCTGCTTTTCGAATGGAAACCGCGCAGCTTCATCCCGGTGGCACTTGCGGCGGCGACGGCAGGCGCGGCACGCCGCTACATTCTCGGGCTCGGGCCGCTGTTTCCGGTCGAGCCGCATAATCTCTTTCTCGGGCCGAAAGGGCTCGTGGCCTGCGTCGTCGCCGGCATCCTTGCGGGGCTCTTCTCCGGGCTGCTGACGAAAGCCGTTTATGCCGCCGAAGACGCGTTCCAGAAACTGCCCATCCACTGGATGTGGTGGCCGGCGATCGGCGGGCTCGTGATCGGCCTCGGCGGACTCATCTTCCCGCAGGCGCTCGGCGTCGGCTACGACACGATCGGGGCGCTTCTGCAAGCCGATGTCCCTCGCGCCACCATCGTCGGCATTCTGCTCGTCAAGTCGGTCATCTGGGCGGTCGCGCTCGGTTCGGGGACTTCCGGAGGCGTGCTCGCGCCGCTGCTCATGATGGGCGGCGCGCTGGGCGGCATCGAAGCGATCTTCTTCCCGCATGTCGGCCCGGGGTTCTGGTCATTGATCAGCATGGGCGCGATTCTCGGCGGCACGATGCGCTCGCCGTTCACGGGCGTCGTGTTCGCCATGGAACTGACGCACGATTACAACTCGCTGCTGCCGCTGCTCGTGGCCAACACGCTCGCTTACGCGGCGACGGCGATCCTGCTCAAGCGCTCCATCCTGACCGAAAAGCTCAGCCGGCGCGGCTTCCATCTGAGCCGCGAATACGCGGTCGATCCGCTTGAAATCCTCTTCGTCCGCGAAGTGATGCGGACCAACATCGTCGCGCTGCGCCCTGACGACGTGGTCCGGTTCCGCATCGACCATTCACCGAAAGGCCAGCATCTCTACCCGATCATCGACGAGGAGCGGCACGTCCTCGGGGTGGTTACCCGGAATGATCTCGCGCGGGATCGCAAGCCGCCGTACCGGGAGCCTGTCGTTGCCTTCTCCAATGAGCCGCTGCGGCTCGTGGTCTATCGCATGGCCGAACTGCAGGTCACGCGCATGCCCGTCGTCGATCCGGAAGACGACAACAGACTCGCCGGCATGGTTTCGCTGCAGGATCTGCTCACCGGCCGCACCCGCACCCTCACCGAAGAGCGCACGCGCGAACGCGTGCTGCGGTTGCGCTGGCCTAAACCACCTGACCCAGTACTTCGGTAGCGGCGCGGCTGAACTTCGCCGGATCGGTGAGTTCGCTTCCTTCGGCGAGCAGCGCGAGGCCCCAGAGCAGGTCGGCCGCGTTGACGAGGATCGCGTCGCCCGGGTTCGCGGCCTGCCGCTCGCGCATGCGCTGAATGAGCGGATGCTTCGGGTTGAGTTCCATCACGCGCTTCTGCGTGGGCGCGTTCTCCTGCACCTTCTTCAGGGCGCGCTCGAGCACCGGGCTGAATTCGTTATCCTCCACCACAAGACAAACCGGCGACGTGGTGAGGCGGGAGGAGAGCCGCACTTCTTTCACATGAGCGTCGAGCTCCTTCTTCAGGAAATCCATGAGCGGCTGGAACTCTTCCTGTTTGCTCTTCAGCTCCTTCTGCGCTTCTTCCTTCTCCTGTTCGGTGCCGACCTCGAACTGGCCCTTGCCCACCGATTTCAGCTTTTTGCTGTCGAATTCGTTGAGGTACTGCAGCATGAATTCGTCGACCGTATCGGTCATGAACAGCACTTCACAGCCCTTTTCCCGGACCGCTTCGAGATGCGGTGAATTTTCAATCGCCGCGCGGCTTTCGCCGGTGAGATAGAGGATCTGCTCCTGGCCGGGCTTCATGCGCGCCACGTACTCTTTGAGCGAAACCAGAGTCGCCGGATCGGCGGACGATTCGAAGAGCAGCAGCGAAGTGATCTTGTCGCGATTGTCGTGATCGGAGCCAATTCCTTCCTTGATGGCGCGCCCGAATTCCTTCCAGATCTTCAGATAGAGCTCGGTGTCCTTCTCCATCGCTTCGGCGAGCGTATCGAGCACCTTCGTGGTGAGGCGCTTGCGGATCTGCGTGATGTGGCGGTCCTGCTGCAGCCGCTGGCGCGAGATGTTGAGCGGCAGGTCGGAAGCGTCCACCACGCCGCGCAGGAAGCGCAGATACGTGGGGATCAGGTCTTCGCAGCGGTCCATGATCATGACGCGGCTGGCAAACAGGCGAAGACCGGTTTCGGCGCCGGCGTAGAAGAGATCGTAGGGGGCGTTGGCCGGGATATAGACCAGGGCTTCGTATTCGAACGTGCCTTCGGCGCGGAAGTGAATGGTCTTCAGCGGATCGACCCAATCGTGCGCGATGTGCTTGTAGAACTCGTTGTATTCTTCCGGCTTGACTTCGGAAGGCGAACGCTTCCAGACCGGCCGCATCGAGTTCAGCGTCTCGTCGCCCTTTTCCTTTTTGACGATGACCGGGTAGTTGATGAAATCCGAGTGCTGGCGGACGATGCTCGAAAGTTTCCAGTCGTTGGTGTAATCTTCCATGCCTTCGTCGCGGTTTTCGGGCTTGAGGAAGAGCGTGATGGCGGTGCCGCGCTCGGGTTTCTCCGCGTCGGCGATCGTATATTCGCCGAGGCCGTCCGACTCCCACAGAACCGCTTTTGACGTTCCCGCGCGCCGCGTCAGCAGCCGCACTTTATCGGCCACCATGAACGCGGAATAGAACCCGACGCCGAACTGGCCGATCAGATCCTTCATCTGCGCGGCATTCCCCGCCTCGGCCAGCTTCGCGCGCAGTTCGCGCGTGCCGGATTTGGCGATGGTGCCGATGTGCGCGATCACTTCGTCGCGCGTCATGCCGATGCCGGTGTCGCTGATGGTCAGCGTGCGCGCGGCTTTATCGGCATCCAGGCGGATCTCGAACTTCTGATTGCCTTCGAGAATCGCGTCGTTGGTGAGCGACTCGAAACGGAGCCGATCGAGGGCGTCCGAAGCGTTCGAGATGAGTTCGCGAAGAAAGATATCCTTGTCCGTGTAGAGGGCATGGATCATCATGCGTAGCAATTCTCTGGTTTCCGCCTGGAAGGCCAGAGTTTCGGGGACTGCTGATGACATGGTGTTCTCCTGGTTGGTTGGAAGGAATGAATGCAAAAACACTATTTTACGAAGCTGATTGCCGCGCTCCTCGTCCCGGGCGGTCTGCTGGTTGCGGGCGATGCACTGCCGCGAGTGGGTTCCGAAGCGCCGGGATTCACGCTTCCTTCACAGGATGGAACGCCGGTGAGCCTGAAAGACCTGCGCGGCAAATGGGTGGTGCTTTACTTCTATCCGAAAGACGGGACAGCGGGTTGCACGTTGGAAGCGCATAACTTTCAGCGCGATCTGAAAGGGTATGAAGCTCGCAATGCGGTGATCGTCGGGGTGAGCGTCGATTCGACCGGCAGCCACAGGGAGTTCTGCGCCAAACAGGGGTTGACGTTCAAACTGCTGGCCGACGATCAGAAGCGCGTGACGCCGATGTACGGGTCGCTCGAAAACCTTCTGGGCTTCAGGATCGCGGCGCGGAATACGTTTCTGATCGATCCGCAGGGGAGGATCGCGAAGGTGTGGACGGGTGTGAGCCCTTCGCGGCATAGTTCGGAGGTGCTGGCGGCGCTCGATGCGGCGCGGCGGCAGGAGCTTGGGTTCTCCGGGTTGGTTTTGTTCGCCTCCCTTTGTTTTCAGCGAATTGGCGGGTTCGCTCCGTCATTTTTGAATTTCGCTCTGCCCCGGTTTCGCCGTTTATTCGGCGATTGGCGGCTGGATTCATCGCGAATTGAGTAAAGTCTTCCATTCGCTGAGGAGTATAGTTCTGCCTCAGGCGAAGGCCGCTTCTGCGGTGGCGCAAGTTGTTGACGCTGCGGCGAAATTTCCCGGAAAATTTCTGTCACCGTGGACCCGCCATGAGGCCGGGCTGGCCGGCAATTGCCTGATCCAGAACTCGCAGCAGGCCGGTCGGGACTCGGATTTGCGCGCGTTCC
>Ga0187771_10001537_pt1 | contig 15492 bp, 15 predicted proteins | sample 0116_SJ02_MP15_1_FD_133139 | JGI IMG/M metagenome (GOLD analysis project Ga0187771, IMG submission 133139) | Tropical peat soil microbial communities from peatlands in Department of Meta, Colombia - 0116_SJ02_MP15_10_MG | ecosystem: Environmental > Terrestrial > Soil > Wetlands > Peat | place...
CCGATAGTAACGTCAGGCCCGGATAAGTTTCTTGGAACAGACCTTGAAAAAATCCTCAAAGAAAAGGATACGAAAACGGTTATCGTCACGGGTACAGCAGCTCATGGGGCTGTTCTGTATACGGCCAGTGGGGCTGCATTGAGAGGGATGCAAGTCATCGTCCCTGTCGATGGTATGTCCGCTGAGAGTCTTTACCCGGAGCAGTATACGGCATGGAACTTCGTGAACGCACCGCGTATCTCAACCCAAGTGATCCTCAGCCGAACGGATATGATCAAATTTTAATGGCAAGAAATCCGTCTTGCAGGCTAATAGAAAGGTTTCGAACTGGGAGAAGACCAAACCGAGACAAGACTTTCTACCCCAAACTTAGGTATCCAGTGTAGTGTGGAAGTAAAGGTCCTCAATCTTGATAGGCTTTCTGATCAGTCCCTGTTCGAGAGAACCCTGAATAGCCCTCTCAACAGTTTTCCGCATAGCCTGAATGCCCAATGGGTAGGGGTCTTTTCCAAATACGGCCGCTTGCTCTTTCCAGTCGTTCCCCTCGAAGTAAAGATAGGCCGACTGGGCCTTCCTGGCCCGCTCGTATGCCACCTCTTTAGATCGCTGGAAGGCTTTGTAGAGTTCCATAGCTACCCAGGGGTGTTCCCGGAGGACGCTGTTCTTAACGACCACATGGTGGTTCGCATGGTAACACCCGGTCATGCGGAAGAATTCGGAGATGATTGCTTTTCCCTGGTCATCGACCAGCCTTCGGATCCTGGGGTTACCCGTCATAGGTGTGCCACCATAGCGGTCGATCACCGTGGGACTGCCCGAGGTGATTGACGTAATGATGCCCGCCAACATGTCGGGCGGGAATATGGCGTCCAGCTCCCCTCGATCAAGCATAACGTCCAGGGTCTGGTCAGCGGTGAGCCAATGGTGGGTGACACCATTTACCACCTTATGCTCCTCTAAGTGAAAGCCCATCATTCCTCCGTGGCTTAACTCCTTGGTACGGCCGTTGTACCAGACGTTGTCCCAGGCCTCGATGCTGTATAGGTCCTTCAGCGTCACCCTGAACCATAAGGCAGCAGTCATGATGTAGTCAGGGACACCAATCCGCTTTCCCTTGAGGTCTCCAAAGTGCTCTATCCCGGAGGAAGTGTTGACATAGAGACCCGCCCAGAACTGGCCCCTGCTCATAAATACTGGGATGGGAGTCCAGTCCCACTTGCCTGCGCCGAGCGTATTGTTCCTTTCTTTGGCCAGGAGAGTCTCGGAGATGGACATTTCAGAAGCGTCAAACTCCAGGCCGTAGGCTAAGTTTCGGTAAAAGAGCGTATTCGGAGGAATGGTCACGACCTGCAGGTCTATGTTCTCTGGCTTCACTGTACCGTCCTTAAGGGGCTGCACCCGGAGGTTGTCTGAAAAGGCCACCTTGAGTTTGAGTGCCATCTTTACTTCTCCAGTATTTGTTTTGTATTCATAGCAATCTAACCTAATTTATAACATCCGCGGCTCTAAGAGCGTATTAATCTTTCATCTTTCTTTTTACAAAAGAAATATCTTCATTATTTTTTCCAACCCAGTTCTTCGGGTGTGAAATGGGAATATTTCTCGATCTCGTCCTTCAAACGCTTATTGAGCCTGTCTGCTCCTGTTATCATGTCAATGTTATAACCGAGTTTCTTATAAGAATTGATGAAATTTGGTTCTTTCACAACTATCTCCAGGGTATTTTCCCACACCTTAACAATTGCAGGAGGTAAACCCTTGGGGCCAAGAATTGCCATGGAATTAGTTATATTGACTTGAGGATACCCCTTTTCGGCGAAGGTTGGGCAGTTGAGGAGGGGGGATCGAATATCGCTGACAAGTGCCCTCATTTTTCCAGAGGCCAGGTAAGGTTTAGCTAAGACGTCGTTGATGAACCCCAGATGGAAATGTCCTCCTAAAACGTTAGGGATGATTTCTGATGTTCCTTGAAGGGGGACAAGCGTAATTTTGATGTTTGCGAAACGATTCAACAATAATGCTTCAAGGTAGATGGTTGAACCCACTTCCGATGTCCCGCAAATCAATTCATCAGGCTTTTTCCTGGCATATTCAACGATATCATCAAATGATTTCAAATTCGATTCGCTACGAGTAACAATGGTTAGGGCCGCATAGGTGTTAACCTCGAGAGGATCAAAGTCCCGTAGCAAGTTCACCGGGCTCCTGGGATTGGCAGCCGTTATCGTAGCCAATAGATTCAAAAGCATGCCCAGTACCGTGTAACCATCCTTCTCGGCATTAGCTACATCAGCAGCTGCTACCACCCCGGCCCCGCCGGGCTTATTTAAAACATTGACAGTCACTTTCCAGGTTTTTTTTAATTCTTCAGAAAGCAACCGTAAATAGATATCGATTCCCCCGCCCGCTGCGTGAGGAACAACAATCTGAATAGGTTTGTTCGGATATTCTTTCGGAGCTGGAAAAGCTGCTGAGATGAAGCTACCCATGACTAATATCATTGCAGAAACCGTAAATAAGAAATCTTTCTTCATTTTATGTCTCCTCGGATAATGTGAATAGCAAAGTCTCAAAAGTGGAGCCCCACGGGAAATCTTCGACCTCGATAAGAAGGGGGAGATGGTTTTTCATCAAAGCGTAGGCAAGGCTCCTGGAAAGTGGGTTCAAGGCTTCCCAGCCATGGCAATTCTTTATCAGAGAACGATAACTCTGTCAATACCTGATTGGACCCTTTTCTATTTGAGAGGGAAGGGGGGAAAAGAGATCTGTGGAAAAATCCCTGAGGCCCCAGAGAGGCGGGCCTCAACCCACCTCTCCGTGTCCTTAGCCAAGGGTAAAACGTTTTTCAGGACTCTCAAAAAGTTTACTTGACAAAGAAAATTCCCCTCTTCATACTGGACTGGAAAAGCATTGGGGTGAAAGGGGGCAGAACATAAATATTCTGTGGATCGTCAATACCAATACATTTTTGTTGATCCTTCTGATCATTATGGTTTCCTATCTCACCATGCAGGCGAATGCATTGATCAGATGGTTGAGAAGAGAATAGCAAAGAAGCGCCAAATCCCAAACGCTGGGCAGCATAGAGGAGAAAGCAGAGAACATTGAGTGTAGTGTTAAAACCCTATGCGCTTGGCGCTATGCGATTTAGGAGCACGTTGATGGAGAGATTTTTGATTGGAGTAGATGTGGGTGGGACGAATATCCGGATGGGTATCGTTACCCCAGAGGGGAAATTATTGAAGAAAGTTCAGTATGGGACAGATATTTTCAGAGGAGGTTTAGTCTTGTTTGAGGAGTTGGTTTTGAATCTAAAAGATTTGATTCGAACCCATTTTAAAGAATCGAATCAATTGATTGGGATCGGGATAGGCGTTGCTGGACCAATCGATATGAAGAGAGGTGTCATTGCGGAGCCTCCCAATCTTCCAGATCTCAAAGGGTTTCCATTAAGAGATTTTCTACAAAGAGAAATTTCCTCTCCAATTGCCTTTGAAAACGATGCCAATGCTTTTACCTTAGGGGAAGGTTGGGTGGGTGCAGCAAAGGATTGTCGATATTATTGCGGCCTTACCTTAGGAACAGGTGTGGGAGGAGGGATTGTCGTGGGAGGAGAGATCCTCCATGGCGGGGAAGGAATGGCAGGTGAGGTAGGTCATATGGTGATCAATCCAGAAGGACCTCCATGTGGTTGTGGAGGAAAAGGATGCCTCGAGGTCTATGCCTCAGGAGCAGGGATTAGAAGAATGGCTCTGGAGGCAATTGAGAAAGGAGGCGGAGAGGAGATCTTAAAACAAAGCCGAGGTGATCCTCAAAAGATCACCTCAGAGAAAGTCTTCGAGGCAGCCAAATTAGGGGATTTATTGGCCAGAAATATTTTTAACGAGATGGGGAGATTTCTTGGCCTGGGATTGGTGAACCTCATCCACCTCTTCAATCCAGAAAAGATTGTCATCGGGGGCAAAGTCTCCCAAGCGTGGGGCTGCTTTATCAGGAGTACTATGGAGACCATAAAGGAAAGAGCGATGAAAGGTCCGAGAGAGAATGTTGCGATTGTTCAGGCCCTCTATGGCGATGATGCGGGAATGTTAGGAGCAGCTTACTCTGCGCTGAAAGAAAAGCAAATTTGAGGTTATTTGATTTTCCAGATGGTGCTGGAGGGGGTGTCTTCTAAGACAATTCCTTTAGAGAAAAGACCACTCCGAATCTCGTCTGCCCTTTTCCAATTCTTTTCCTTCCTGGCAGCATTCCTCTCCTCAATCCTTTTTCGGATTTCTTCCTCAGAAAGATTCAATCTTTTAAGTCCTTCTTTTTTCTGGTTCTCGATATAAGCGCTGGGGTTCTCCCGAAATAGCCCGAAAACCCATCCTATTTTAGAAAAGTGATCAACCCCCTTTTTCAGCATTGCAATGATTCCTTCAGTGGGTTGGCCTTTTGAAATATCCAAAAGGCTATTCAAATCTGTTTGAAGATTGTAAAGGTATCCCAAAGCTTGAGCGGTATTGAAATCATCATCCATGGCGTCTTCGAATCGGGTCGGGAATGACTCGATGGTTTGTCGACACTCATCGAGGAGAGAAGCATCTATCTTTTTTCGAGGGGGGAAAATGGTTTTCGCCAGTTCGTCCTGAATGGCCTTTAATGTGCTATAAAGCCGGCTCAATCCTAATCTGGCTTCGCAAAGGCTATCGAGTGAGAAATCGACAGGGCTCCGGTAATGAGAGGAGAGGAGGAAGAGACGCATCACCTCGGAGTGCCAATCTTTGAGGATTTCCTTGATGGTCAAGATGTTTCCAAGGGATTTGGACATCTTCTCTTTATCGATGTTGACAAAACCATTATGGATCCAGTATCGGACAAAGGGTTTTCCGGTAGCAGCCTCGGATTGAGCGATCTCATTTTCATGATGGGGGAAGATGAGATCTTTTCCACCTCCATGGATATCGAAGGTCTCACCCAAATATTTCTGGCTCATCACAGAACACTCGATATGCCATCCAGGCCTTCCCTTTCCCCAAGGGCTTTCCCAAAAAGGCTCTCCAGGTTTGCTTGCTTTCCAGAGGGCAAAATCGAGAGGGTTTTCTTTTTTCTCATCAACCTCGACACGAGCACCAGCCTGCATCTCCTCTAAGTTCCTTTTTGAAAGTTTCCCATAGTCTCTAAATTTCTCAACAGAGTAGAAGACATCACCATCCCTCTGGTAAGCCAATCCTTTTTCGATCAGGGTCGAGATCAATTGGATCATTTCAGGTATATGTTCTGTTGCCTTTGGTTCAATAGCAGGCTTTTCTAAACCAAGGCCTCCCATGTCGATGTTAAATTCTGCAATGTATTTCTCGGCAATCGTTTTACAATCGACTCCCTCTTCATTGGCCCGTTTGATGATCTTGTCGTCGATATCGGTAAAGTTTCGAACAAAATTTACTTCATATCCCCGATACAGAAGATAGCGGTAAATCGTATCGAAGACGACCGCCGAGCGGGCATGGCCGATGTGGCAGAGATCATAGACCGTAACTCCACAGACATATATTCCCACTTTTCCCTTTTGAAGCGGAACAAATTCTTCTTTCTTGCGGGTTAAGGTATTATAAATGCGAAGAGCCATAACTTCACGAACTATACAATGTCAAATGTCGAAGTTCAAATGTCAAATAATAAGAAATTCTTGTTGTAATTTGTCTTCCATTTGGCATTTGGATTTTGAAATTTGGAATTTAAGTTAAAAACAGTGCCATTCTTAAACGTTTGATGATTCTCTCCTTTCCGAGGAGGGGAAGTGTTTTGATCAACTCAGGTCCTTTCACCTTTCCTGTGATACCAGCCCGAAGGGGAGCATAGAGGTCTTTACCTTTACGCCCTGTCTTTTTCTCCAGTTGAGTGAACAGGGAAGGCCAGGCATCGGCTCTGATTTCGGATGTGGCCTCCAACAGGTTAAGGACAATTCGGAGAGTTTCCCGATTTCTGTGATCCAAAAGAAGATTTTTAGTTCCGTCTTCAAAGAAGAACTTTTCATCGAAGAAGATACCAAGGTATTCCTCAACTTGAGATAGGCGTACCAAATTTTCTTTCAACACTCCAGCGATCTGATGAAGAGTTTGACGATCGACTTGAGCGAGACCTGCCTTTTCAAGGTAAGGAAGCAACAGCTCAGAAAGCCGATCGTCTTCTTTCCCTCGTATGTAAAGGCTGTTGAGCCACTCCAGTTTCTTGATGGAGTGGATCGGAGCATTTCTTGAAATGGCGGGGAGAGAAAACTCTTCAACCATTCTTTTCAGAGAAAGGATCTCTTCCCCAGAGGAGGAGGTCCAGCCAAGAAGCAGAAGGTAGTTCAAGAGGGCTTCGGGAAGGAAACCCTCTTCTCGATATTGAGAGACGGCTGTGGCTCCGTGGCGTTTGCTCAAAGGAGTCCGGTCCGTACCAAGAATGAGGGGATGATGAGCAAAAGAAGGGGGTTGCCATCCCAGAGCTTGATAGATGAGGATTTGTCGAGGCGTGTTGGAAAGATGGTCTTCCCCCCGGATGACATGGGTAATATGCATCAGGTGGTCATCGACGACACAGGCAAAGTTATAAGCTGAAATGCCGTCCGAGCGGACAATGATAAAATCACCCATTCCTTCTGAATCGAAGCTCATTCTCCCATGGATGGTGTCTTCAAAAACAATCCTTCCCTTCCCTACCTTAAATCGAAGGGTAGGACGAAGACCTTGCGATTCCATTTTGGAGATCTCTTCCTGAGAGAGGCTGCGGCATCTTCCATCGTATCGGGGCATCTTCCCTTGGGAAATCTGTTCCTTTCGGAGAAGATCCAAGCTTTCAGCAGAGCAGAAACATTTATAGACCTTACCCTCTTGAAATAATCGATCTGCATAGTTACGATAGAGCGATAGCCGCTGAGATTGACGGTAGGGGCCGTCTGACCCGCCCCGGTCAGGGCCTTCATCCCAGTACATCCCCAGCCATTGGAGGTCTTTGAGGATTTGATCGATGGAGGCGTCCGTCGATCTTTCAACGTCAGTATCTTCGATCCGAAGGATAAGGGTTCCTTGATGATGTTTAGAGAAGAGATAGTTGAAGAGTGCTGTTCGAGCGTTTCCGATATGGAGCATTCCAGTGGGAGAGGGAGCGAACCGGACCCGCACATTTGGAATCATTTGAGACCTTCTGATGAAATTGCATGGCGCATAGCGCAAAGCGCAGAGGGTAAAGAGTATTGACGCTATGCTCTATGCCTGCCTGCGGTAGGCAGGCGCTCTGCCTTATGCTGTCTCTTCAACCAAGGCCACTGCATAAGCAGCGATCCCCTCACCTCTGCCTGTAAACCCCAGTCCTTCAGAGGTGGTTGCCTTCACATTGACCCTTGCTGTCTCAGTCCCAAGGACATCTGCAATCTCTTTGACCATCCTGGGAATGAGATCAGCGAGTTTTGGTCCCTTAGCCACTATCGTTGCATCAATATTGAGGAGTTGAAATCCCTTCTCCCTTACCCGATTCGCTACCCTTTTTAAAAGAATCGTGCTCTTAATCCCTTTGTATTGGGGATCGGTATCTGGAAAGTGTCTTCCGATATCTCCTTCAGCAACAGCTCCCAGCAGGGCATCGCAAATGGCATGAAGGAGGACATCCGCATCGGAATGTCCTTGGAGCCCATAGAGATAAGGGATGGTTATACCTCCCAAGACCAGAGGTCGACCTGAGACCAGCGGATGAACATCATAACCGAAGCCCACTCTCATCCGTCTTTCCCCCTCCTTTTTTGGTCAGGCTTTGTATCAACCTCCATAAAGAGGTTGGCCAGTATCAAGTCTTCTGGGGTTGTAATTTTAATATTGGTGTATGACCCAGGGAGGATATGAACCTTTACACCTAATCGTTCGACAAGAGAGGCGTCGTCCGTCCCTACAAATCCATCCTCGGTTGCTTTGTGATAGGCCTCTTTGATCACATCGACTCGAAACGCTTGCGGAGTTTGGATCTGCCAAAGCGATTCCCTATCCAAGGTTTTAAGGACCGTTCCATCCGGTTGGGCCATCTTGATGGTTTCCTTCACTGGCATCGCCAGTACCACGGCTCCGAATCGGATGGCAGATCGGATGGAATCCTCGATCATCTCTTTCGTTACGAATGGCCGGACTCCGTCATGGATCACAACAATCTCCGTATCCTTGGAGAGGAACTCAACCCCATTTTTTACAGAGTCCTGCCTCCGCTTTCCTCCTGGAACGATTTGGGAGATCTTTTTGTAATGGTATTTCTCGATGATCTCTTCCAGGCAGTAATCCATATCTTCCTCACCCACAACGAGAAGGATAGAGTGGATTAGGGAACAGGCTTCGAATTTGTCAAGGGTATGGACGAGGATGGGTTTCTCAGCCAGGAGGTGAAATTGTTTCTTCTTTCCTTCTATGAAGCGATGGCCTTTCCCGGCAGAGACGATCAGTGCTTCGGCCCTCATCGTTCATGTCCCAATTAAGACAAACCCCCTCACCCTTGTTCCTTCTTCTCCACAAAGACAACAAGATGAGGGGGCATGGGTACTAAAATTCACTGTCCAGAGGGTAATCATACTCCTTTCCTTTATTATCCCTGTTCGTCTCTTCCTTTAAACGAGCGAAGATCATTCTCCCAGCGGGGGTCTGGAGGACACTGGTAACGATGACATCGATGCTTTTGCCCATCTGTTTCTTTCCGTTGTCGACCACGATCATTGTCCCATCGTCCAGATAGGCGACCCCCTGGCCCATTTCTTTCCCTTCCTTAAGGATTTTCACATTGATTTCCTCTCCGGGGAGAACGACTGGTTTCAGAGAGTTGGCCAGTTCATTGATATTGAGCACCTCGATCCCCTGGAGCTCTGCTACTTTATTGAGGTTCGAGTCATTGGTGATGATCTTTCCCCGAACCTCTTTGGCCAACTCAATGAGCTTGGCATCTACCTCCTTAATGGCGGGGTAATCCCTATCCATAATTCTGACATCGACATTGACCTGTTTTTGGACATGGTGGAGGACTTCTAATCCCCTTTTTCCCCTGGTCCGTTTGACAGAATCGGAGGAATCGGCAATGTGTTGCAGTTCGCTGAGGACGAACTGGGGGATGAGAATGGTTCCTTCCACGAAGCCGGTCTCAGCGATGTCAGCGATGCGGCCATCGATGATCACACTGGTATCCAAAATCTTGGTGTTCTCGCTCCGGGGAAGATTCTTGGAAAAGAGTTTCCAACCGGAGAGATGAAGTTCCTCTCCTTTTTTGAAGCCGATCTTGAGACCGATATATCCACAAATCCCATAAAGCACCCCGTAAAGGGGGGGGACGATTTGTTGATGGTTGAATGGATTAGAGAGAAAGACATTAGAGATGAGGTTGGCGACTATCACTCCGAGGATTAATCCGATGAAACTCCCCAAGAGATTTCTTAAAGGGATCTTTTTCAGTTTGCCCTCGGCAAGAAGGGTCAACGAAGCCAATATGAGGCCGCCGAAAAACCCCCATAGTCCAATCCGGGGAGAAGGAGAAATCTCCATAGTCAAATAATACCCACTGATTCCACAGATGAGGAATAAAAAAAAACGAAGAACCCAGGAACCCAAACTGTTCACCTCCTTTGTATGAACGAGTGAAAACTATTATTTAAAAATGCTCTTGATCCCAGTGAGTTTAGGGTCCGAAGATCGTTTTGATGTCCCTTAGGATATCCGATTCTTTTACATCTCGGGCAATGGCTAACTCCTTCACGAGGAGATTTTTCGCCATATCCATGATCTTCCTCTCACCAAAAGAGAGTTCTTTCTCAGCCTTCAGAAGATGGAGGTCCCGAAGCACTTCTGCAATTTCGTAAATCGATCCTGTGTTGATTTTTTCCATATATTCCCGGTATCTCCGATTCCAAGTCTGATTATCAATGGTCACATCGCGATCCTTTAGAATTTGAATGACCTTTGAAACATCGATTTTTCGTATGACCTCCCTCAACCTGACCGCCCCCACATTGTCTCTGGGAATCATGATGGTCATCTCATTATCCAAGATGCGTAGAATAAAGAAGCTTTGCTCCTTGCCTGAAATCTGCTTGGTTTCGATGGCCTCGATTACTCCTACCCCATGACCTGGATAAACCGCCTTATCACCGATCTGGAACATAAAATAAAACCCCCTTCCTGATGGTTATCTGGTAAAAATTCTCACCCCTCAACCAGATTTTTAATTTAACCTGGATCCATACATGGATATCTTTTGGTTAAACGACTGGTTCAAAGAAGAGTAGGGATTGCCCCATGCGGGATTTAGGTCCCTTCACGTTTGGCCAGTTTTAAAATATCGTTCACATCGGGTCTCTCCCCGTAAACTAATCTCCCCATTGAGGCATCGATTCCAAAACAGGCCGAGATTTGGATCTTAGCTTTGATCTCTTTTCGTTCTTCATACCCCCCAGGCCCAAAAACCTCCATTACATCTCCCACCTTAAGGCCTGTTAATCTTCCGGCATTTATGTAAACTTCCTCACCCTCCACTTTAGCAATCCGGCAAAACCAATCCACATTATCCAACTCTTTGGATAGCGACCGACTGAGGTCAGTAATGGTAATGTCGATCGCCTTTACTTTGGCCTTTTCTTCGGAGAAAGATCCCCTTTCTTTCGTGGCAATGATGGGGTTATTCGCGGACAGGGTTTTGAGGGTCCTCCCAGAAAGGGTATTGATTAACTTCATCTCTATTCTGATAATGGCCGAAGAAGTCCCCTCTTGGTCGTTTTCTCCTTTTGTAGTAAAGACGTAAGGCCCTGTAAGCTGTCCGGCTATTAGGGCATGTATGCCAAACACTTCATTGAGCAAGTGGAGGACTTTGGGCGTTTCGAGGTCTGATAAAGCGATCCCTCTCTGTTCAAGAAATTCCCTCACCATTTCGTGGTCGACGAAAAGGATTCTTTGAGACCTTCGGTTCACCTCTTTGATTAACTTTTCAGATACCCAGTCTCCGAACATCTCGCTGGCATAAGGGGTTTGGTCATCAAAATGAGTAATCACTACTTTTTTCTTTAATTCTGGGGTTGCCGATTTCGGCGGAGAAACCACGGAGACTTCCTTTTCTATTTCAGGAGGCGATGGCTTCATTGAAGCGATGGGAAGTTCCCTTTTGATTTCTCCCTTCAGGGGGGATGGAGTGGTATAGCTCTCCCTTTTTGAGAGATATTCGTTCACAGGGACATAAAGATATTTGGGCTGGTTTTCTCCATCAGTGGCCTTTGGGTTTAACACCTTGATGTACTCCTCACGGTCGATGATGACCACCTCTTTATCCAATAATTGTTTCATCTTCGTCTTGTAAGGGGATCCTTTTTTGATTGGAAACCAGGACGGAGTGGAACAGGCGAAAATAAAAAAAAGGAAGAAGAGGAAAAGAATGAGAAGAGAAGGTTTCGTTTTTCCTAAGTCCATTTTCCCTTAAAACCAATACCACATTTATACACCAAAAATAAGAAAAAATCAATCCCATAATTCATATTCTATTTTATTTCTTTCTTGGGGATGATTAATAAATTATAAACAAAACAGGGGGTTATGTCTCATCTGTCTTGTAGAGGATTTTTTAATGAGATTGAGAAAGAAGAGCGACTACCTTTTGGAGATCTTCAGGGGTGTCGACGGAGAGAGGTTCATAATTGACTGGAGACATTTTGATTCGATAGCCATTTTCCAAGGCTCGAAGCTGTTCCAGTTTTTCTAATTTTTCCAATGGGGTGGGCTTCATTTTGGAAAATCTCAGTAAGAATTTTCGACGATAGGCATAGACCCCTACGTGTTTGAACACTCTTTTGGGCAAGGGTCTCTTTGTCCCAAAAGGGTTGGATGAGAGTCGATCAATCTGTAGATCCCGAGGGAAAGGAATAGGGGAACGAGAAAAATAGAGGGCAAATCCCTGTTGATTAACAACCACCTTTACAATATGGGGATTGAGCCAATCCTTCACCTCCTCAATCCTTGTCATCAAGGTGGACATAGAAAGAGTGTCGTCTCTGAGGAGGGGCTGAATTGCGGTGTCGATGATGGGACCTCTGATCAGTGGTTCATCCCCTTGAACATTGAGAACGATCTCAGACCTGAGCTTCCGAGCAACTTCTGCTACTCGGTCCGTTCCAGTTGTGTGATCTGGAGATGTCAATACTGCCTTTCCGCCAAATGATTGAACGGCTTCAAAAATTCTGTGATCCTCCGTTGCAACTATAACATCATCAATCCGTTTCGACTGGCAGACCCCTGTATAGACATGCTGGATCATTGGTTTACCGAGAATATCAGCAAGGGGTTTGCCTTCAAAACGGGTAGAACCATATCGAGCAGGGATGATAGCAGTAATTTTCATTCGATCTTTCTTTGAGAAGAGAATTTAGTTTAATTAAATCAAATTAGGAGAGGGTTGTCAATCATTGAATGATTGCGGATGAAGCCGAAAGGGTCTGAGAGGTCTAAAAGGTGGTGAGCTCAGGAGTTCCTCTTTGAAAGCCATAACTTTTGACCATGCCATCCTTATCAAAAAGGATGACAAGACCATCCTTTTTCTGCTGGACTTTCGTGTACTTGAAGAGGCTCACCCTAATTGGGTAAGGCACCGCTAAGGAAAGTGTAGAGGAGTTCTTGCGCAGATAAACGTAGACGAAGATGTCTCCGTCGTACTGCTTTTGAATCCTCTCTGGAGGCCCAAAGGTTTCAAGAATTTCGTTTTTTGTGGTTGAACCGATTTTGATTTTCTCTTTCGGATCGAATCTGATCTCAGAGCCCGTATAGACCCTCCCGATGCTGCAACCACAAGCCAGAATCACCAAGAGCGATATTGATAAGATAAGGATGTTATTGTAATTCTTCCGTTCCTTTGTGGAAACCATAATACTTCACCCTGTCATTTTTATCGAGGAAGATCACCAAATGATCTGACTTTACCTTTGCATCAACAAAGTTGAATAGTACTAGAATAATCGCTCGAATATTGCCTCGGTTGTACTGATAGGAAAGAATGTTGGCAAAAGGATAGTTGGTGAGGGGCTCCCTGGTCACATCCATTTCCCGAAGTATCTCATTAAAGATAGTAGGACTGATATAGTTCTGAGGAGGTCCAAACCAGCTGATAATCTCCTCCTTTGTCGTTACTCCCGGTTTAATCTCCTTGATCTTTTCTGGAGGAATTTTTGGGCCTTCGTAATAGCGGCCGATAACACAGCTTGTAAGAAGCAAGGTCAAAAATAAAATTCCCATAACTTTTACAGAAGGTCGGGAACGCTTCTCCATAAGTTCACTCCTTGTTGGGAAGAAAAGTATAAAATTAGTGTTGCATAAAAAAGAATGATTTGCAAATTTTGGGTGAGATTCTTTAAAAGTGAAGTTCCTCCCCACTCTTGGAAGTGGGCAGTAGGGAGGATAAGGGAGGAGGGAGTCTATTTTTCATTCGTCCTATACTTTTCTGCTACCTCTTTGAATCCAGGAAGTGCTCTTTCGATAGTCTTCGTTTCGACGGAATAGGCAATCCTAAAATAGCCCTTTTTTCCAAAACCCCTTCCCGGGACGGTCAGGATACGTTTCTGTTGGAGCTCTTTCACAAAAGCGACATCGTCCTCAATGGGAGCTTTCGGAAATAGGTAGAAGGCTCCTTGAGGCTTGACGACCTGATAACCAAATACTTTGAGGGAATTATAGAAGAGGTCGCGTTTTTCCTCATAATCTCGAATTTTAATCGAATTTCTTTGAAGGGGAGCGACCAGCCTCTGCATCAAAGCAGGGGCATTGACGAAACCGAGGGTCCGGTTGGCAAAGACGAGAGCGGAGATCATGTCATCGACTTCTTCACAGAGTGGGCTCACGGCGACATAACCTATCCTCTCTCCAGGAAGAGAGAGGTCCTTGGAATGAGAGGTGACTCGGAGGGTATGGGCATAGTAATGGAAAGAGATGGGGAGCTTGGTCCCGTCGTAGATGATCCGCCTGTAGGCTTCATCAGTAATGAGATAGAGGGTTTTTCCTAACTCCTGATTTTTCGTTTTCAATAATTCCCCTAATTTTTTGAGAGAATTGTGGTCATAAACAACGCCAGTCGGATTATTGGGAGAGTTGATCAGGATGGCTTTTGTCCTTTTGCCGATCGCCTTCTCAATCTCCGCTATGTTTAATGAAAAGTCTTCGTTCGTTTCGACCAATCGAATCTCACCGTTGCAATTTTCGATATAAAATTTGAATTCCATAAAATAAGGAGATGGAACAATAACTTCATCCCCCTCATCCAGTATGGCCTTGAGAACAATATTGAGTCCACCAGCTGCTCCAACCGTCATCACGACATGTTTCTCACCAAAAGCAAGCCCCGATTCTTCTTTGAGATATTGAGCAATCGCCCCTCTTGTTTCACTGTAACCGCTATTGGGCATATAACGATGCATTCCAGCGATGGGTTGATCTGCAAGGGCTTTGAGGGCCTTTTTCAGTGAGGGAGGAGGTTCGAGATTGGGGTTGCCGAGGGAAAAATCGAAGACATTTTCTTCACCATAAAGTCGTTTCAATTCCTCCCCTTCCTCAAACATTTTCCTCACCCACGAGGCACCTTCCAAGGCATTCTTAACCTTTTGCGAAATGGCCATTTCAACACCCCTTTCTCAATTCCTACTTCTCCTTCAAGAGGAGGCTTCTAATTTTTAAAAATAAAAAAGCCATAAGGTTACCCCTATGGCCTTTGGAAATAAAAAAGCCATGGGGCCTGTAAGATCACCCATGGCTTTCCATCCCATTTATAGGTCTGGATCTATGGGTGACCCTTCCCAAAATAAAAATAAAAGAAGTAAAAACTGAAAAATCTTTCCACTTCTATCTCCTTGGAATCATATAAAACATATTAAACCAAGTTTGTCAAGCACAATTTTTAGAACTGGAAGATCCATCCCGAACATTGTCCGCAACGAAGTCCATAGTAGTGGACATAGGATTTTCGCTCGGATCACTTGCGCAGGCCAATTTTTAAGGCAATGGCCGAGATCGTTTCCAACTCTTCCATCGTTATCTTTTTCAATTCTTCAGGGGACTTATAATCGATGACAGACCCACCAATCTTGCTGATTTTGGCAGTAACATCGGGATTATGGATGGCCTCTTTGAGAGCCGGTACCAGGACCTTCTTTACCTCCTCCGGTATACCAGCGGGTGCGTACATGGCGAACCAGGGCGAAGGAAGCTCCTGTTTGAAGCCCAATTCAGTAAGTGTCGGGATATTCGGAAATTCCACCATCTTTTTGGAAGTCAGGAGAATCCTTGCCTTTCCTGAGTTGGTAAAGGGTATGACCATACTCATGGATATACAGGTAGCTTCCACGTTACCCCCTAACATATTCGTGATTGCAGCCATCCCTTCTTTGAAAGGAACCTGGGTGAACTTGGCACCGGACAGGGTTTCTATGATCACTAAATTAAAGCTCGAATGGGTCTGAATACCCGGTGAACTGATACGGGTTTTACC
>Ga0187771_10001538_pt1 | contig 15490 bp, 12 predicted proteins | sample 0116_SJ02_MP15_1_FD_133139 | JGI IMG/M metagenome (GOLD analysis project Ga0187771, IMG submission 133139) | Tropical peat soil microbial communities from peatlands in Department of Meta, Colombia - 0116_SJ02_MP15_10_MG | ecosystem: Environmental > Terrestrial > Soil > Wetlands > Peat | place...
ATGGACCACGCGGACCCTGGGCTGCGCCCCGTCGGCCGTCGCCAGGTACGCCCACGTCGCCTTGCGGGCGACCTCGGTGACTTTCTTCCACAATTCGGCTTCGTTCATCTGACTTCCTCCCGCGAATAGGGCCGTGCGCCGCCGGCACCGCGGGCCGGCAACGTCACGAGCCTAACCGGATCGGCATCGATGATGCCAACGCAGAACCACCGCGAAAGATCAATTCACAGGCGGTCGATTTGCGGTTTGACACCATCGGGGAAGCACATTAGCGTCAATCTGGATCTTCAGCAGGTACGAACCCGATGGAACGACGAGCCCGGCGCGCGCAGGTGCTGCGCCATGCCAAACGGATTTTCGCCCGTAAGGGGTATCACCGCACCAACGTGGCGGACATCATCTCGCAGGCCCGAATCGCGCGCGGGACCTTTTATCTTTATTTCCAGAACAAACGGGAGTTGTTCGAGGAACTGCTCGAGCAGGTGCTGAGCGAGCTTTCGACCCGAATCCTTCGCCTTAAGGTCGGACCGGCAGAGCCCGATCCGGTGGAACAATTGCGCGCCAATCTTCAGCGGGTCGTCGGCTATGTGATCGAGGAGCGCGAGTTGACCGATATCCTGCTCAACCACTCGGTGGGATTCGATCGCGACCTCGACGCGAAGATCATCGAGTTTTACGACCGGATCGCCATGCTGATTCAACGGTCGCTCGACCTCGGCATCCAGATGAACCTGGTGCGCGGGAGTGACACGCACGCGATCGCCCACTGCATCCTGGGCGCGATCAAGGAGATGGTGGGATTGCTGTCGCGCGGGCAAGTCGCGGACAGCTCCGCTTTGGTCGAGGAGATACTGGATTTCGGGCTTCGCGGTGTCGCGCGGCCGGAGCTGCTCGAGGCCGCGGGAGCTGCGGTCGGCGATGCGGCATCGAAGCCGGTTTTTTTTGTGGCTCGGAACTAGACTGACATGTCAGTTTATCGATCCAGACCCGCCCGAAACGGGCGACCCAGGCCGGCCCGGCGCGCGGCATTCTATGACCTCGACGGGACGCTCGCCGACCTCAACCTGGTTCATGCCGCCCTGTTCGTGCTCGCCAACCTCGGCGAATGGACCGGCCGCGCGGGCTACCTCTTGAGCTTCGCCGCGCGGCTTCCGCGCCTGTACTTTGCCGAGCAGCGCGACCGCCGCCTTCTCAACACGGTGCTGTTCGATGCGTTCAAGGGAATCTCGGGCGACCGGCTGGCCGAGCTCGGCGAGGAATACTGCGACCGCGTGCTAATCGGCCATCTCTATCCGCAGGCGGTCGATATGCTCGAGGCGAACCGCGCGGCGGGCCTGGACCCCGTCCTCGTGACCGGCTCCCCGGATTTCATCGTGGCGCCGCTCGCGCGCCACCTGCGGATAGCCGAGTTCGTGGCGAACCGTCTCGCGATGGTGGGCGGGCGGGCGACCGGGCGGCTTGCGGAACCGGTCATGGCAGCCGAGGAAAAGGCGGCCTGGTGCGCAAGCTTCGCCGCGGCGCGCAATTTCGATCTCGGCGCCTGCTGGGCCTACGCCGATTCGCACTACGACTTGCCTTTCCTCGCCGCAGTCGGCCATCCGGTCGCGGTGAACCCGAGCAGCAGGCTGCGCGCGGCGGCGCGAGGCCGCCAATGGCCGATTCTGCACTTCGCAAGAAACGACGATGCCGAATCGGCGGGCTTCGATGACGATTCAGTGGCCGACAGCGCCGAGGAGCGCTTAAGGAGGCGGTCCGATGGCGCGGCCTGAAGCGAGGCTCAAGGAACTCAAACCCGCCGACCTCAGGCACGAGGTCGGCGCTCGCCGCGACCTGGTCGTCACGGTCAACCGGCGCTCCGAGCGCAGGCTCATCGCGTATGGCGATGACTTCATGTACGAAAAACTGCCGGTCGGAACCCGGGTGATTTACCCTCCCCCGCCGCTGGAGGCGCTACCCGACCCCGACCAGGCGATTCGTTACGCGCTGCTTCGCCCCGAGAACGCCGAGCCGCTGTTCGCGCAGCTCAATCCGAACATGCGCGTCACGATTGCGATCGACGACATCAGCCTGCCGCTGCCCCCGATGCGCCGGCCCGACATCCGGGAACGAATCCTCAACCAGGTGCTCCAGACGCTGGCCGATTACGGCGTCGATGACGTTCATCTCATCATCGCCACCTCGCTCCATCGCCGGATGACCGAGGCGGAGATTCGCCGGATGGTCGGCGAGAAGGCGTTCAAGCAGTTCTGGCCCGAGCGCCTGTACAACTTCGATGGCGAGAATCGCGCGGAACTCGTGATGCTCGGCAAGTCGGACCACGGCGAGGAGGTATGGCTCTCGAAGCGAGCGGCCGAATCCGATCTTCTGATCTACGCGAATCTCAACCTGGTCCCGATGGACGGTGGTCACAAATCGGTCGCGGTCGGGCTCGCTCCCTACCAGAGCCTGCGCCATCACCATAACCCGGCCACCCTTCGCGACAGCCACTCCTACATGGACCCGCCCCATTCCGCGCTTCACCGCTCGGCGAACCGGATGGGCCGCGTGGTGAACGAGCACGTCAACGTGTTCACGGTCGAGACTGCGATAAACACGCGGATGTACGGCGGGATGCTCGACTTCCTGCACAAGAACGAGGATCGCTTCACCGACTGGGATCGCACGCGGGTCAACGGATTCCGCTGGACGTTGCGCAATCTGTCCAACGACATGCGCCGCCGGATGCTCCAGCAGTACGCGTCGCCCTACGGGATGACCGGCGTGTGGGCGGGCGAGACCGAGGCGGTGCATCAGAAGGCGCTCGCGAAGGTCTATCAGCAATACTGCGTGCCGGTGACCGGCCAGTCCGACATTCTGATCCTGGGCGTCCCCTTCATCTGCCCTTACAACGTGAACTCGATAATGAACCCGGTGCTCGTGCAATCAACCGGGCTTGGCTACCTCTTCAACATGTATCGAGGGCAGCCGCTGGTGCGCGCGGGCGGCACGGTCATCATCTGCCATCCCCTGCGCGACGAGTTCCATCCCGAGCATCACCCCAGTTACATCGAGTTCTTCCATCGATGCCTCGCCGAGACGACCGACGGGATGGAACTGGAGAAAAATTTCGAGCGCGAGTTCGCGGCGAACCCGACTTACATCCACATGTACCGTTACGGCCATGCCTACCACGGCGTGCATCCGTTCTACATGTGGTACTGGGGCGAGCCGGCGCGCCAGCACGCCGGGCGGGTGATCGCCGCGGGATGCGAAGAGCCGGAAGTCGCGGCGCGGCTCGGCTGGGATGCAGCGGACACGCTGGATGAGGCGATCGCGATGGCGACTGCGGATCTCGGCCGTTCAGCGACGATCACCTACCTGCATCTGCCGCCCCTGGTGATTGCCGATGTCGAGTAGCAACGGCACGCGAAACGGCGCGTCTCGCGCTGCTGCGGCCTTCCCGCCGCTGGAGCAGGTGCTTCGCAAGCGCCGCATCCTGCTCACCGGCTCGACCGGCTTTCTCGGCAAAGTGTTTCTGTGCCTGCTGCTTAGATGGCACCCGGAAATCGAGAAGGTTTATCTGCTCATCCGCGGCGACCGCCGCTCGAGCCTGAACCGTCTGCGCCGCGAGATTCTCGATTCGCCGGTGATGGGTCCGCTGCGCGCGCATCTGGGCGCGCGCTTCGACCGGTACATCGGGGAGAAAATCGCCGTCGTCCCCGGCGACATCACCATCCCGGGCCTGCTTGCCGAGGACGCCGAACCGCTGCGGCGCGGCGCGATCGACGCAGTCGTGCACAGCGCGGGACTGGTGAACTTCGAGGCATCGCTCGAGAAGGCGATCGCGGTCAACACCTCCGGCGTCGCCAACGTGATCGATTTCTGCCGCCACATCGGCGCCGCCCTGCTCCACGTTTCGACCTGCTATGCAGCCGGCTCCGCCGACGGCCATCGCTTCGAGCACGAGGTTCCCGAGAACTGGTGCCCGAACAGCCGCCGCAACTTCAATCTCGAACGTGAGATTCGCGACGCGGTCGCCACGGTCGCGCGCGTCGAGGCGGAGTCGCGCGATCAGATGCGCCAGGCCGAGTTGCGCGGCGAGGCCGAAGCCGACGGCATCGATCTGGATGGCCGCGAATCCGCGCCCGAACATCGCAGAAAGCAGTGGGTCGAGGAAAAGCTCAAGGAAATCGGCAGGGCGCGCGCGCTCAGTTGGGGATGGCCCAACACTTACAGCTACACCAAGAGCCTCGGCGAGCAGCTCGTACTCGCCGCCCGCGATGCGCTCGACGTGACGGTCGTCCGTCCCGCGGTAATCGAGAGCGCGCTGCGCGATCCGTTCCCCGGATGGAACCAGGGCGTCAATACGAGCGCGCCGCTGACCTACCTGTCGGGACGCGGCTATCGATTCTATCCCGCGCAGGCCGAGCTGGTGCTCGACGTGATCCCGGTGGACCTCGCCGCGCACGCGATGATCCCGATTCTCGGCGCGCTGCTGCTCAAGCAGCAGCAGCCCATTTACCAGCTCTGCACCTCGGACCGGAATCCGCTCCCGATGCGCCGGCTGGTCGAATTGACCGCGCTCTCCAACCGCCGCGAGCATCGCAAGAGCGGCGGGCCGATGGGCCGCCTCGCTCCGCACCTCGAAGCGGTGGTGGTTTCACAGGCCACCTACGATCTCGCAAGCCGCACTCTGCCCAGGGCGCTGCAACGGGTGATGGAGCTGGTGCGATCGGTCACCGGCGATGAGTCGGGGCGAACGAAAACCCTCGCCAACCGCATCGACTCGTTCAAGGACACCACCGATCTCGCGCGCGACTTCGTGGACGTCTATCGCCCGTACATCCAGGAACTCGTCTATACCTTCCACGGCAATAACATTCGCGAGCTGTACCGGCAGCTTCGGCCGGCCGACGCCGCGCGCCATCCCTACGATCCGGAGAAAATCGACTGGCGCGACTACTGGATAAACGTGCACATGCCCGGGCTGCGCCGGCATATTTTCGGGCAGCTCGATCTTCACACGCGGGGCCCGCGCCGCTCCTTCCCGCGCTATCGCAACCTGGTCGACCTGCTCGACCGCGCCGCTGAGCGCTATGGCGGCGCCGATGCGCTGGTCGCGCTGAAGCCGTCGGGAGAGCGGACCACGATCACTTACCGCGAGCTTCGCGATAAGGCGCATCGGGCCGCGCTGCTCCTGGCACGGCGCAGCGTCAAGCCCGGCGATCGCGTGCTGCTCATCGGCGAGAACTCGCCCGACTGGGTGCTCGCCTTTTTCGCGATCATCTGTGCGGGCGCGGTCGCGGTTCCGCTCGATCATCTCGCCTCCGCCGAGGAACTTGCCCCGATTTGCAAGATCGCGGCGCCGCGCGCAGCGATTCGCTCGGCCGGGGTCGCGCGGCGGCTGGGAGCGGGAATCTCCGCCGCGGCGCCCGAGATAATCGAAATCGATCCCGCGGAGCTTACGCGCCCGTTCGTGCTCAACCACAAGCTCGAGCCGCCGCCAGCGCCCGAGCGGCGCATGCTCGCATCGATCGTCTTCACCTCGGGCACGACCGGCGCGCCCAAGGGCGTGATGCTGACGCACGGGAATTTCGCCTCCGAAGTCGCGATGCTCGGCCGCGTGTTCCCGCTCTCGGCCGACGATACGCTGCTCTCGCTTCTGCCGCTCCATCACACGTTCGAATTCACCTGCGGGATGCTCTTGCCGCTGGCGAGCGGCGCCTCGATCGCCTACCCGCTCGAAGTCGATGCCAAGAGCGTCGCGCGCACGCTTGCCGACGTTCGTCCCAGCGCGCTCATCGGCGTTCCCGCGCTGTGGGAAGCGATTCACCGGCGGATCGTCGATGAGGTCGAGGCGCGCGGACCATTCTTTGGCGCAGCTTTCGGCCAACTGCGCGAGTTGAACCGCCGGCTCGACCGCGACTCGGGAATCAACCTCGGCTCGATTCTGTTTCGCCAGGCGCATGCCGCACTCGGCGGCAATCTGAGGCTCGCCGTGAGCGGCGGCGCCGCACTGCCGCATCGCGTCGGCGAGTTCTTCAACGACATCGGCATCCGCCTGCTCGAGGGCTACGGCCTGACCGAGGCGGCGCCCGTGCTGAGCACAGCGCATCCCGATGAGCCGCTCAAGCCGGGCTCGGTCGGCAAGCCGCTCTCCGGCGTGGAGATCAAGCTCGAACCGGGGTTCGCCGAAATCGGGGAGATCGTCGCGCGCGGGCCCAACGTCATGGCCGGGTACTACCGCAACCAGGCCGCGACCGACGAGGTGTTGCACGACGGCTGGCTTAGAACCGGCGATCTCGGCCGCTTCGATGAGGACGGGCGCCTGTTCATCGTCGGCCGCGCGAAGGAAGTCATCGTCGATTCGGGCGGCAACAATATCTATATCGATGAGCTCGAGGAGGCCTACGGCCATTCGCCCTACGTCAAGGAACTGGCCGTAGTCGGACTCAAGGTCGGAGAGGGCGAGCAAGTGGCTGCGCTGGTCGTCCCCGCCTATGCGCGCGGAGAAAGCCGCCGCTCGGTCGAGGACCGGCTGCGCACGCATTTCGATGAGGTCGCGCAGGGGCTAAGCCCCCACAAGCGCATCAGGATTCTGCGCTTCACCGATGCGGAGATACCGCGAACGCGCACGCGCAAGATCAAGCGGCCGGAAGTCGCCGCAATTCTGCGCCAGACGATCGAGGCCCCGGCCGACGATGCGGTTGCGGCCAGCGCGGAGGTCGAGCCCTGGCTCGCCGAGGCGCTCGCACAAGTCTCCAGCGCGCGCGTGAATATCACGCCCGCCACACGGCTAATCGAAGACCTCGGGCTCGACTCGCTGGCGATGGCGGAGCTCGGTGAGCATATCGGCGAACGCGCGGGACGGGAGGTCGGTCCCGAGGAGATGGCCGACCTGCGCACGGTGGCGGACCTGCAACGCGCGGTAGCGGGATCGAGCGGCGCCGGCCGCGTCAAAATGCCCTCATACGCGCGCTTTGCAGAGCCGTTCACGCCCGCGCTGCCGGGGCCGCTGCGCGGATGGGCGCGCGCTGCGCTGCGCCGGGGACAGCGCGCAATTTTCGAGTCATGGCTCAAGCCCACAATACTGGGCCGCGGCAATGTCCCCGCCAATCGCAATATCCTGGTGGTCGCTAATCACTCGAGCCACGTCGATTTCGGACTGGTCGGCCATGCGCTGGGCGCCATCGGCGATGACCTCGTGGTGCTGGCGGCCAAGGATTATTTCTTCAACACCGCGGCGCGCCGATTCCTCGCATCGAACTTCACCTCCCTCATCCCGTTCGATCGCGAGCGGGCGCAGCTTGAGTCGCTCGACGAAGCGCTCGCGCATCTGGGTGCGGGCAGAAGCGTCCTGATGTTTCCCGAGGGCACGCGCACTCCCGATGGCGCGATTCATGACTTCAAGAGCGGCGCGGGCTATCTGGCGCTGCACAGCGGATGCGACGTGCTGCCGATCTTGATTCGCGGAACGTACCAGGTGCTCGGCAAGGGCAGTCTCATACCGCGGCGCCACCCCGTCGAGGTGCGCATCGGCAACGTCATCGCGAATGCCGAGCTGCGTGCGATTGCCCAGAATTCCGAGGGGATGGGTGCGTACCGAAAGCTCGCCGACTTCATGCACGCCGCGGTGACAGGCCTCGCCGGCACGCGGCGCACTATCTCCAAGCGCAAGCTGCCTCCGCCGGCAGCCGCGCCGCCGACCGTGCCGCGAAAGCCTCACGCCGCACCGGGGCGAAGCGAAACCGCCCCGCCCGCCCGCACTCGCCGCCGCGCGAAGGCTTGAGCCCTGCGTCTCAGCGCGCGCGACACTCCTGTGATATTACGTTGCGCTGCACTTCCCGTTAGGCTGATCCGTGCATCGGCATCGGAGAGTGCCGAGCGCTGAAAGAGTTTCTCGAGACCGGCTGGGGGCAGATGACGCCAAATCGAATCCGCGATATCTGGCGGCAGTTCAGCGGGCGCGGGACCACCTACCCGCACGAGCTGGCGTTCCTGCTCACGCTCCCGTTTCGAAGGCTGATTCTGTCGCCGGAGCAACTGGTAGACCGGCTTGGCCTGCACGAAAATTCGCGAGTGCTCGAGCTGGGTCCAGGTCCGGGATTTTTCAGCGTTCGAGTCGCGCGCAGCCTGCCGCAGGGCCATCTGTATCTTGCCGACATTCAAATCGAGATGTTGCGCAAGGCGCGGACGCGGCTTGCGCGTTCGGGCGTTTCGAACGCGAGCTTCGTGCAGGCGAGCGCCGGCGCCCTGCCCTTCGCGGCCGGCACGCTCGATGTGGTTTTCCTCGTTGCGGTTTTGGGCGAGGTGCCGGATCCTGATGCGTGCGTGGCCTCGATCGCCCAGGTTCTGCGATCCGGCGGGATACTATCGATCACCGAATTGCCGGGAGACCCCGATGCGCTGAGCGAGGCGGAGGTCGCAAGGCTCGCGTGCGCGCGCGGCTTCGAGCGCGCCGAGACTTATCCGATTCGCGGTGGCTTTACCGCGAATTTTCGAAAACCGGCGCCCGCGGCGCCAGAGTCAGGTCCACCAACGGGTTGACCAACTGAAGGGAGCGGAAAGATGGTGAAACAACTCATCGATCTGAGCGGAAGGCGCGCGCTCGTAACGGGCGGCGGGCGCGGAATCGGACGGTCGATCGCGCTGGCGTTCGCCGATGCGGGAGCCGATGTCGCCGTCGCATCGCGCTCGGCGAACGAACTGGAAGCCGTCGCCCAGGAAATCAAAGACCGCGGGCAGCGCGGCTTCCCAATCCTGATCGACGTAATGCGCCGCGAGCAGATCACCGCGGGCGTCGATGAGGCTGCGGCGAAGCTCGGCGGACTCGAGATCCTCGTGAACAACGCCGGCGGTGTGATCACCCAGAACCCGGCCTTCCTCGACCCGCTGAATCACGACCCCCACACCTTCGAGGATAACCTGTTCATGAACCTCACCCAGGCCTTTTATGCGACTCACGCCGCGCTGCCATACATGATCAAGCGCAAGTGGGGCCGGATCATCAGCATCGGCTCGGGTTACGCGAAAAACGGCGGCGGCCCGCTCGCCTACACGGCCGCCAAGCACGGCCTGATTGGTTTCACACGCTCGCTTGCTTACGCGGCCGCGCCTCACGGAATCAACGTGAACGTGTTGTGTCCGGGATGGACCAACACCAGGATGGTGAACTGGGCCGGGTTCGGCGCGATGCTGGGGGTCAGCGCGGACGAAGCGAAGCGGTTCGCCGAGAACCAGAACATCCAGAAGCGAATCGTGGAGCCGGATGAATTGGGCCCGATGGCGGCGATGCTCGCATCCGATGCCGCCAGCGCAGTGACCGGCCAGGTCATCAGCGCCGATGGCGGCTTCATGGTTTAGTGCGACGCTCGATATATTGGGTCGCGCCAGCAAGCTTCGAAGGCGCCCGGAGCCGGATACGCGCGCGTCGCGGAGGAAATCCGGCCGCCGAGAAATCTCATCCATCACTTTAGGATTCACACGCGCGAAAATGCCCGCTGAAGCTGGCCCAAAATGAGGAACGCTCGCGCGAATATCGGCGCCGCGACGATCGCCGCGATGCTTGCGCTGATCGTCACCGCACCTCGCGCATGGGCATGGGACAATGCCACGCACAAGCTGATCACGCGCCTTGCGATCGGCGCTCTGCCGCCCTCCCCGCTCAAGGACGCCTTCCAGGCGCACGCATCGCAATTGGCCGAGTACTCGATCGAGCCCGATTCCATCCTGAAAGAGCGCTACGGCGAAGCGGAACGCCGCCGCCATTACATCGATCTCGAGATTTTTGGCCGCGACCCCTTTGCCGCGCTGACGCGGGACCGCGCCGCGATGGACCGGCGGTTCGGCCGCGCGCGGGTAAATAAAGCCGGCACCTTGCCCTGGACCATCGACGAGATGGCATCCAAATCCGCCGACGCATGGCGGCGCGGCGACTGCGCTGCGATGTTCTTGTATTCCGGCTACCTGAGCCATTACGCCGGCGATGCGACTCAGCCGCTCCATACGACCATCCATTTCGACGGATACCGGCGCGATCGCGGAGTCCACGCGCGGGTCGAGCTGGCTGTCGAACACGAGACCGAACGGCTTGGCCGCGCGGCAGCGCCGCAGGTCCACGCCGCCACCATCGAGTCGCCATGGGACACGGCGCTCGGCGAACTTCGCGGCGCTCACGCGCTGGTCAATGAAACAATCCGCCTCGATCGAGATGCGCGCCGATCCGGAGGCTTGGGCAGCCGCGAATATGAACAGGCGCTGATGGCGCGCGGCGAATCGATGTTCGCGCGGCAAATCGCCCAGGGCGCATCCGCGCTCGCATCGATTTGGCTCCTGGAATGGCGGCAGGCGGGCAGTCCGGCGCTTTGCAATCGGGCGCCCGGGGCGGTTTCGGGAGAGTACCCGCGTGATTTTTGGTCGTATCGCCCGCTGGAATACGGGGCCGCAGGACAGATAAATTTGAACTGATGGATTGGTTCAGCATTCGCCGCGACGCACATCACTCGACGCGCGGGTCGCGGCGCCCGGACGTGAGCGAAATCTCCCATGAATTGCTGATCGGGGAGTACCCGCAACGCGATGACATCGCGTGGCTCAAGGAGACCTACCGAATCGCCGCGGTGCACAGTCTCCAGGATGAAGAGGACTTAAGCCTTCACGCGCTCGATCTCGGCGTGCTGCGCGAAACCTATCGCGAGCACGGAATCCAGTTCGTAAACACGCCCATCCAGGATGGCAGCGCGGATGCGATGGCGGCGCGGCTTAAGGTTGCGCTGAACGATCTCGGAAACCTGGTGGCTGCAAGCCGCCGCGTTTATCTGCACTGCAACGCCGGGATGAACCGCGCGCCGACGCTTGCGATCGCGTTCCTGCGGGCGTATCGGCAGATGTCGCTCGACGAGGCGCTCGCGATGGTGAAGAGGCGGCGCGCATGCGGCCCGTTCATGACGGTTCTCGAGGAATATTTCGGGCCGCGCGATTATAAGCCGCCAAAGTAACTTGGGGAGCACGGGCACAGCCGGCAGTCTCTCGCGTCCCTTGCCGTTGCAACGGCTTCTGATCGCCTGCGCGTGGGGGGTTCATCTTTATACCGCGCTCGGAGCCGCCGCCGGACTTCTCGCGATCTACTTCGCCGCCGCGAGCGACTTCCGCGCATCATTCATGGCGATGGGAGCCGCGGTCTTCATCGACTCCAGCGACGGCGTTCTCGCGCGCCTGGTGAACGTGCGCCAGCGCGTCCCGTGGTTCGACGGCAGCCTGCTCGACAACATCGTTGATTACCTCACGTACACCGCCGCGCCCGTTTTCCTGATGCTGATGGCGGGAATAATCCCCGCCGGCTTCGGAGGACTTGCGCTCGCCTGCTTCGTGATGCTCGCAAGCGCGTACGGATTCTGCCGGACCGATGCAAAGACCGAGGACAATTACTTTCTGGGCTTTCCGAACTACTGGAACCTGATCGCGTTCTACCTCTTCTGCCTGCGCGCCTCGCCGATGTTCAACCGGACGGTCCTGCTCGCGTTCGCGGTGATGGTCTTCGTCCCGATCAAGTACATCTATCCGAGCCGTACCGAGCCGCTGCGCCCCGTCACGATCGCATACGGAATCGCCTGGGCGATCGTGACGATCGCCATGTTGCCGATGCTGCCCGAAGTGAATCCGATCATGCTGTGGGCCTCGTTGAGCTTCATCGCCTATTACCTGGCGGCGTCTTTCATCCTCGATGCGCGCGCGTGGCTCGCTCGGGCACGAAAAACGGCGGCACCAACAGGATGAACGCAGGCGCCGATTCACGCCCCTCTCATCCGGGCGAACCCTGGCTGGAAATTATCGACGCCTCATCGCCGATTCTCCTCATCGCGCCGCACGGCGGGCGCGCCGGTGCGGCCGCCCGCGCAAAGCTGCATCCCAAGGTCAACGACCTTCACACCGCGGAGATCACGCGCGAACTCGCGCGCCGCCTCGGCGCCTCCGCGATGATCAATTCGGGGATGGATCGCAACCAGCTCGATTGCAACCGCCTGCCCGAGGTCGCCGAGCAGGCGCCCTGGATGCTCGAACTCATCGCGGAACGCCTCGCGCGAATTCTCGAGCGTCAAAGCCGCGCAACCGTGCTCTTCATCCACGGATGGAACATCATCGAGCCTCGCGTCGATTTCGGGCTGGGCCTGAGGAACCTTGGCGGCGAGCTGCGCGCAAGCGGATCGGCATTCATATCGGCGGCGGATGATTTCATCAATGGCGCCCTGGCCGCGCTCGCCCACCGGCTGACAGCCGGCGGAATCAAGCCGACCTTCGGGATGCGCTACCCGGCGGGCGGCCTGCACAACCTGGTTCAGGCCTTCACCGCGCGCCATCGCGCAAGCCCGATCGGTCCCATCGGCAAAATCTCCGCGTTCGCATCGCGTGGGGTCGTCGATGCGGCGCAGCTCGAACTGTCGGTCTCGGTCAGGATGCCGGGACCGTTGCGGACGCAATGCATCGATGCGATCGTCGCCGCGTTTGACCGCAACGGAACCGGCGCAAGCAATCGGCGCGACCCGTTTGTAGTGAATCGAACGCCGCGGCCTCGCGCCGCCGCCCCGAAGCTTCCCGCGACCGCCCCATCGCCGCCGTCGCGGGTCGGAATCGAGTTCTTCGATCCATCGGCATCGATTGGCGCGATGGCGAGCTTCGATCTCGGCGGCGCCGGTGCAACCGGCGCGAGGATCATGATTTTGCACGGCCGCCGCCGCGTCGCTCTGTTTACTGCCGAGGGGCGGCCAGCGCGCGAGCCGTCGCAGGTGCGTCTGGGACCGCTCGCATTCCTGCTCGATCGCGGCAGTATCACGCTCAGCTTTCGCGGACCCGCGGTGATCGTTCCCGACAGCGCCGCCTACGTGAGCATCGAGCGCGCGCTGGCATCCGGGCGACTCGACCCCACGGTGGATATTTCGCTCAAAATGCCGCTGGCCGGCCGCGAACTCGACCTCGGATGGGTCTTCGACGGCAAGGCGCCCCCGCCCTCCCCGCCCGCGGCCGCGCCGGAATTCGGGACCCTGACCGGTGAGCTTACGATCGGAGGCGTCACCCACCCGATCCGGGCAGCGGCCCGCGTCGGGATGTCATTCACCGGTCTTGGCCCGCAGGGGTTTCGCGCGCGGCGGATGATTTGGGCCTCGTTCAGCGACGGCGCGCCACCGTCGGCTCTCGAACTGCGCACCGTAATCGACGATGGCGCCGCGGACTATCGCGACGCTCGCCTGCTCGATCGTCACGGATGGATGACCGGCGAACTCGACGCGCTCGAAATCGAAACGCCGGCGGTGGATGAGCCGCCTGACCGCATCGCCGCGGGCATCTCGGCGGCCGATGGAAAAGTAACGCCGATCACCGGCCAAGTCGCCGCCTACGTCCCGCTCTCGCGTCCCGGACCAAATCTAAGCCGTATTTATACTTGCCTGGGATTCGCCAGATTTAGCCTGGGCGAACGCGAGGGAGCGGGGATGTTCGAATACTCGCGGCGTATCGACGCAGGCGGCGCGGCCGCTCCGGCTGACCCGGACGATTCCGATCTCGATTGAACCGATCGCGGCTTAGATCTGCGATTGCGTTTGCCGAGCGCGGGCGGCAAGCGTGCGGTCGAGACTCTGCGCAATCTCTACGATTATCTTGCTGAAAGGCGAGTCGGGATCCTCGCGGACAAACGGGACGCCGCGGTCGGCGCCCTGTGCGGCGCGCGGATCGAATGGCAGCCGCCCCAGAATCGGCACATAGTACGTCCGTGCGAGCCCCTGCATCTCGCCCTCGGGCAGCAGCGGGCGTACGGAGCGGCAGTTGTCGCAATTGAAGCCAACCATGTTTTCGACGATGCCGGTCACCGGCGCTCCAAAGCTGGCGGCCAACTCGATCGCGTGACGCGCCGCTTGCACCGCCAGCGCGGAGGGATGACTCACCAGGATGATCGCATCAGGCTCGGCCGTCTTTGCGATTTCGTAGAGCTGGTCGAGGCCGGGCGCGAGATCGATGATGAGAAAATCGAGCGCGCCCAGGCGCGCCTGCCCGAGCATCGCGCGCATCGCCTTGGCAAGTCCGATCTCTGCGGGCGCGACGTGGTTGGTGGACGCCGGTGCGTAATCATCGCCGAAAAACGTAATCGGGGCCGGCTCGCCGCCGGGCAGGAGGTCGCTCGCGACCACGCGGATTCCAAACGGGCCCGCGGCGGGCTCGATGCCCTCGACCAGTGGGTAGCGCCATCCCGGCTTCATCCCAAGCATCGCCACGACGCTCGGCGCATTGAGATCCGCATCCACGATCCCGACCTTGCGGCCCATCAATGCGAGCGCAACCGAGAGGTTCACGGCAAGAACGCTCTTGCCCACCCCTCCCTTCGCGCTCGCGATCGCGACGATTGCGCGCACCTGGGAAAGGTTCTCCCGGACTAACTCCTGCTCGCGGGCGGGCTCGGCACCCTCCTCAGCCTCGAACTGTGTGAATATCCTCATTCGGTCGCAAAACGGATTGCCGAGCCGGACCGTTGGTTCAGTGCGGCCGAAGCAACTCGCTCAATGAATGCTATGTGTCGCGACCTCGGCAGACAATGCTTGCCCGCGCCGCAGCGGGCGCGCAGTTGCGCTACTGCGGGCTTTGATTGTCAGTTGGCCGTGGCCGCGCTGGCGGCTCGGCGAGAGTTCGCCGCGCCTCGCCCTAAATGTTCTCTTCGTCGATGTCGGTAGAGCCGAGTTTGCGATACGTGTTGCGCTCATCGTCGGAGCGGCGCTGCGACTTCGCCTCGCGTTCCTGGTCCTGCTGGCAATCGCGGCACAGCCGCGTAAACGGCATCGCCTTCAACCGCTCCTCGGCGATCTCAAGGCCGCACGACTCGCACACGCCGTAGGTCTGGTCCTCGATGCGCTCGAGGGCGTCATCGATCTGTTTTATCTTCATCCGTTCGCGATCGGAAAGGATGAAGTTGATTTCGCGGTCGCGCTCCTCGGATGCGAGGTCATAGGTATCCATGCCCTCGTCCTTGTTACCCTCGCGTTCGGCTTTGAGCTCTGAGTCGATCTCGCTCAGGAGCTTGGCCTTCATGTCCGCGAGATTTTCGCGCACCGAGGCCAGGAATTTTTTTCTATTCGCGGCTGGTTTCTTCGCCATAACTCGCGATTCCTCTTTCAGATTAACATGCGGCCATCTCGGTCACCCGCGCATGGAGGTCGTAGCTGAGGGCCTTCTCGACGGTTGCCCGCACGAACTCGCCCGCCGCCGCCTCGCCTTTCAAGAACACGGCGCCGTCGATTTCGGGCGCTTGCCCGGTCGTTCGCCCGCGCAGCCGCGCGGCGCGGCCGGGCATCGGACCCTCTACCAGGACTTCCATGTCGCGGCCGACGAGCTCGCGATTTTTTCTGAGTGAAATCCCCGCCTGCGCCTCCATCAGCTCGGCGCGCCGAGCACGTTTGACGCGCTCGGGCACCTGGCCGGACATGTCGTAGGCGGCGGTGTTCTCCTCGCGCGAATAGGTGAACACCCCGAC
>Ga0187771_10001539_pt1 | contig 15489 bp, 15 predicted proteins | sample 0116_SJ02_MP15_1_FD_133139 | JGI IMG/M metagenome (GOLD analysis project Ga0187771, IMG submission 133139) | Tropical peat soil microbial communities from peatlands in Department of Meta, Colombia - 0116_SJ02_MP15_10_MG | ecosystem: Environmental > Terrestrial > Soil > Wetlands > Peat | place...
CGAATAACCGAAAGGGAAACTGAAAAAGGACCAGAAAAAATTCTCAGAATTCGAAAACTATACAACCAAAGATATGTTGACACCGAGTTTATCCTGACAAAGGAAAAACTTGAGATGTAGACATCAAAACAATCGCAACTTCTATCTAAAAACAGGGAAAGAAACGCTCTATTTTCACGCATGCAGAAATGTCTAAGGATTTTTCCACAAACCTGCTGACTTTTCCTGAAAATTAATGTAATCCTTTAACACTAAACGCAGAATCATTTGAAAAGTTATATTCAAAGAGCAACGTATTATATTGGGATGTAAATGCAGAAAGAGACATGGCTGCTTTCTTTGCCATTCTTGGGACTAATTGTGCTGGTTGTTGTTTTGTACATTCCTCAGTTGACAGGTTATTATGGGATCCCAGCCCTTTCAGATCTCACTTTCATGGATAAAACCACAATACTTCTAACTTTCGCGCTAGCTGTTTTTGCGGCTATTGAAGGTTTTTCAACGTTTAAACGTGCCTCAACTGAAGCTAAAAGACACTTAGTTGAAGATGCAAGAAATGAACTTGAAAAAGCCTATGGTCCGTTATACATGCTTCTTAACAAGCCTTCTAAGGATGATAACGCCGTTTTATGGTTAAGCTTTGATGAGCGAAAGAAAATTGACGAGATAATAGCAACCTATCCCTTTATGTTTCCATCGCAAATCACGGATATGTGGCAGCAAAAGATCAGAAACCTCGCATCAACACTGGAAACTTCCGGTATTAAATCGCCAAAATATGAATTAGATTTGGATGTCTACAAAGAGTTGAGGAACATGATAAATGAAGAATATACTAGCAAAGTCAAGAATTACCGAGAACTCTTGGAGAGTTAACAGCGATAACACAGTTTTTAATCTTAACTGATTGCCGCAAGGTTGTTTTAGAATGGTTTTTGGTAATTTTTTTTGCTCATAGCAAGCGTGGTTGTTCCTACACGGTTCAAGATGTCAATTGTGCAACAACCATCTCAGCCACGTTTGCTCTTAGCCCAAGCGTGCGCTGAGCTGCAAGAAAAATGAGCCCCCAGAATTCTTAAGCGATTACACTTTTCCACTTTCAAAAAAGAAAAAGGAGGGGTTGCTTGGAAATTCAAGCCGCTAAGGATGAACGCCGAATAATGAGAAGTGGTCAGTGATGCCGACAACATAATAGGTACCGGTACTTGAGTCGTAATAGTATCCGACTGTGATGTCCATCCATGGAAGTCTACCACCATGCGCTGGAAGGCCAAAGAATAAGTATTGTAGCACTATTTGCAAATCAGCAAAGTTAACGACGCCATCGTGATTCAGGTCAAACTCCTCTAATCCAGCGTAAGTCAATGTGCTGCTTTTGAACATCTTTATTGCTTGTAGCATTAAAGCCACGTCAGCCAAGTTAACGACGCCATTACCGGTGAAGTCTACGGGGTCACCTATACAGAGACGTGGCTTATCACCAGCGGGAAAATCAGATGGAGTATACGGAACGAATACTGTTGCAAACCCTGTAAAAGAGCCATAAATCTGTACGAGATAATAACCTTCGTAAGTTATGCCGGGCAGTGCAGGAAGCGTAACTGTGTATGGGTCGGTAGAAGTAGACTCAGTAGATTGAACTGACGGCGAATTGGGACCCCCATAGGCAAAAGGGGGCGGAGTGAACACTGAAGATGGGTAATAGTACGTGGTAGGCGTTGAAGAATAGTACGAATAGGCATACGTAGTAGTGGGGGTGCCAGCTGGAAAATCAACGATTACCGGTCCGAAACCTTCTTGGGCTTTCACAATTGTCATTGAAGGCGCAATCGCAATCAGCATCGCCGTTATCAGTATGGCTGGAAAAAGCTTCTTTAATACGCTGTTCATTCTCTATATTTCTCCTTAAGATAATAGGGATTTTCACATCATGCGATGACTGTTCAGCAGTTCGCACTTAGCTCGCTTATGAAGCATTGATGATTTAAAAGTTGCGGAAACATGTTTCAGACGATTCTATATAATGCATATCTTATATGCAAATAAAAATAAAATGGCATAACTCATATGGAATCAAAATCGTCCCAAAATCGCAGACTTGTGCACCGACTTGTTACCTCCTAGACCTTGGCGCGGGCCAGTTGTGGATTTTTTCGTCCATTTGCCCGTTTTGTTTGGCTGTTTCTCTTTCTTTTTGTTTTCTTTGTCTCTCTTTGTCTTTCTCTCTTCGCTTTGAGGGAGAATTAGGATTTAGTCCAACAACCATGCGGGCTATTTGAGCGTTTATTTGCTTTTTTTCGTGTGTTTTAGGGAAAAGACTTATCCGTGGCTACATGTTTGCTTAATCCAGTACCTTCGGAAGCAGAAAACGATGCCAAAGATTAGTTTAAACAGGTCAGCTTTGAACTTAGTGAACAAACTTTGCGATGAATCAGATAAGTACCAGGTCAATGTTGAAAAATCAGATTCTGGAGCAACCCTGATTGACGCGGGACTCGAAGCTGAAGGCGGTTTTTTGGCAGGTGAAATGGTAACTGAGATTTGTCTAGCAGGATACGGAACTGCAAATGTTATGCCTATCCAATACGGAAATACGATTTTGCCCTCGGTATTAATAAAGACAGATTATCCCGCCCTCTCTACCTTGGCATCTCAATTTGCTGGCTGGCAAGTAAAGGGTGATGGATTTTCAGCCATTGCCTCTGGTCCTGCAAGGGCGTTGGCTCTTAAACCGAAAGATCTGTATGAAAAGCTTCAGTTTAAAGAAGAATCTGACTCAGCAGTGCTTGTTTTGGAAACTCAAAAGAAACCTAGTGAAGCAATCATACAAATGGTTGCCGATAAATGTAAGGTTTCCACAAAGAGCTTGTATCTAGTTATGTTTTCCACCACGAGCTTAGCTGGAGCGACCCAAGTTTCTGGAAGAATCGTTGAAACTGGACTGCACAAGCTTGAAAGGTTAGGTTTAGACCCCTTGGTCGTTAAGCATGCATGGGGCTACGCACCCATCGTTCCGCTCAATCCTGAATCTGGAGAGGCTATGGGACGAACAAACGACGCCATACTTTACGGCGGAGTGACAAGCTACGTAGTCAGCTACGAAGATGAAGAAAAATTGCAAAACATTGTGAAGCAAGCGCCTTCATCAGCTTCAGCCATGTTGCAGGAAGCCAGAAGACTAGCCAACAAAAACCCAAGGTTCCTTGACATTTTTAAGGAAGCAGGGTTTGACTTCTACAAAATCGACACAAACATTTTTGCCCCCGCAGTAGTATCCATCAACAACATGAAAACTGGCAAAACCTTCACTGCAGGCAACCTGGACGTGGAAGTGATGAAAGGCTCGCTAGGCTTGACGTAACATTGACCGTATCCGTCACATTAGGCTAAAGAAAAGTCCGTACTTAGATTTTAGTGCTGCCTCTTTTTAACCTCTCATCCAATAATTTTCGAGCAAATGTATCGTTGAAAATGTATTGCAACTAAAAGTGCTATGATAAAAACCTGAAACTGCACAAGGCTTTTTAGCACTTTCATCCTACCTACTAATGCGGTGTGTTGTCTCCCAACACGAGGTTAGTGGCAACATGAAAACTGAAGTTTTAGCGCAAGGCGGCGAGCACGATGGAAACGCACGTGCACGCAATCAGAAGCCTTGTTTAGTGTCTTGCAGTGCTTTAAAGGCTGAAATCCAAGAGCTCGTGAAAAGAGGCGATCTGGATGCTGATTTGGTGTTTGTAAGTAAGTTCTTTCACGGAGATTACGCTGTTTTGGAGAAGAATATCCGCGAGGTTCTAAGAGGGGCGCTCTGCCGATTTTCCCGAAGGGCAATTTTGGTTTATGGGGACTTATGTCTCGGTCCAAACAACGAAATGAAAAAACTAGCAGAGGAATATGGCGTAATTAAAGTGGACGCAGTGAACTGCGTTGACTGCTTACTTGGCGGGAAAGGAAAGTTTTTTGACCTTGACTCCACCCATAAACTTCTGTTACTGCCTCCCGGCATGATAGATTTTTACAAGCATCTTAAGAACAAAGCGTTACAAGAAGGTATTGATGAAGATGCTTTCAGACAGTTTTTTAGTGGTCTGAAGGGAATATTGCTTTTGGATAGCCGGGAAGCAGCCGAGAAAAACGTTGAAGAAACAAACAAGGTGAATTTTGGTCTTCAAGTTTTAGAGACGAAAAAAATTAGGCATGATGATTTGAAGCTTGTGATTTTAGAAGCGATAGAACGCAGCAATCAAATTGGCGCACGGTAGAAAGTTCCAGAGAATCGTGAAGGCGTGAGCGAGGGCGAAACGGTCACGTTAATGTCATAGGTTTTCCTCTGTGGCGAGGGCAAACTTCGTAGCCAGACTCCGCCCCTTTTTGTATCCATTCTGAACGCGTTGCCCAACCTGATTCAGGCAAAAAAGATATAACCAAAAACCTCCAATAGAGTTTAACACGCGCTAGTTTACGAGAAGGCGGTATCAACGGAGGTTTTTCCCGGCGCAAGTTTCTTGGTAGATGGAGAGATTCCCCGCGGCGTGTACCTCCTCACAGGTCCCTCAGGCGCTGGGAAAACGACGTTCTGCAAAACTTTCATAGCCAAGGGGCTGTCGAATAAAGAAACTGGAATATACCTGTCAACCGACGAAGATTGCCGCGAGATTCAAGCGTCAATTCAGAATCTCATGGAAGAAAAGGACAGGACAGAAGGCGACCTTAGACTGGTTGACGCGTATTCTTGGCGCGTTCGAGGCACCACGGGCAACGAACCATTCGTAGCGGTTAACCCTGCAGACCTCACAGGAGTAATGATCACATGCCATAAAGTCTGCCAAGATGTTTCAAGGCCAAGGTTTGTCTTTGATTCAATTACCAATCTGGAGGTCCAATCAGGTTCAGACACAACTCTCAAGTTTCTCCAGATAGTCACAGCCAATATGAGAAGAATGAGCGCTCTGGCTTTTTTCACCCTGATCCCCACAGCTCACGATAGCATGTTTGTCAGCAAAGTTAAGACCATGTTCGATGGAATCTTCGAGACGAGAATAGACGACACAGGTTTGGAGATTACCAGACTATTCAGGATATTCTCAATCAAAGGCGTTAGCCATCAGACTCGCTGGATCGTCTTCACCATCACTGAAAGAGGAATATCGATGGTCGAAGACAATACTCCCAGATGCGCATGGTGCGGAGGGGTCATCCCGTACGAGCCTCATAAGGAAACCATAGAGGGACGCAACTACACGTTCCATGCGGCTGGATGTTCAGATAACTTCAAGAGAAGATCGGCGCTTGAGCGTTTATCGGCACAGTTAAGACCATGTTCGACGGAATCTTCCAGATAAGACTCCAACGCTTCGCAATCTGAGAAACTTACTTGATAAGTCACGTATGCAAGGCTAACGATTAAACCCTAATCAGCAGGAAGTTTAAACTCTCAGTTAAGTTATGAAGCAACTGGAACTTACAAAAGAGAAATAGGGCATTAAAGCAAAAAGTGACTTCTAAGGTTATTTTTCTCTGAACAGTGACATGTTTGGGTAGATTTCTATACCTGTTTTATCTATTGTATAAGGCACTAGGTTAGTGTTTACGTTTACACCGCGCATCTTTTCAACCTGTAATCCTCTCGTTGTTGTTCCAGCCGAGAACAGCGTTTGCATCATGATGACGCCGTGAACAAGAAATTCCTCGTCCAGTATTTTTCTTTGTAAACCAAGTTCAGCCAGTTCTGTAGTTACCACAACGGTTACTCCTAAATCGGACAGAGATTCTATCAGGTCTACGCTTGCAGTTCTTCGCTCAATCGGGTCAAGAAATCTATAGAAGAGCGATGCCAGTGTATCTATTACTGCACGTTTAGCGTTAACTTGCTTAATCTTTTCTTGCAATTCCTCAATTAACTTGTCAATCTGAAGTTGTTTGCCTCTGAGGCTACTAGTTTCTTCCTTTAGCATTTTCTCCTTCAAAATGGCAACCCTAGATAGTCTCGTAGCGTCCACAAAGCCGAATTTACCCTCTTCTTCAGCTTTCTTAAAATCCCAACCGAATTTAGCCATTTCAGCGAAGAAATGCTCTTTACCCTCGTCCAGACTAACTAAAACGGCGTTTTCGTTAAAATCCGTCATTCCTTTGTACAAGAATTGAGATGCAAGAATGGTTTTTCCAGCTCCAGGCCCTCCCACCACCAAGACTACCCGACCTTTCGGAAAGCCGCCACTGATCAGCTCATCTAAACCTTGAACTCCTGTAGGAACGGTTGTCAATTTCTCTGACATTTTAATTCACCTATTGAAAGCAGAACGCTTGCTAACTATATTTAACTTGTGCAGTCAGCTATTTCTTAGTGTTTAAGAGATAATCAACCCTTGCTACTTAGTTAGTTAATGTTTAATGTGGCAAATTTTATTTCCAGACTTTTAGAGAGCCGTTTTTTGCAGGTTTTCCATGAAGCAGGGCGCGACTTCTACAAGATTGACCCGGCTTGTTCGCTCCTGCAGTTCTAACGATTAACAACGCTAAAACAGTAAACACTTTCAAGGCGGAAAATCAGCCCTCGTTGCTAGCAGAAGCCTTTGGATCTAACTTTTTATTGAATCTTGAATCTGGAAACAACGGCTATTGCTACTACTAAACCTATAGGTATTGTAAAGAGAGCTTGGGTAGCATTAAACAGCACGCTGAATGGCAAGAACGCTATTATTGCTGCGTGCCCCGTGAATCCGCCGAATGGGAAGAACGAGCCGAAGCCTATCGGTGATGGCTGCTCGATTAGAAAGTAGTTGGAGACCGTCGTTATTGCGACGCGAGTTATGATTCCGAGAGCTGTCGTTGATATGCTGAGTCCTAAAGCGTGTCGCTTTAGAAAATCGCTTATTTTCTCTTTTGGGCAATTGTAGGTGGCAATTTTGTAGCCTGTAAAAACGCCTAATAACATTGCTATTACAGCGATGAGGTTATAGAAGGGCCCTGTTGGCAGGTTGCCTGGAAAGGATATTAGCAGAATTAGAGTATTTAGAACTGCAATTGAAAAGCCTGTTTGTGGTCCAAATAGTAAAAAAGCGACGACAATCGGGATTTCCCACAAATTATAATACAAAAATGGTGCAGGCGGAAAGGGTATTTTAGGCGAAAAGATGTTTATTGCTGCTGTTAGCGCAACAAACACTATAATGAGCGCTAGAGTTTTTGTGTTCATTTCGTTTTTCCTTTCATTCGGTTTTCAATGCCTCCGTTAGCTATTTAAGAGTAACTACACATTTTTGAGTATATACGTTTTTAGATAGCTCCCTTATCAAATGATGAATCGACCTTCCCGCGCGGATTAGCTTAAAGGTGATACCTTGGCGCTCTACTTGGGTTTGAACGTCTTTTGAAACATTATTTTGGGCAAAGGCAAAGCCATTAATATTCTTCCGAAAATCGCTATCCTATCAGTTAATACTGCCATTAAGGGTTGAGTCCAACCAAACGGTATTATTCCAGTTATAATGTATAAGTTTGGAATCGGCATTGACACAAGAAAGTTAAGGATAACCCCTATGACTAAGATGTATTCTTTGCGTAAATACGCATAATAAGACAATGTAACAGCGATAACACCCACAAAAATGAAAGACAACGCTACAAGAAAAGTGGATAAGCCTAATTGAGGAAACAGATACAACAACGCTGCTACTGGAAGCAGTAACAGCATCGATAGGTTGGTGTACTTCAAAGCTTTAACTCTGCTAAAGACAGCAAAGCAGATGAAGCACACGGCAACCTGAACGCCCATCCACTCTGTCATGCCATTACCTATAGTCGACGGTATTGAAAAGAAATACAAATCAGAAATGAGTACGGGGAAGAAGACTAAGGTTAAGATAAGCCAGAAATTATCCTTTGATGCCTCATACTTTTGGCTATAGCATATAACCATTGCTAAATAGACAAGTATTCCAGCCCAACCCATGGGATTAAACGGGATAAACTTGCTACTAATCGGACCAAATGGGCTAAAAAATAACATAGCAAAAGCGACTGCCACGAAAGCAAGAGCCAAAAACCATTGAACGTTTAGTTTAATCACGTAAATGCCTCGGTACTCAATGAAGTCTTCGCATTTAATCCTGCAATTTGTACACTTTCATTTGCTGGTCTTGATATACCAAAACAAAAGGACCAGTATTCTTGTCATCTAAGAGTCTCGCGATCATAGTATTGTTTCCTAAAGACGTAAAACTTAAACCAGTACCTTGGCTTGCCAAGTAGTCAGTATAGTTAAATCCAGCCGCCTTGAACATCCAAACAGACTTCCCCATGTCGCCATTTCCAATCATAATATATGTTGCATTATATTTTTCCATTATCTGTACTGTCACGGATTGATTGTCAGTAGTTAGCGCAGTAGCCACATCCACTATCTTTTCGGTTGGATCAAACTCCTTTATTGTATTAGGATCAGCAACGGAAGCTAGAATTTCCTGAGAGGGATTTCTGACGATAACGTTTCTTTCGCCGACAGCCTTGATCATATTTCCGTAGTCCCACCAACAAAGGAAAGTTGCATTTTCTGGTGTCGAACTGTTAATCCAGAGCAAACCAGGTTTCACACTATCGTCAAAATAGTCTGAGACATGGTGCCCCGTCTCGTCAGTGTACGCTAGCTGTACCTGCCCGTTTGACCAATGAGTTACGACGGCATTGTATTTTCCGCCGATGTTCTCAACACTCGTCGGAAAAGGATAAAAAGAAAATGCTAGAACGATCGAAACAATCACGATAGCGGAAATGAGAATAATTAGGAATCGTTTTTTCATCAAAGCGACATCCACCTAATGCCTTTTTGATTGAGATTTATGCTCTCTTGAATTCTGACATAACCTGTGGTTGGTTAATGTTTTAAATAGATTTTATGGTACGATTCTTTACCGTTCCAGCTTTTCTTCATACAAAGGTATTAGCCGAAGAATGATGAGAAGCAAAACGTAACTTGCTATCGTGCTGATGTAGTAAGTGAATGGGAAGCTATACGTTACTTGAAGGGGTAGAGAAATGCTAAAAAGGTTACTTAACCCGTGAAAGGCGAAAACACTCCATATATCCCCTTTGCTCTTAACAAAGAAATACCCTGTGAATATGCCAAACAAGAGAACCTCAATAAGCTGTCCCTGAATGAAATTATTAATCCATGGCACTTGAAAGATGTGGATATGTTGAAGTGAAAAGAAAATCGTTGCAACAGAGATACCTACGATAACCCCGTATCCAGCAGATATTCTTGATTGCACATAGCCCCGATAGGTGACCTCTTCAGCGAAAGCACCAAAAACAGCAAATACTGCATATAGGGCAAATGCAAGTGGAAGGTAAGAATAAGAATAGCCCTCATAGCCGTTTAGAGTTGGGAAAGAGAAAAACTCCAGCTTTGAGCCAAGAACGATAGTTATGCCATACCAGACTGCTTGAAATACCACGGCAAGAGCTAACCCAACAAAAATAATTCGCCATCCATGAAAGCTGAAAAATAATGATAACGGTTTTTTCAAATCTTTTCTTACCAAAAATAAGGCAACAATCAGAACAGCGAGATAAGAAAGTGTCAAAAGAAGAAATATTGGTTCAATATTCTTCCAAGACCACATAGGGTAACGAACAAAGTAAATCGAAAAACTTACCAGCAGTAGGGTGATTGAACCGATAAAAGCTCTCCATCCCTTTTCGGGCATCGTGCTTTCATCCTTTTTGATTTTGTTAAACTTTAGTTGGTTGGCAAAAAAAAGAGGTTGTGGTACAATTGCTTACTAGTACAATCGTTTACAAATAATGTTAAAAGCTGAAATGAATATATCCTGATAATGATTCAACAAAAATGCGACTGAATAAGCCGATAGCAGCCTTACTTCTCTCTCTTGTCATAGCTTGTTCCTTATTTGCCTTTATTCAACTTGAGAAAAATAATGCTATGTTTAATCTTGACTCAATTGCTACCTCGTCTTTCAACAATCAACTCGCCATTGAAAACATAGTTAAAGAAAACTCTCCTTCTATAACAGACAATTCCACAAGGGCAGAAATCTATGACTTTATCGTAGCAAATCCTGCCATTCAGTTTAGAGGGATATGTGTTGGATTAGATATTGCGATTGGAACTGCTGAGTTTCATTTGGGCATCCTAAAGAGAGCAGGTTTAATTTGTTTTGTTCGTGATGGCAAATTCAAGCGTTTTTTCGCCTCAAAAAAGTTCTCACTTACAGAAATGAAACTACTATGCCTCTTAAGACATGAAACAGCACGGAATATAATCAAGAATCTGATTACAGAAAAAACGGTTCACCATAGCAGGTTAGCAAGTTCTCTCAGCATTAGCTCTCAGGGCTTAAGTTGGCAAATGAACAGACTTATTGAAGAGGGAATAGTGCAAGAGCATCGTACCGGAATTAATGTGACATATAACTTGAATCAAACGTATGTTGCAATTCTGTCAGATTATCTGAATTACTTTGAATAGTCATCAATGCCTTGGATGCATCGGAAAATCGCTAGCTCGAATCATGACCCTTCCCTTGGTTAAGTGCATAACCCCCTTCAGCTCTTTCGTTTGCTAAGAACCGAAAGTTTTGCATGGACAAGATAATAGAGGGGTATTACAGAGGCTTAAAGCACAATCCTCTTATACGATAATTGTACGTTTCGGGATTGTGCAAGGTTGGCGCTTTTGGGCATGTTTACCTCTTACTGTTGCTTATTGTAGTCAAGCTTAGAGATGCCGTAAAGGGACTTTTTTCAGACCTCTATTCAAGAGTAACTACTCAAAAAAGTAGTTGAACTTTGGTAGGCTCTGTAAACTCTTTATGTAAACGAGTGTTGCAAGTTGCCGTTTAGTTGTTAGCCTTGTCAAAGGTTTTCCCTATTGTATTGACGAATTGTATTGACTTTCCGTATATGCTTCACCCTCCTATACCCTACGCTTGCGCGCAAACACAAACAACCCGAAGACAAAAACATAAAAAACCCATCTCCAAGCGACAAACACAACTTTCCAATGACAACTTTGCAGAAGCAATCAGGTGAAATAAGGGCTAAAATTGATAAATAAGCCAATATAACATATTCTCGTAGTGAACCGTATTGAGTGAAACGATCCAGTTCTCTTCATCTAGCGAAGTTAAACTTTGGCTTGAAGATAAAACAAGCTCAATCCTTTCGCCTGTACATGCCCAAGCCAGAAAATTAAGGGACGACATGAACGTGGCAATGCAAGGCGTCGCCGACATGAGCAAGATGCTTTTGGATAACAGCACAAGAGAAATTGAAAGAAGAAACATGAAAGTTTACAATCGAGCCCGAGCCCTAAACAAACTTGCGCACTTATTTGTTGACAGACTCAAAAAACTTGACACGCCAGAAGAAATCTCGTACGACACGTTAACCAAGTATGCTCAGGAAATCCAAAAAATCTTCATCGTCTTCGACATAGACATTAAAAACTGGTTCCCGAGAATTTCGCCCTTCTTCATTATGGATAGACGAAGATTCTTAACGGTGTACGAGAAAGCTAGACAAACCTACTCGATCCTCAACGACTTTGTTACAGAAGAATACGTTAAGACTAAAACTCTGGAAGAAGCCTTCAATCTCCTGAACGAGCTTCAAAACATGCAGAAACAGCAACTGACAATAGGTGAAGAAAAAGAGCAGATAAAGAATGAGCGTTTGCCAGTAGAGAAAGAAATCGCTGATTTGGAACAGAAGATTGATGAGTTGAAAACTAAAGGACCTGTTGATACACTAAACATGGTGAACGCTGAAATTTGCAACTTAACCAGCGAGTTGAAGCATTCGCTCAGGTATCTGCAGAAACCCTTCATCAAGATGCAGGCGTTAGCTACCAGCGGCGGTGGAGCAGGAATAACTCCCGATGAGCTAAGCAGAATAAACCTTTACTTGGAAAAGCCTTTCGACGCTTTGATAGCAGAACAGAACGGCTATCCAGAGCTCAGGGAGATTTTAGAGAAGCTTGAGCATTTATTAGCTGAAGACAAGTTAAAACTAAAAGAAGATAAGGCCCGGAAAGCCGCGCAGTCAATCAACGAGATACTGAGGCAAGACTCGCTTTCAAAGCTTCAAATCAGATGCGCGGAAATGGCCAATAAGAGAGACCAACTGCTGGGTTCTTCACAGATGGATGAAATAAAACGCAACATAACCGCTTACGAGCAGCAGCTTGACCAGCTTAAAGCAAGGAAAACAAGCATCGAAACACACGAAGCAGTCAAGGAAAACGCGTACAACGTGACATTAGACAAAATAGGCAACCTCAAGAGGACAATTGAAAAAAACATTTTCAGCTCAATAGACATAAAAGTTCAAATCCCCTAGTCATCGCGTGTGTCCCGTTTTGGATTTATTTTTGATTGCCGAAGAAGCCCAAAGTGTTCAAAGCAGGGTCTTCGTAGAAACATTGGATAAAGCCATGCGCCTGTTGCAGAGTGAAAATGGGCAACTTGGCAATTTAAGAATCACTAACCGTTTGGTTACGCTTGAACCGCTGGGAGAAGCGTTAGTGATTGGCGACTTGCATGGAGACCTCGAAAGTCTTTTAGTGATGCTTCAAGAAAGCGAATTCTTGCAAAAAATGGAAAGAACAAAAGACGCGACCCTAATTTTTTTGGGCGACTATGGTGATAGGGGAGATAGTTCAGCCGAAATTTATTTCATGATTCTGAAGCTAAAGCTTGCCTTCCCAGAGCAAATTATTCTTATGCGGGGAAACCATGAAGGACCAATGGATTTGGTGGCTTCACCGCATGATTTGCCCTTCCAGTTTCAAGGCAGGTTCGGTGAAGACTGGATGCATGTTTATGAAAAGACACGCATTTTGTGGACTTACCTGTACAACGCCGTGTTTGTTGCGGGTCGCTTTTTGATGATTCATGGCGGCGTCTCTCCAGAAATCAGCGGTCTCCAAGACATCGCTCAAGCCCGAGAAAACCACAACGAGGCTTTGCTGGAAGATTTGCTCTGGAACGACCCCGCTGAAGGAATGCATGGGGTTTCTTCCTCCCCGAGGGGTGCAGGAAAACTGTTCGGCAAAGACGTTACTGAACAGGTTCTTGGAAGGGTGAACGCTAAAATCTTGATAAGGGGACATGAACCAAGCGACTCAGGCTTCAAAATCAACCACGACGGCAAAGTCTTAACCCTGTTCTCAAGGAAAGGCTCGCCGTACTACAACAGTTGCGGAGCGTACCTGCAGCTTCCGCTCTCAGAAAAATTCGAAAACGCAAGGCAGTTGATTCCTTGGATTCACAAGTTTTAACCATCGCCTCACGAATGAGGGCCGCAATGTAGAAATGCTTAATTGTTTCCCTAACGCTAACTGAAATCACAATTGAAAATCACATTGATTGTTTCTTGCCGCAACATTCATTGGTTGCGCAATAACATGAGTCAGAACGAGATGCTTAATGAGTGCCAAGCGAAAACGCAATCGAAACCATTAACTTGACGAAAATCTTCACGTCGAAAATCCCGAACGGAGGCGGCTTTTTCAGGCGTAAAGCGGTCACTGTTAACGCGATTGACAACATTAACCTGACTATTGAGAAGGGTGAACTCTTCGGGCTTCTCGGGCCCAACGGGGCGGGAAAGACAACGCTGGTTAAGATGTTGTGCACGCTTCTTCCGCCTGACAGCGGAACCGCGTTGGTTAACGGCTACGACATTGTCAAGCAGCAAATGCAGGTTAAACGCTCGCTTGGCACGCTCTTCAGCGTTGGAGAACGTGGCTTCTTTTGGCGGCTCAACGGATACAGAAACCTCGAGTTTTATGCTTCAACCTACAACGTGCCACGGCAGAAGCGGCATGAACGGATTTTGGAAGTTTTAAAGCTCGTGGGTTTAGAAAATAGCACTTTCCAGTTATACCAGCAGTATTCGGGCGGCATGAAAAGAAAACTTGCGCTTGCGAGAACGCTGCTTCCTGACCCGCCTATAATCATGCTTGATGAGCCCACCACAGGTTTAGACGCAATAACCGCTCGGAACATCCGCGATTTTGTTCAACACACCGTTCAGGAAACGGGCAAAACAGTACTTTACACCACACATTACATCGAGGAAGCGGCGCAAATCTGCACTAAAATCGGTATTCTAAAAGAGGGTAAATTTGTCGCTTACGACACCCCAGAGGCTTTGAAAGCCAAAATAAAAAAAGATGAGCTAATCTACCTAGCAGTCGAGGATATAACGCAGCCTCAGATTGAGAAGATACGCTCGTTGAAGGGTGTGGTCAACGTTACTGAAAAAGCGGAGGAAGAGCCAATGCCTGGTCAGAGGGGATTAAGCGTCGAACTCCAAAGCGTTGATCAGTTACCGGAAATCTTCGACTTCCTGTTCGAGCAAAAAATCAAACTTGTGAACTTCAAGCGAGAAGAACCCAGCCTTGAAGACGCCTTTATCGAATTGACTAAGAAGGCATGAGAGCATGACCGTGCAGGAAGAACTGGAGAAAATATGGTACTTCACGAAGCGGGACATGATCAGCTTCTCGACCTACAAGACAAACATTCTCATTCTGGTTTTCACGGCAATTTTCGGGGCATTATCATTTGCCTACCTCGGTCAGACTTCCGTCAATCAACTTGTAACCCAAACATACCATACAAGCTACACAAGTTACCTTCTCGTCGGGCTAGCATTCAACACTTACCTTGGGCAAGCCTTGACATTGGTTCAAAAAACTATTAATCCATGGGCGCTTGAGGAAGTTTTAGTTTCTCCGACTCGATTGACGACTTTTATTGTTGGTAGTTCCATTTGGGGGTTTGTGTGGAGTACTGGTGTAGTGGCTATTTACCTTCTTATAGGCGTATACTTTTTTGGCGTAGTTCTCAGCGTTAACCTCGTTGGAACATTGATAGTTCTGGCTTTAGGCATCGCCACTTTCATCGGGATCAGCATGATCGGCTCGGGGATACTTATTTTAACCAAACAGGGGGACCCGGTATCAGCTCTAATGACCATAGCAATAACCCTCTTCGGCAACGTTCTTTTCCCACCGCAAGCCTTGCCACTTGGGCTGCGAATAATAGCTTACGTTACGCCTCCATACTACTTCATGACGTGCATAAAGTTCATGTTGACAGGCTCCACCATCGCCTCGATTCTACCGAACTTGGAGATTTTAGCGTTAATGTGCTTGATAATTGTCCCAGTTGGTTACGCCATTTACGCCTGGTGTCTTAAAACAGCAAGAAAAAACGGAACCCTCTCGTGGTTCTAAAGCCTCCGGCTATTTCTCGGCGGGCGCACCCTCTCTCTTGAGAAGAATTTTTTGCAGGTTTACCTCAAACGCGGCGACAGGGTTTTCAAGTTTCCAAGCCTCAAGCACCGCCGGGTTGATTTCGCCGACGATGCCGACCTCGACGCTGTTGATGATTATTCTGCCTGCTCTGCCCTCTATGAAGCTCGGATGGGCGGTTTCTTTTATTTGCCATTCATTCCCAA
>Ga0187771_10001540_pt1 | contig 15485 bp, 15 predicted proteins | sample 0116_SJ02_MP15_1_FD_133139 | JGI IMG/M metagenome (GOLD analysis project Ga0187771, IMG submission 133139) | Tropical peat soil microbial communities from peatlands in Department of Meta, Colombia - 0116_SJ02_MP15_10_MG | ecosystem: Environmental > Terrestrial > Soil > Wetlands > Peat | place...
CCGGCGACGGACAGGTGACGCTCGGCTCGGAAGTGCTAAAAGCTTCAGCGAAAAAGCTCCGGCGGCTGTATAACGGCAAGATTCTGGCGGGGTTCGCCGGCTCCACGGCGGACGCGTTCGCGCTGTTCACGCGTTTTGAAGCCAAGCTGGAGCAATACAATGGGAATCTGCCGCGCTCCGTAGTGGAGCTGGCCAAGGATTGGCGCACCGACCGCATGCTGCGGCACCTGGAAGCGCTGCTGGTGGTGGCGGACCTGACCAACATTTTCATTGTCAGCGGAAACGGCGACGTGATCGACCCCGACAACGAAATCGCAGCGATCGGCTCGGGCGGCGCGTTTGCGAAGTCGGCCGCGACGGCGCTGATCGAAAATACGAAACTCAGCGCGCGCGAGATCGTCGAAAAATCGATGGCGATCGCCGGCAAGACCTGCATCTATACGAATGAATCCGTGATCTATGAGGAGCTCGGCTAATGGTAATTTATCTTCCCGTTCAGTCCGTGGATGACGAGCCGCTGCTCGACGAATTAACGCCGCGCGAGATCGTGCGCGAGCTGGATAAATACGTGATCGGGCAGGCGGACGCCAAGAAAGCCGTCGCCATCGCGCTGCGCAACCGCATCCGGCGCCAGAAACTGGAGCCGGAAATGGCCGATGAGGTGATGCCCAAAAACATTCTCATGATCGGGCCCACGGGCGTCGGCAAAACGGAGCTCGCGCGGCGGCTGGCCAAGCTCGCCAATTCGCCGTTTCTCAAAGTGGAGGCGAGCAAGTTCACCGAGGTCGGCTACGTGGGCCGCGACGTCGAATCCATGATTCGAGATCTGGTGGAGATCGCCATCGACATGGTGCGCGAAGAACGGCTCAACGAGGTCGGCGAGCGCGCCGAACACAACGCCGAGGAGCGCCTGCTCGATCTGCTGATGCCCCCTCCGCCGCAGCAGGCCGAAGGCGAAGTGGCCGAAAGCGCCGAACGCACGCGCGAGAAACTGCGGGAGCGGCTACGGGCCGGCAAGCTTGACGACCGCACCGTGGAAGTGGATGTCAAAGAGCGCGGGCCGACGTTTGAAGTTTCCACGCAGGGCGGCATCGAGGAGATGGACATCAATCTCAAGGATGTCCTGCCAGGGCTGTTCGCGGGCCGGACGCGCAAGCGGAAAATGCGCGTCAGCGAGGCGATCGATTATCTGGTGCAGGAAGAGGAGCAGAAGCTCATCGACATGGATCAGGTGACGCGCGTGGCCATCGAGCGCGTGGAGCATAACGGCATCATCTTCCTGGACGAAGTCGATAAGATCGCCGGACGCGAGGGCGGCCACGGCCCGGACGTCAGCCGCGAAGGCGTGCAGCGCGATATTCTGCCGATCGTCGAAGGCACCACCGTCAATACGCGCTACGGCTTCGTGCGCACGGATCACATTTTGTTCATCGCCGCCGGAGCGTTTCACGTTTCCAAGCCCAGCGATCTGATTCCCGAACTGCAAGGCCGCTTCCCGATCCGCGTGGAGTTGAAATCGCTGAGCGAGGCGGATTTCATCCGCATTCTGAAGGAGCCTAAGAACGCGCTCATTAAGCAATACCAGGCGCTGCTCGATACCGAGGGAATCAAGCTCGCTTTCACGGAAGACGCGCTGCAGGAAGTCGCGTCGTTCGCCGCGCGCGTGAACGAATCGGCGGAAAATATCGGCGCCCGCCGGCTGCACACGATTCTCGAAAAACTGCTGGAGGAGATCTCCTTCGATGGGCCGGATCTCAAGAAGAAGAGCGTGAAGGTCGACGCCGCTTACGTGCGCAAGCAACTGGCGGACATCGTGAAGGACCAGGACCTGAGCCGCTACATTTTGTGACCGCTCCTTGAGACGCCGCCGGCCGTGAGATTCGCGTTTGTTCTTCCGCTTGCTTTGCTGGGCGCCGGATGCGGCTACATCGGCGACATCCATCCGCCGCTGTTGGACATTCCCTCGCGCGTGAACGATCTGCGCGCGGCGGAGTACGGCGACCGGATCGCGATCGAATTCACGCTGCCGCCGCTGACCACCGAAGGCCAGTCGCTGAAAGGGGTACGGTCCATCGAGCTGCGCGTGAGCGCCGGCACGGACCGGACATTCGAGATCCCGCCGAAAGACGGAGGCGCGATCGCTTTCGACGCGCCGGCCGGCGATTTCATCGGCAAGCAGGTCACCCTTGCCGTGCGCGCCACTGGCCCGAAGGGGAAATCCTCGGAGTGGTCGAATCCCTGGGCGCTGGAAGTGCGGGCGCCGCTCAGCGCGCCGCAGAACGTGACCGCGGATAATTCACCCATGGGCGTGAAGCTGGCGTGGAAAGGCGCGGCTCCCCGCTATCGGATTTTTCGCGCAGTGGGCGAAGGATTGCCCGCGCGGCTGGGAGAATCGGGCACCAACGGTTACGAAGACGCGACTACCGTGGCCGGGACGGCCTACCGCTATTTCGTGCAGGCGATCGACGGCGATCAGCACCAGAGCCAAGTTTCGGCCGCGGTCGCCTTCACGCCGCGGGATGTGTTTCCGCCCGCCGTTCCCGCCGGACTGGCAGGAGTGCCTGGAGTGGGCGCGATCGAACTGGTGTGGCAGCGCAATACGGAAGAGGATTTCGCCGGCTACAACGTTTTTCGCGCCGAAGCCGGCGGCGCGTTTCGGAAAATCGCCGGCCCGATCGATGCGCCCACCTACAGCGATCGCGACGCGGAATCGGGCAAGACGTACCGTTACGCGGTGAGCTCGCTCGACCGGGCGGGCAATGAAAGCGAGCCGAGCGCGCCGGTCGAAGTCACGGCGCCGTAGCGGAAGCGCGCATGGCTAAGCCATTTTTTGATATTGCTAGAGCGGTTTCACGCGACACGGAGCAATGTTTGTCAATGCGTGGCGATTCGTTCCACCTTACGCCTTCCATGAAACCGCTTGCTAGCCTGCGTCTTCGTGTCCGCGCGCGCCCGGCACGACGGCCGCCTTGCGCAGCTTGGTCAGCTCGCGCCGCGCTACTGTGGCCCACTGGCTCGCCGGATCGAGCTTCAAGTACGCCATCCAGTGATGCACGGCCTTCAAGGGCTGATTCGAGCCTTGATACAGCAGCGCGATGTTGTAGTGCGCGTCGGCGTAATTGGGAGAAATGCGCAGCGCGGCCAGATAGTGTTCGAGCGCGGGGCTTCGCTGGCCGCGCTCGTCGTAGAGATTCGCGAGATCGAAATGCGCCAACGCGTAGCCGGGGTCGACTTCGAGCGCCTGCACGTAGCACCGTTCGGCTTGCGCGAGGTTGCGCGCGTTGAAATACAGCGTGCCAAGGTTCACCAGTGCGCCCGCCGATTGCGGATCGAGATCGACCGCCTTGGTGTAGGCTTCCTGCACATGCTCCATCGGCGCGCCGTTCTGTTCGAGCTCCAGGCCGCGCTGAAACCAGAGCTCCGCTTCAGCGCGGCGTTCGGCGCCCGCGCGGGGATTCTCGCGCGCCTTGAATTCGAGCAAACGGCTGATTTCACGCGGTCCAAAATCGAGCAGGAGCTGGCCGCTTTCGGCCTCCATGTGGCGGCCTTCGATTTCCACGCGGATGCGCTTGCCTTCCGTATAGACTTGGAGGCCCGCCAGCGGATGCCCCGTGCCATCGAGCTTGCGGGCCACGGCGTGCAGCGCCCGGCGCATCTGGGCCGCGGGAACGCCATCCTTACGAAGCTGTTTGAGCATGCGCAGTGCGAGCAGTTCGCCGAAGCCGTAGCTGGCCATGGGCGCGATGAGCTTCTGCCGCTCCCAACTGCGCAACTGGCGTTCCGAAACGCCGGTCAGCCGCCGCGCTTCCTCGCGCGAATATGCCTGCGTCATCGCTCGAGATGCCATCGCACGGGATGCCACAGTGCCGATTCTATCATTGGAATAAAGAAATCGCGGCGATTCCGGCCGCGCCTGCCGCGACGCATTCGCCGGCGTTTTCCTCCGTGATGCCTCCCAGCGCGAGCACCGGGATCTTCACGGCGCGCGCAGCGCGCATCAAACCCGCGAGGCCGCGCGGCGCGAGCTCCGATGCTTTCGACTGCGGCGGAAAGACCGGCCCGAACACGGCGTAATCGGCGCCGTCTTCCTGGGCGGTGCGCAGCTCGGGGAGGGTGTGGCAGGAGACGCCGATCAGAAATCCCGAGGGCACCAGCGATCGCCAGCGCTGCGGCGGCGGGGATCCACTGGGCAGATGCACGCCCGCGGCTCCCGCAGCGAGCGCGACGTCGACGCGGGAATTGACCAGAATCCTGGCGCCGGTGGGAGCAGCCAGCGCCACCGCCTGCGACGCCAGCTCGTAGAGCTCGCGCGCGGATAAATCTTTTTCGCGGATCTGAATCCAATTCGCTCCGTTTCCGATCGCCCGCGCCATTGCGTCGGGAAGCGTAACGCCGGGAGCGAGAAGCTTCCGGCCGGTAATGTAGCAGCGCACCACCCTTCCAGTGTACGCAGCCCGCGGCGCGTGGCTGCCTCAGCGCCGTTGTGTTATAACAATCTGCGTGGCATTGGACGAACGCGTTTTTTTTCAGGAGTCCCGCACGACCAAACCGGCGATGCTGAATTGCCCTTTCTGCCGGACGTCGGACACGTACGAGCTGAATTGGCTGGTTCGCAAGAAAGTGGCGCAGATTCCGCGCGGTGCCGACGAGCGCGACCGCGCCCGCTTCGCCAAAGTCGTCAGCTACATGGTGCTGCTCGATGACAAGGCCATGTGCAAGAACATGCGCTGCCGCAAACGGTTCGACGTTTCCGGGGTCAAGACCACCGCGTTCCTCTAAGAGCTTGCTGAAAAACGCTCTGTCGCCTCGCCGAGCTTGCTAAGTGCTGGAAACGTCGTTTGGGCCGGCTCGGGACAGAGAAGGCAGTCCCGGTTTTTCAGCACCCCCTAACCGCGGCTAACGCGAAAAATAGCTGCGGCTGGGCGCCGGAGGCTCGGTTCCTTTGATCGCAAGCCACAGGATGGCGTTCAATTCGTCGTCCGGAACGCGATCGGCCTGGCTGAAATCGAGCTTGCGGGATCGCTCCGCCGTCGGCGAGCGTTCCGGATTGCGGTCGGTCAGCGAAATGTGCGGTTTCTCGGCCACGTAAGACGTGGTGTCGGGCTTGGTAGCGAAAGCCGCACTGAGAGGCCGCGCGCCCGCGTCGAAATGCGTCATGGGCCGGAGGCCGAGAATCAGTTCCATGGTCCGCAGCACGGAGGTCGTGTTGTACATCGTGCTGTCGGCGATACCGCGGCGCGTGTAGGGCGAAATCGCCAGCATGACGGAGCGGTGCGAATCGACGTGATCGGGCCCGTCCTGCGCGTCGTCTTCCAAAACGAAAATCGCGGTCGTGGGCCAGAACTTGCTGTGTGAGATCGCTTCGACGATCATGCCCAGCGCGGCGTCGTTATCGGCGAAGGCGGAAAGCGGTGCAATCTTGCCCGGAGACGTGCCGGAGGTGTGATCGTTGGGAAGCCGCAGCAGCGTCAGCTTCGGCATGGCGTTGCCCGCTTCCATCTGATGCAGGGCTTCGATGAAGGTCTTGGCGCGCTCCACGTCCGGATAATCGAGATCCCAGCCCTTGTAGTTCTTGTCGGTGATCTTCTCCAGCGCCGGGTCGCCGACCTTGCCGCCCGTCGACCATTCGCCGAAATTGCGCACGGTCAATCCCGCGGCCAGCGCGTTGGTCCACAAGTAACCGGCGGGAGGAAGATTGGCGGGTTCGAAGCCTTCGAAGCCGTAATACTTCAGGCGGTGGGCATATTCGCTCGGCCAAAGCCGCTGCGCGAAATCGGGAGCGATGGCCGCGGTGGACCAGTTATGTCCATCGGCGCTCACGTCGGCGTTGACGTAAAAATTGTCGAACAGAACAAATTCGCGCGCCAGCTTATAGTGATTCGGCGCGGCCGATTCGTCAAACAGCGTCAGCGACGGGTCGCCATTGCCTTTGCCGATTTTGCCGAACACCTGATCGTAAGTTCGGTTTTCCTTGATGATGTAGACCACGTGCTCGATCGGCGAAGGCCGCCCGGCGCGGGAGTAAATCACGCTGTCTTCGGGCACGTTCGGCAGATCGAGATCGGCGTCGCGGTAGCGCGCTCCCTTGATGACGGTGGCTGTGTATTCGTCGAGCTGGTCGTCGGAAAAGGATCGCACCACCGACATGGTGCCGGTTTGCCCGGCGGCGACGTAGCTGTTGCGGGGATCCTCACTCGGAGCGCGCGGCTGCGAGGATCCACCGTAGCCGGGATTGGCGTGGCTACCTGAGCCGCGGCCATTGAGGATCACCAGACGGCCGTCTTCGAGCGCGCGCACGGCGGTGGGATACCAGCCCGCTGGAATGAATCCTTCGACCTGGCTGCGGGAAGCGGAAATATCGGCGACAGCGACGGCGTTCGCGTCCGAGCAGGCGACGAAGAGGTGTTTCTGATCCGGGGCGAGCGCAACGGAGCTGGGCGTCATACCCGCCGGTTCGCGCGACGTCAGCGCGACGTTCAGAACCTCGATGAGCCGCAGGGAATTGTTTTCGCCCACGCCGACCACGTAGACGCTGTTGGTATTGGCCGCGGCGACAAACAGGCGGTAGTTGTATTCCGCGGGCGGCAGCGCGCCGGTATCCTCGTCGTCCTCGCCGCGATCGGTCTTGCGCGCGCTCAGGATCATGTCGGTGGTGTGCGGCCCGAGCCCGATGCGCCCGAGCAGCTCGCCATTGGTCGCGTTGTGCAGATACACGGATGCATCGGCCCAGCTCGAAACGAAGAACGACTTGCCGCCGGGCGCGAAAAGAATCCGGTAAGGGCGGCGGCCGGTCTTCCATTGCTCGATTACGCGTCCCGATTGTGGATTAATCACGACGATGGCGTCGTGGAGCAGCTCGGCGGCGTAGATCAGGTGGCCGTCCGGAGACATGGCCACGTCGCCGATGAAGTCCATGGGGCCGTGCTCGGCGGTAGCCTGCATTTCGCGCAGCAGCTTCAGCTCGCCAGAGGAAGAAAACGAAAACTCAAGCACGCTTCCCCGCGATCCGCCGCTCGCGTACACCAGCTTCCCGCCCGGCGCGAACGTCAATCCGAGCCACGCATCGGCGACGGGCACGCGCGCGATTTCCTTCATCGGCGAAACGGTCATCACGCTGATGGAAGGCGGACGATAGCCGCCGTTCAGCACCAGCAGAAACCGGCCGTCGGGGGAAAGCGCGGTCGACATCGGCATGGTGTCCAAAGGGATTTGTTCGCCGGCGGGCTGGATGCTCCAACCGTTCGGCAGCAGCACGAATCCTCCGGGTTGCGGACCGGGCTGTTCCCGGCCGCCGGGTTGCGACGACAACATCGCGGCGGAAAACAACACGACGATCGAAGCCACATACTTGTTCATCCGGAGTACCTCTGTGCGATCGGCATGCGGCGGCCGATTCCGAACGCCTTGGTGGTCACTTTCAAGCCCGGCGCCGCTTGCTGGCGCTTGTATTCGTTGCGATCGACCTTATTGACGATCCCTTGCACGAGGGTGGGATCCAGCTTCAGCTTCTCCGCGATCTCGTGCGACGGCTGGTATTGCTCGACGTAGGCTTCGAGAATGGGATCGAGGATATCGTAAGGGGGAAGCGAATCGGTGTCCTTCTGATCGGGGCTCAGTTCGGCCGAGGGGGCCTTGGTGAAGACGCGCTCCGGGATCGCTCCGTGATGGCGCCGGTTGCCGATGCGCGAAAGTTGATAGACCAGCGTCTTGGGCACGTCGCTGATCACGGCAAGCCCGCCGCACATATCGCCATACAGCGTGCAATATCCCACCGCGAGCTCGCTCTTGTTGCCGGTGGTGAGCACGAGCGCGCCGGTTTTGTTGGAAATCGCCATCAGCGTGACGCCGCGCGCCCGCGATTGCAGATTTTCCTCGGTGACGTCGCGCGGCAGGCCGCGGAACAGCGGTTCGAGTTCGCGCTCGAACTGCTCGCACACGGCGTTGATGGAGATCACTTCAAAACGGATGCCGAGCCGTTTGGCCATTTCGCGTGCATCGATGAGGCTGTGATCGGAAGAAAACGGCCCGGGCATGCCGACGCCGGTGACATTTTCTTTGCCGACCGCCTCCACCGCGATGACCGCCGTCAGCGAGGAATCGATGCCGCCGCTGAGGCCGATGAGCACGCGCGAGAATCCACACTTGCGAATGTAATCCCGGGTGCCCAGCACAAGCGCCTCGTAGACAGCTTCGCATTCATCGGTGAAATTATTGTGACGGTCGCCGGTCCCGGCGTCGACGTCGCACAGGACCAGGTCCTCGTCGAACGAGCGGGCCGACGCGATCACCTCGCCGTGCGGATTCATGGCGAAGCTCGATCCATCGAAAACCAATTGATCGTTGCCGCCTACCTGGTTCACGTAAATCACCGGTTTTTGATACCGGCGGGCGGCGGCGCGATAGATGTCCTGGCGAATGGAGCGCTTGCCCATGTTGTAGGGCGAGGCGTTGATGCACACCATCATTTCCGCGCCCGCGCCAAATAACTCCTCCACCGGATCGCGCGAATACAGGCGCTGCTTCCAGTATTGGCGATCGTTCCAGGCGTCCTCGCAAATCGTCAGCGCGGTGGAGCGGCCGCGCAAGGGGCACAGAAATTCGCGCTCGGCCGGGCGGAAATACCGCGCTTCGTCGAAGACATCGTAGTTGGGCAGCAGCATCTTGCTTTGCCGGAAGATGACCTTCCCGGCGTCCAGCACGGCCGCGCTGTTCATGGCGCGCTTGCCGGTTTCCGCCATCGACCGTCCGACGTAGCCGCAGATGATGCTCAGATCGAGGCCCGCGGTGGCCGCAGCCAGTGCTTGCAGCGCGGATTCGTTGGCGTCGAGGAAACTGGTTTTCTCCACCAGGTCACGCGGCGGATATCCGGTGATGGAAAGCTCCGGGAACACTACGACCTGCGCGCTGTGCGCGGCCGCCTCCCGGGCGAAGCGCTCCATGCGCTCGACGTTTCCCGGAAGATCGCCGACGGTGGGGTTGATCTGCGCTAAGGCGATGCGCATCGAACTTCTATTTTAACCGCGCGGCCGGATGCCTTCGCGGCCTATCGAACGTTAGACGAATCGATGTACTCGGCTCCTGCCGGCGGCTCGAAGCGGAACAGCGTGTCGGGAATCGCGGGATCTTTCTTTTCGTTTTCGAAGACGAATTCCAGCACGGAGTTGTCCTGACCTTTCACCTCCAAATGCCGGATGGAATTATCGGAAGCCGCGAGAAACGAGATCTCCGAATAGGGCAGCTTATCGGACTTGGGGATGGCCGTGATTGAAACGCCGTCTTCTTCTGGATGCGCCCGGAATTCGCGGAAATCGTCGGCGAAATGGAGCTTGCCGAGCAGGAACGCGAGCGGTGCGCGCATGTCGTCGGCTTCCTTGAGCTTCATTTTCTCGGCGCGATTCTCCTGCGGCGTATAGGAATAGATGAACTTCCCATCGGAGACGTAGAGCTTTCCGGGCGGCGCCGTATACTGCCAGCGCATGCGCCCCGGCTTGCGCAGATACAGTTCGCCCTTTTCCACGCGCACGCGGCCCTGGGCTCGATAGGTTTCGGTGAAGGCGAGCTGCAAGGTTTGCGTGTGATTGTAACGGTCCTCCACGCCTTGCAGTGTGCGGTCGATATCGATTGTCCCGGCGGCGAGTGCGGCGCAAGCCACTAACGCCGGTGCGGCAAGAAGCAGAGAGGCGCGGCGAAACGATGCCAATGTGATCCCCCTTCCAGTATCGGCGATTCGCGGCGGCGCGGGCGCGCTCCTGCCGGAGCCGGTCTATTCGTTATCCTGAAGGTGCCATGGAAAAAATCCGCAAAACCGACGAGGAATGGCGCGCCCAATTGACGCCGGAGCAGTTCTACGTCGCGCGCCAAAGGGGCACCGAACCGGCCTTCACGGGCGAGTACTGGGATCACCACGAAAAGGGCATGTACCACTGCGCGTGCTGCGGAGCGGAGTTGTTTGACTCGGAGACGAAATTCGATTCGGGCAGCGGCTGGCCTAGCTTCTACGCACCGCTTGATAAAGAACGCCTTCGCCTGGAAGAAGATACGAGTCATGGCATGCGCCGCGTGGAGGTCCTGTGCGCGCAGTGCGACGCCCACCTGGGCCACATGTTTCCCGACGGCCCCCGTCCGACGGGGCTGCGCTTTTGCATGAATTCGGCTTCGCTCGGATTTGAGAAGGCTAAGTAGTCGTAAGGTCCACAGGCTCATAAAGTTTGCCCCCCATCTGCCGATCAACACCCAGGAGGATGGTGTGGGCATTCTGAGTGCGTTCGTAGGCGAGGTCCTGGCGATTCTCACCTACGCCGTCCTGTTTGCGGGCGTTTACAAGCTGTTTCAGATCCATGCTGTGCTAGGCGAAATCAAAGAGGTACTGAGCACGCGCGCCCATTCGCCGGCCGCGCCGGCGGTATCGCTTGCGCCTGGTTCGCCGGAAGATCTGCGGACCTCCGACGACGCGAGCGAGTACGCCGCGAAGCTCCTACGCGCGGTGAACGCCGAAACCCCGCGCGCGGCTTCGGAAACACCCGTCGCTCCCGAAGCCCATTAGAAAACGCGTTGCGTTTCGCCGAAGCGCGAACCTCGGACGCTCCATCTGTTACACTGGGGTTTCCTCCCATGCGTTACGGTGTCGTCGTGTTTCCGGGTTCCAACTGCGACCACGATGCCTGGTACGCGGTCTCCAAGAACCTCGGCCAATCGGCGGAATTCATCTGGCACGATTCCTCGGCGCTGGGCGATGTGGACGCGGTGATTCTGCCCGGCGGATTTTCCTACGGCGATTACCTGCGCTGCGGCGCGATCGCGAAATTTTCGCCGGTGATGAAAGCGGTTCGCGAGTTCGCCGCGCGCGGGGGGCTGGTGCTCGGAATCTGCAACGGATTTCAGGTGCTGGTGGAAAGCGGATTGCTTCCCGGCGCGCTGCTCCGCAACCGCGACTTGAAATTCGTGTGCCGTCCGGTAACCATCCGCGTGGAGACAGTGAACACTCCGTTCACGTGCCGCGCATCGCTGGGCCAAACGCTCACCGTCCCGGTGGCGCACGGCGAGGGATGCTACTTCGCCGACGAAGCTACTCTCGCGGCGCTGCGCCGGGAGGACCGCGTGGTGTTCCGTTACATGGATAATCCCAACGGCTCGCTCGACGATATTGCGGGCATTTGCAGCGAAAGGCGCAATGTTCTGGGCATGATGCCGCATCCGGAGCGCGCCGCCGACCACTTGCTCGGCTCCGCTGACGGACGTGTGGTTTTCGAATCCATGCTGCAGTTCCTTGCCGCACAGCCACGCGCTGCGGTCTCCGGACGCACACCGGTTCACGCATGAGCGATCTCACGGCATCGGAGCTCGAAAAAGTCCGCGCGATTCTGAAGCGCGAACCCAACGAAACCGAAGCCGGCATTTTCACCGTGATGTGGAGCGAGCACTGCTCCTACAAAAGCTCCCGCCTGCATTTGAAGAAGCTGCCGACCAAGAGCCAGCGCGTGCTGGTGGGCCCGGGCGAAAACGCCGGCATCATCGACATCGGCGACGGCGCCGACGGCAAGCGCTGGGCGATTGCCTTCAAGATCGAATCGCACAACCACCCCAGCTTCATTGAGCCGTTTCAGGGAGCGGCCACCGGCGTCGGCGGCATCCTGCGCGACATTTTCACCATGGGCGCGCGGCCCATCGCGGTGATGGATTCGCTGCGCTTCGGACCGCTCGACGACCCCTCCGCGGGCGATCGCAACAAGCGGATTCTGGAAGGCGTGGTCAGCGGCATTTCGCATTACGGCAACTGTTTCGGCGTGCCGACGGTGGGCGGCGAGTGCGTCTTCGAGCCGTGCTATAACGGCAATCCGCTGGTGAACGTCTTCGCGCTCGGCGTGTTCCGCCACGACGAAATTTTCTTCGGCCGCGCCACTGGCGTGGGCAATCCCGTGATTTATGTCGGCGCGAAAACCGGGCGGGACGGCATCCACGGGGCGTCGATGGCCTCGGCCGAATTCACCCAGGATTCCATGCAGAAGCGCCCCAACGTGCAGGTGGGCGATCCGTTCATGGAAAAGCTCCTGCTGGAAGCGTGCCTGGAGGCGATGCACACGGGCGCGATCGTCGGCATTCAGGATATGGGTGCGGCGGGCCTGACTTGCTCCACGTGCGAAATGGGCAGCCGCGCCGGCACCGGTATCGAAATCGATCTGGCGCTGGTGCCGCAGCGCGAAACCAGCATGACGCCCACCGAGATCATGCTCTCCGAATCGCAGGAGCGTATGCTGCTCGTCGCCGAAGCCGGGCGCGAACAGGAAGTGTTTGCCGTCTTCAAGAAATGGGGGCTCGATGCGGTCGCCATCGGGCGCGTGACCGGCGACGGCCTACTGCGCGTAAAGAATCGCGGCGTAGTTGTCGCCGAGATTCCGAATCGCGAACTGGCGGATGAAGCGCCTCTGTACGATCGGCCGCATGGCGCCGCTCCGTACCGGCCCGCGCCGGTCGAAGCGCCGGAGTCGTTTGTGCATCGCGCGGTGTGCGGCGATTTCAACGCCGACCTTGTGACCCTGCTCGGCTCGGGCGATCTGTGCTCGAAGCGATGGATCTGGCAGCAGTACGACTACATGGTCCGCACCAACACCCTTGCCGGGCCAGGGGGCGATGCGGCCATCGTGCGCATCAAGGAAACCGATACCAGCATCGCGATGTCGCTCGATGGTAACGGGCGCTACTGCGCACTATCCCCTCGCGAAGGCGCGCGGCTGCTAGTCGCCGAATGCTGCCGCAATCTTTCGACGGTGGGCGCGACGCCCGTGGCCGCGACTAATAATCTGAATTTCGGCAATCCGGAGCGCCCGGAAATCATGGCGCAACTGGTCGAGACGATCGAAGGCCTGGCGGAGGCCTGCCGCTTCTTCGAGACTCCGATCACCGGTGGCAACGTCAGCCTGTATAACGAGACGCTCGGCGAAGCGATCTGGCCCACGCCCGTGCTCGGCATCGTCGGCTTGATGAAGACGGCGCCGCCCGTGACCATTCCTTTCAAGAACGAAGGGCGCACGGTGACGCTGATCGGCGGATTGGGAACCTGCGACGATGTTCGCTTCGGCGGCACGCAATACGCCAAAAGCGTGCTGAAGACTCTGTGGGGATTGCCTCCCGCGCTCGATATGGCATACGAGAAGCGTGTGCAGGCTGTCATTCGCCAGATCGTTACGCAGGGGCATGCCGAATCCGCGCACGATGTGAGCGGCGGCGGACTCGCGGTTACGCTCGCGGAATGCTCGTTCGGTGGAATCGGCGCGGCGATTGAGATCACGAGTTCCTTGCGGTCTGATGTGGCGCTGTTTCACGAAGGACCTTCGCGCATCGTGGTGTCGACGGCGGCGCCGGAGATGGTGGAGCGCATTGCGCGCGACCATGGCGTCGAGGCTACGCGGATCGGGGTTACAATGAAAGAGAGATTGCGGATCGACCACAATGCCGTGACGTGCATTGATTTCCCCGTCGATCGCATCCAGGCCGTTTTCGAGCAAGCGTTGGAGGATCAACTGGCGCCGCAACATGCCTGATCAAGCTGCGTTTGACAAGCTCCACGAAGAGTGCGGCGTGTTCGCCATTCACGGTCATCCAGAGGCCGCCAATCTCACCTACCTTGGTTTGTACGCTCTGCAGCATCGCGGGCAGGAAAGCGCTGGCATTGCGTCGAGCGACGGCCGCGAAATTTATTGCCGCAAAAGCATGGGCCACGTCGCGGATATTTTCACGCCGGAGGTGCTCGGTAGCTTGCCCGGCGATTACGCGATCGGCCACACGCGCTACTCCACGGCCGGTGATACGGTGGTCCTGAACGCGCAGCCTTTTTCAGTGGCCTGTAATAAAGGCCGCATCGCGGTGGCGCACAACGGAAATATCACCAACGCGGGTGAGCTTCGACGCGAGCTGGAGCGCGACGGCTCGATCTTCCAGGCTTCGAGCGATACCGAAGTCATTTTGCACCTGGTGGCGCGCTCCCGCGAGCGCACGCTTTCCGGCGCACTGCGCGAAGCCCTGCTGCAACTGGAGGGCGCGTTTTCGCTGGTGTTTCTGGCCGGCGACCGTGTGATCGTGGCGCGCGATCCGCATGGTTTCCGTCCGCTGGCGTTCGGGCAAATGGAGCTCACGGGCCACAAGTCCTGCTACGTGTTCGCCTCGGAAACCTGCGCTTTCGACCTGATCAACGCCGTGTATCTGGGCGACGTCGAGCCCGGCGAGATGATCATCGCCGGCAAGGAAGGCATGACGCGGGAGCGTTACGCGCCGGTCCGCAGCCGCTCGCAGTGCGTGTTCGAGCACGTGTATTTCTCTCGTCCGGATTCGATCGTCTTCGGACGCGCCGTGCAGGAATCGCGCGAGAAGCTCGGCTGCTTGCTTGCCCGGGAACATTCCGTGGATGCCGACATTATCGTCCCGGTGCCGGATTCGGGCACGGCGGCCGCGTTGGGCTACGCCGCCGAGTCAGGCATTCCGTTCGGGCAGGCTCTGATTCGCAACCATTACGTCGGTCGGACGTTCATTGAGCCGTCCCAGGCGATTCGCGACTTCGGCGTGAAGCTGAAGCTGAATCCGGTGCGGCATCTGCTGGAAGGCAAGCGCGTCATCCTGGTGGACGATTCGCTGGTGCGCGGCACCACCAGCCGCAAGATCGTGCGCATGGTGCGCGGCGCGGGAGCGCGGGAAGTGCATCTGCGGATCTCCTGCCCGCCGACCATTTCGCCGTGCTTTTATGGCGTCGATACGCCGAGCCTCGCGGAACTGATCGCGGCCAACAACACGGTCGAGCAGATCCGGCGTTTCGTGGAAGCCGATTCGCTGGGATATTTGTCGCTCGCCTCGCTGCGCGACGCGGTGGCCGACACCAACCACGACTACTGTTACGCCTGCTACACGGGCAACTATCCGACCGAGCTCGTCAACATCAAAGAGTTGATGGAAGCCAAGGAGCGCCGCGGTTAGCGGCGATCGGCGGCGAGGGATCTGCGTTTCATTTCCGGCGGACATCCGTAAGGTGCGCCGGCTTTCCTGTCTCTTTCCGCGCTCGCTTCGCTTCCTGACGGTCGAACAATGGCATCAGCCGCGCCTCGATCCACTGGAACGCGGCTTCCAGACCTTCCTTTTCGTAGATCCTGCCGATCTCTGCCTCCACCTCGCTCGGCTCGGCCCACGCCGACAAGAATTGATTGGAGGTCATGCGCTCCTCCTTTGGGCCGTCCGTCACGCCGTCCTCGCGCAGGATCTTCCGCCGCGCGTACAAGCACAGCACCGCGTCTCCGATCCACGCCTCGCGCAGAATGCGTTCCCGCTGTGCGCCGCGAGCCATTATTTCCCGAGATTCACTTTCGCGCCTTCCAGGAACAGCGCGGCTTCCTCGGGCGCCTGAAAGAACGGCCGGCGTGTTGCCGTTCGCCGTCTGCCGGTCATCGGCGCCATAGAGCGTTCCGTAGTTCAGCATAATGCAAAACCGGGCTGGATTGAACGAG
>Ga0187771_10001541_pt1 | contig 15485 bp, 12 predicted proteins | sample 0116_SJ02_MP15_1_FD_133139 | JGI IMG/M metagenome (GOLD analysis project Ga0187771, IMG submission 133139) | Tropical peat soil microbial communities from peatlands in Department of Meta, Colombia - 0116_SJ02_MP15_10_MG | ecosystem: Environmental > Terrestrial > Soil > Wetlands > Peat | place...
CATTCAGGCAAGATAAAACGCGCAGGGTTCTCGTATGGGAGTTTGAGAACCTTATGGTCTTTTACAAGTTTACTGAGGGTATTTCGTAATGACCCGTATTTGAATGGACCTCCCAAGTCTAGGTAGCTGAAGGCTTGGTCGAGTTGCTTTGCGAGGGAAATAACAAAGGATGAACAATCCTCTTTGCTGTCATAAGTTCTGTCATTCTGAACTCCATAGTCGGTCATCCCCAGCCTCCCCTTTTCTGGCGCTAACTCCCTCAATGAACCTCCTTCGCCGCTTGGTTTTGGAGGTGCAATCGATGCATCAGGTCTCTTTGTATTATTTCAAGAGATTGAAGGACTGCGTCCAACGACGTTTCGGCGTTAAAGATCACCGCAGCCTTGGCGTTACAGATCAGGTCTAGTCGTTCGCCCAGCTCTTCACGTACCTCTTTTGGCAGGTAATATTGGCCTTGTGGGTTTGCTTTCACGGTCCATTTTACCAATATTATGTACTCCAGTACAAAATACTTTTTTACCGATGGATAATAACCTAGAGGTGAACAATTCGAATTATTCGGATTCGAGGCTCTGACATTGAACAATTCAAATTCGTATAGACAGAATCGGATTCTTAGAGAAAAAGAAAGAATGAAAAGAAAAATTATCATTCGGTTGCTCGGAAAAGAAAAGATTGATAGGAGAACAGCGCAAAATCTGCTGGAGATCTTCAATTATATAAGCTACAGTCAACGATTCACAGGACCAGAGATTACGAAAAATAAGCGCATTAGAGGCTCTGTTCTTTATCTTTTGATCAAAGCATTTATCGATAAGCGCTTAGTCCAAAAAGTCGGAGAAAAACCATCCGCCGGTGCTCTAGGAAGCACTGCCATCTACACCTTAACTACTCAGGGGAAGATCCTTTCAGCTTACGTGACAGGTCATGACGCACTTTTTCGAACGGCTATGGACGAAATGATTACAGAAGAGCGTAATCCACTGAAATGCTTTTGTCTTGAAGCATTAAAAGAGAATTTTGAGACAGAATCGGCCCGTATGTTGTTGGAACATTCGATCAGACGGGCTGAAACTATGATCACCAAAGGTCTTGGTGCGGATACTCTTATGTCTGAGCTTATTGGGAATGCCTTTTCCTTAATCTCGTTCACCGAACCCGATACGCAACTCTTCAAGAAGAATGCGACGTTAATAGAACGGTCGAAGTACCGAGGTGCTCTTTTTCAATTCTTTAAGATGCAGATTGAAAGCGACTTCTTCTTATCTCTTAGCGACGACAAATTCTCAGTGTACGCTAACTCCCTGAAAGAAAATCCCGAATTACTTCATATTCCTTGCCAAAATCCAGAATGCCTCAATGTGGTGAAACTGGATAGCTTTCTAAAAATTGCGATACCTCAATACTGCGAGAAATGCGCACGTTAAGTTCGCTATGGACTGGGTTGCACACAAAAAACTATTAAGGTGACGCTCGTGATAGGTAGTTATTCACCCCTCCGAGTGGTAAGTAGTGTGCTTGGAGCGTCCAAGCCTGAGTAACGATGAGCACAACTAAGAAAGAACCATTCATAGCACCATTCGAGTATTTCGTCGTTGAGAACGGGGTTTCTAGGATACATAATCTTCTAGTCCAAGAAATAGTGACTTATCGAGAGGTTACGAAGCATCTGTATTGGGTAATTCTAGCCTTGACACCCGAGTCGCAAAAAAAGTTAGAGAAAGACTTTCAGGACCTAGACGCGATCCTCTCTGGAAAAATCCAAGTATATCAAGATGATAAAACCCGTAAGTTGTTTTCGAGGATAGTGGAAGATCTCATGGCCGAGCTTCATCAGAACTACTTGACAAATGCAAAAACTGCACACCCCATGTCGGAGGAGAGGCCACGTCTTGGCTGAAACTAGAGAGGCTGTAGTAGTCAGAGACATCTGGGATGCTATCCTGGACGATAATTGGATGTGGGCAAGCGTTTGGGGTCCAAACCGCACTGGGAAGTCAAGCCTCTGTATGCAACTCTCTTACAATGTTTACAAGGACTGGGACAAAGTTCTTCAATCGGTCACCTGGAATTTGACGGGTTTACGGTATAAAATGAAAAAGGGTGAGCCTGGTCGAATCTTGACGCGAAACATGCTTCATGACCGTGTACCATTGCTTATCCTAGATGATTTCGGGGCAACATCGAACAAAGCCAAAACTCAGCATGATCAAGCTTGGGATATCTTCAAAGGAAGTTTCGACACATATAGCACAAAAATCGCGGTTGTTCTGGCGAATATGCTTATTCCTTCAGAACCTACTTACCAGCTCTACCAGAAGTACACGCATGAAATCTATGTTTATGCCCGAGGGCAGGCCAAGTATGATAAAGTAAATTGGCAACAAGACTTCGCTGGCTGGCAGGCCAGACAGGATAAGCTATGGCTTCAAGACTTCACTTTCAATAAGGTGCCAGAAGATGTCTACAAACAATATGATGAAATGCGCTGCAGCGTTGCTGATGAGTTAGATCAACAAGTTGAAGATGCGATGGTGGACAGCATAGCCACAACCACTCTGAAAAGGCTGCAGCCGATAGACGTAGAACTTATGGAGCTGCTAGAAGCAAAAGGGCAAATATCATGGGACTTCTTCCATGAACACTACAGCGATAGGTACCAAGAAGCCCTAATCCGCGCCAAAGCTAGAAACATCGTGGTTCCAACACGCAAACAAACAGCATACTGGTACGACCTTACTGACTTTGGCTATCAAACTCTGCAAACATGGCGGCAAAATCAGAGTCTGCAGGCCACTATACCGAATGCGCCAGCCGCTATTTCAACGAAACCAATCAGTCCAAGTCAGAGTTTGGCTTCAAAAACCATTATCAGCAAAAAACTCATCGCCGAGAATTACCGGTTCCAAGGCTTCCGGGTAACAGAAAGCTTCGACAAGGCAGAACCGGATCTCGTAGTTTGGAAAGATGCAACGACACCACTAGAGATAATCGCATTAAGAACAATCTCCTGCCCTTACACTGTCGACGTCAGTTTAGAGTGCCAGAAAGAAGTAAAGTATGCGCAGACCCACGGTCTTCAAGAGATCCATCTCGTTTGCATGGATCAGACGGGTAAGAAAGTTTTCGACGGCAACACAAGCTTCACTCAGAAAGTCGAAGTGCCTTGAGCTCACACAAACAAAACCACATCTTGTTGGATCTACGCTTTCGCGCAAGCCCTATTGATATTTCTGAGCGAGCAATTGCTGTGAGTAACGCCTTCGGCATCGGCATAGATGATCAGAAGGAATTCATCATCTTTGACCGAATACCGTTTGAGTATAACAATTACGATTTGATCTACGTAACTGGTGATTCCGGGTCGGGCAAATCAACTTTCCTTAAACTCTTCAGAGACATAGAGGAAAAACGAGGACGCAAATGCGTCAGTTTTGAAGACATCAAACTTGATGAAAACTGCGTCGTCATCGACTCAGTTGGAAAAAATAAGGAAGAGAGCATGAACCTTCTCGGCATAGTGGGTCTAAGCGAAGCCTTTACGATGCTACGAAAATTCAAGGAGCTGAGTGATGGCCAGAAATACAGGTTCAAACTTGCCAAAGTCATCGAGCGAGATGCTGAAGTATTCTTCATCGACGAGTTTGGGGCTAACTTAGATCGAGACATGGCGAAGACCTTAGCATATTCTTTCCAGAAATGGGCAAGGCGAAGCGGCAAAATGCTTGTCATCGCAACTACACACGAAGACTTGCTTGAGGACTTCAACCCTAATGTTCTGCTAGGTAAGAAGTTTGGAGAAACAACAAACATTCAGTATTTTCAGCCAACGCCCCGAATGTTCTCGCTGATCAAACAAATGAGCATTGAACGTGGTACCCTTGTTGACTACAAAGCATTGGCACACTTTCATTACTTGCACGGTCAACCAGCGGCAAACCGCTTTACTTTCAAGCTTAGGTACAACCAAGAGATAATCGGAGTCATTTTATACACCGTATCCTTCCTCAACTTGAGTTTACGAAACAAGATTTTTCCAGAATACAAAACAAACGCTCAGCAACCCAGCCATCTTGCCACCAAACGAGTCAACAATGAAATCCTGCGCATTTCAAGAATCATCATCCATCCAAAATTTCGTGGCGTAGGTCTCGCAGCAGAGCTTATCCGCCGCACAATGCCCCTTTGTAATGTCCGCCTAGTTGAAACCGTTGCCGCCATGGCGACGTATAATCCTTTTTTCGAAAAAGCAGGTATGGTCAAAGTCGGGAAGATGGAGTTTAACAAGAGTCAAAAAGCATTAATCGACTTCTGCCAAAGTCTGGGGGTAGACTCCGACTTGCTTTGGAATCGGGAGTTTCGGAAACGATTCTTGAATAGCTTATCAGCGAGCCAGATGCAACTGCTGATCAAGATTCTTGAAGACCAAGCGAAAACCCTCGCCGGCATAAGTAGCAACAGGAGTCGAGAGTTTATGGAGAAACTTCAGCAAGGTCAAATTGACGAAATACTTTCTAAGGCCTTGCCTGTTGAGCGAGTTTATCTGTACTGGCTGAATCCTGACTGGCAAGCTCAAACTCGTACACCCACACAATCTGGTCAGGGTTCCACTGATGATAAATCTCAGTCCAAGCAGCTTTGAAGCCGTCCGAGTCCTTGAAGCCTTCTTTGACTGCGTCTTTATCCGTTATATCGCCGAGTCGTTGCGTGAACTTGCGCTTAATTAGGATCCAAGCAGAAGTCTTATGAAAATAGTCATATCGTATGCCAACTTTCTGACCGATTTCGAGGAAAGCAGCGCTTTTTTTCTCGTCAACAGGGCGGCGTGTTTGAGTCTTCTTTCTTTGCAACACCAAGTGGTATAGGCTGCGCTTGAATATCACACCCTGCGTATGCTTCAGAACTTCCCCATAATGCTTGCGCTAGGTTCCATCTTCGGGTGCACGTACGTCCAAAAGGAAAAGAAAGGAGATAGCTTGAAAACCTTGACTATTTCATATTAATTCATAGTTTCCCGAACTAACTCTAAAATGAAGAGATTTTCTTCACATTGAGAACAAAACCCCGCTTATAATACATTTTTGCCTTAATGTAAACTAAGCATGTTTATCTGTGTAAGTATGAGCCTATAGTTTAGCTGATATAGAAGTAGGCGTTTTTACAAGTTCAGGGATTGAGGACAGGTCGCTTCGTTAGAAAGCCCAGAAAACGTGTATGTTAAAGCTCAGACTTTGCACATATCCTTAGAGGAATGTAATTTGATCGAAATTCAGAACAGAGAGTTCTATGAGAAATCGAAGTTGTTCGTAATTGCTGCTCTCAATCTCCTTATTGTAAGGGTTCAAGAGGGCGAGAAAGTTCCTGTTATGATTAATAATAAAATTAAAATCGAGAAAGACGGATCATGGAAGACAATCGAAGAGCAAGCGCCACTCTTTGTTGCAATATTATTACGGCATAAGAAGGATTTGGAAAACCTTCCAGAATATAATGAATGTGTGAAAGCTATGACTTTAGACCCCTTGATATCAAAATATCTCAATGTTCCTATAGGCTTTTACAATATCCAATTCACCAGGACTGCACAAGATTACCTCGAGTATCTAGTGCATAGACAGCTTCCGTCGAATATTGAAAGAATCGAATTCAACTCTATGCTCTTCGACGATGCGTATAAAACTCTGGAGCGCTTTTTCTACCAGGACTATTTGGTTATGAGCGTAATTTCTCCACTTCACAATTTTACCGCTGAAGATGAACGTATAGACTTGGATGGCAATTTATGCATAAGAAAGATCGAGATTAATGAGCAAGAGCAACTCATCAATGAACTCAGGATGTCATCTATGATGCCTTTTCATGATGCGGCTAGCTTCAAATACACGATAGAACTACAACTTCAAGCCAAGAAAATCATCGGAAGCACACTAGACGTACTAAAGGAGCAGACAGACGTACTTAGCCAATTGATGGGAGAGTCAATTAGCAGGCTGGTCACTACTCTAAGATTGTTTAAGACGGGACTAGTTGGTTACAACATCGTGAGAACTCTTGGTTCCCCCGAGTTGCCAGTACCTTTTGGAACGCAAACTAGCTTAACCTCCTCGTACAAAAGATTCAGGGGAAAAGAATACATCCTAACGAAACTTGAAGCTGCCGAGCTCGGGAAGCTCTGGGAGGCCATCAATAAGATAAACTTTGATACCTTTCCTCAGTTAAGTATAGCACTCAGTCGGTTCAACTTTGCATATGAACGAGACAAACTTGAAGATAAGTTAATAGACTTCATGGTCGCTTTTGAAGCACTATTCTTCAAAGAAGGGGAAACTGGAGAATTCCGACACAAACTTGCCGTCAGAGTTTCTCGTCTCCTAGAGCAGAAATACGAAAATAGAAAAGCAGTCGTAGATAAAATGAATAAATTCTACAATGAGAGAAGCAAGGTCGTACACGGAGAAAAGGCAGACCTTAAAGATGACTTCATCAATTCAGTTGAGGATCACCTAAGAAAATCAATCGTTATATTTCTAGAGCGCCTGCGAACATTTGACCATGGAGAGATCATTTCGCGACTTGATTTGGAATAGGGACAATATGAATAATTCTGCTAATTTGCTCTTCTATATACACGCAAGTAAAAAAATAAGAAAGCAAGTAACGCCGTTACCACGATAATTGATTCCAAACCTCCGAAATTTACGAGCAGAAAATACTCTAAACCAAAAAAACTAGGGTTGCGTGGAACGTATATTGGTAATAGCTGATTCTGAAGAATCGCAACATATCGATAGTAGTACAATACCTCACTTACACTCAAAAGGCTAATTGCTAGGAAGAAAAAGGCGAGATAACTAAGCACTATGTCACTCCTCTTTGGGGTTCGATAATGCATGTCACCTTCTTTTGGATGCAATTCAAGCAAAACCATAAAGAAAACCGAGATTGCTGCTAGGAAGGTAACTCCCCAAGAAACAGTTCCTTGTTCGCCCCAATCAATCAGCTTCATGAATATACTCTCATTATATTGATAACGCTCAAATTCAGTCAGATTCTCCGCACCCTTTAGTGACAAAGCACTGTTGATCGTATCTCTGATACTGTTAATTGCATTTGTAGCGCTTTTAGATTGACAGTAGTCAGATGCAAAGAGAAGTACACTAAATATGAGGAAGACCGCGAAAACGTAAAGGAGCAGTTTGATAAAGCGTTTTTCTTCCATAGATTTTCACTACTCTGGATCAAATTTCATTCTTGCAATTAGTTGTTAATGAACTGGTTTTATTCTTTTTTGTTTGTTTTGTGCGTAAGTTTGGGTCGAAGATAAAACTTTACCCCACTCCTCCTCGATTTATAATCGCGAATTTGTGGCTCTGAAAAAGTAAGGAGCGCTTAAAAATTCTTAATTGGACGCTGAAAAGAAGTCATTTTCACACTTGACACGAACAGAACTAAAATCGATGATCTGCCATTCGATTTAGAGGTTCATCTTTACGTTACATACAATAACATAAGCAAGTTAGGAAGAAGCTTGGAAGGTAAAGTCCAATGGGTTTTGGAAACTATTTAAAGCGCACTCTTTAGTGAACTAGCGCAATCAACAGATCATCTGGGTTCCATTTTAGAAATTGGGTTTCGCAAGCGCGAAAATCTCATTCTATCATCTTATCTTGGTAGTCTCTCCAATCTGTCTTGACGTAAGGCTCTGTGCTTCGCAGGTCAGCTAGGCCCATGAAGTCTTTTAGGGCCCAGTTTGTTTTGAAGATTCTTCCATAATGGCTTTCGCACAGGGAGCGATAGTAGTGGGGAAAAAACCCTGTTAGTGCTTTGACTATGTAGTGACTTCTCTGTCGGCTCAACGGTTTATTCCAGTGGATTCCAAACATGGAGGCGGAAGGAATGACGTAGTTTTCTACGGCGGGAATCTTTGCAAGCCACTCCTTAAGCATGGACGTAAACGGCGACAATTTACCGTCAAGCGGGATCGGAATTTCTTCTCTCGGAAATCCCTTCTTAGAGGTATACACATCCCTAATTATAATGAAGTGCTTGTCGTTGAAGTCGAATTGCTTGAGTCTTAGACGGAGAGCTTCGTTTATCCTCAACCCGCTGAGCAACAGCAGCGAGATCAGGGCTTTGTCTCTCTGCCATAGTTCAAAATGTTTCTTGTAGGGAATCTTATTCTTCTGAAGAAGGTCGGTAACCTCCGTTAATGCCACCAGTTTGCGAATTCGCTTAACGCCACGCTTCCGAGGAAGAACTTGCTTAACGTTCATTATTCCAAGCCTCCAAAGTGTTTGCACAGTTTATCCAAGAACTCCGCCTTCCACAATTACTTACCCCTTTCAGGGGTAAATAACTTTCCAACAAACGCTATCCATTTCAATCAAGAATAACCGAACCCAACAGGGTCAGAGTCATCTTGTCCAGATGTCTAAGAGAACGCTAATTCTTTAAAGTTAAGCAATCATACTGTCTTAATGTTAATAGGAGGACTCATCCGTATGCCATCCAATATGCCGAGAAGAAAAGACCGCGCAGGGGTTAAGCAATATATTCATGAGAATCAGAAAAGACTCAACAATCCGCCTGTTGGTCTTGTCACCGCGGAGACGGATGTTTTGAATGGCAAGAAGACCTACGAGTTTGACCCCCATCTAGACCCCCAGTTACAGTGGGCAGGAAAGACGGAGGGCACGAGTTTTGATGTTGACACTGTCTCATTGCATGTTCATGAACGAGTCGACCCCTTAACCATAATTGATGCGGTAAAGAAACGGGAAAGTCAAGAACAACGAAGCCTATTCCACTACTTTGAAACTGCGGAGAATGAACCGCCAATAAGAGAAGCAATCGAGTTCTACAAACACAAGCAAGGCTGGTCAAACAGACTAATCGCGGGCGATTCGCTACTCGTAATGAACTCCATTATTGAAAAAGAAGGTATGGCAGGCAAAATTCAAATGGTCTACATCGACCCGCCATACGGAATTAGGTATGGATCGAATTTTCAGCCTTTCGTGAACAAGAGAGAGGTTAGCAGCATCGATAAAGATGAGGATTTGACCCAAGAACCTGAAATGATAAAAGCTTTCAGGGATACTTGGGAACTCGAAATTCATTCATATCTAACGTACTTAAGAAACAGACTGCTTGTGATCAGAGATCTATTGAGTGAGAGCGGAAGTTGTTTTGTTCAAATTGGAGAGGAGAACGTTCACTTAGTTCGATGCATTATGGATGAAGTTTTCGAGCGAAAGAATTTTGTTTCACAGATTTCTGTCTTCAAAACAACTACCCCAAGACTATTGCTAGACAATAACCTGTTTTATGTTCTCTGGTATGCAAAGGATAAGAATCATGTAAAATACCGTCAGTTATTTGTCGACAAACCAGTTGACCAATGGGCAAGAGAAACGAAGGGTGGTTCATGGGGTGTGACAATAAACGGCAAAGATAGACCTCTCACACCAGAAGAAAAAGTGAACACTAATTTATTGCCTAACGGATCGGAAGTCTACCAATTGTCCGGACTGACTTCCGCAGGCGCAGGATCATCCAACCCTTCATTTGCATTCAACAAAAAAATGTACTACCCTGGCGAACGGAGTCATTGGAAAACTGGGGTTGAGGGATTAAATAGACTTGCCCTCATTGGACGAATAGAGGTTCGTGGTGGCAAACCTTGGTTCAAGAAATATCATAAAGACTTTCCTTTCAAACGGTTAACTAACGTGTGGTCAGACACTTCGGGAAAGGCTACGGAGAGAATATACGTCGTCCAAACACAAGACAGAGTGATTGAGAGATGCATATTAATGACCACTGACCCGGGTGATTTGATTCTTGACCCTACGTGTGGTTCAGGGACAACCGCTTTTGTTTCGGAACAATGGGGCAGAAGGTGGATAACCTGTGATACTTCAAGGGTTTCAATAACTCTTGCCAAACAAAGGCTCATGACGTCGGTTTTTGAATACTATAAACTAGCGCACGCTTCGGAAGGTGTCTCAAGCGGGTTTGTGTTAAATAAAGTTCAACACAAGACTCTCGGTTCAATTGCCAATGACGAGCCACCACGAGAAGAGAACCTATTTGACAATCCAGAAGTGGACTTGAACAAGAAGAGAGTGACTGGACCATTTACGATTGAAGCGGTTCCTTCGCAAAGAGTTCAGGGCTTCGAGGAGATGGGCGAAAAAATCAAAGCAGAACCAGAAATACAACAAGCAGATCCTAGCATCGCCCGTTCTGGACAAACACTGAGACTTAACGAGTGGATTTCAGAAATGCTTTCCGCTGGAATTAGAGGGAAGGGAGGCCAGGTATTGGAATTCGCTCGGATAGAACCCATGGGTGGCACTCAGTGGATCCATGGCGAGGCAGAAACCAAAGAAGGAAAAAAGGTTGTCATTTCTTTCGGACCTGAGTACGCTCCTTTGGAAAAGAGACAGGTTGAGTTGGCCATTGAGGAAGCTTTGGAATTAGTGCCCAAACCAAAAATAGTCATTTTTGCATCTTTTCAATTTGACCCCGACGCTGCAAAGAATATTGATGAATTGAAGTGGCCTGGAGTTGATGTGCTAAAGGTTCAAATGAATACAGACTTACTTACGGCTGATTTGAAGAAGAAACGTACAGGCAATGAATCCTACTGGCTCGTCGGTCAACCTGATGCGGAAGTCAAAAAGCAAGGTGACAAGCATGTTGTCATTGTTAATGGCTTCGACTATTACAACACAAAGACAGGCGAGATCGAATCAGGCGGCGCTTCAAAAATCGCAATGTGGGAACTAGATACGGATTATGACGGAAGAAGTGTCTACCCAAGACAGGTTTTCTTCCCCATGGCCGGCGAGGATGAGGGCTGGAAAAAACTTTCCAAGAACTTGAATACACAGATCGACGAAGAACTGATTGAGAATTATCGCGGAACGATCTCGCTTCCATTTAAATTAGGGGACAATAGGCAAATCGCTGTAAAGATTATCGACGACAGAGGAATTGAATCTCTCAAGATTATCAAGGTAAGAGAATGACAGACACGACAGATCACCTGATAATCTGTAGTCCTTATGAAAAACCAAATAAGCATTTGAAATGGACACGACTGGAAAGAAAGTTTGAACTTGTTGATGGTCGCAGACTTGCAGGCTACGTTGTTGCTTCTGAAAACTCGCAGGCTTATGATGACCCCGGTCACTTTATTCCTTTGAAAGAAGTTAACCAAATACGTGAGAGAGTCGACAAATGGCGAGACGCGGGCTACCCGGGAATAACAACAGTAACAAGAGAACTCTTAGACCATTGGAAAAGCCCCTATAGAGAACAAAAACTATTTTTCTGCCAAATAGAAGCCATAGAAACCCTCATCTGGCTTATCGAAACACAGGAAAGCGAAAAACAAGGCTTGGAAATCAGAGGAGACGGAAGCCCCTTTCAGAGATTTTGCTCAAAAATGGCGACAGGAAGCGGCAAAACTATCGTAATGGCAATGCTCATAGCGTGGCAAGCAATAAACAGAGTCACATACCCTAAAGACACACGGTTCTCAAAAAACATCCTGGTTGTAGCCCCAGGTCTGACTGTAAAAAGCAGACTAAAAGTTCTGTATCCTTCGGATGAACAGAACTACTACCAAGCTTTCGACATAGTTCCACAGGATATGTTTGACAAGCTCAGACAAGCCTGCGTCAAAGTCATAAACTGGCACATGCTTAGCTGGGAAACCGAAGACCAAATCAATAGAAAACACACCGTGGACAAACGTGGCGTCAAAAGCAACGAAGCCTACACGCGAGAAGTTCTCGGCGAGATGGCAAACGCTAAGAACATCATAGTGATCAACGATGAAGCACACCATGCATGGCGCGTTAATCCTGAAGCGTTAGGAAAATACGTGCGAGAAAGAGACTTGAAGGATAGCGCACTCGAAGCTACCGTCTGGATTGGCGGACTAGATAAAATTTACAAAACACGGGGTATCCTAAGATGCCATGACTTTTCCGCAACGCCATTCTTTCCTTCAGGCAAAAAAGTAAGCGAAGAAACGCTCTTCACCTGGATTGTTAGCGATTTTGGCTTAAATGATGCCATTGAATCAGGACTTGTGAAGACCCCGAGAGTCGTAATCAGAGATGACAGCAAACTGACTAAGGAAATGAAATCTCGGTTCTATCGCATTTACAACGATCCAGAAGTCAAGGGAGATTTAAATAGAGTTGCAGAACCGCAAGAGCCGCTCCCTGACCTGATCACACTCGCCTATTATCATTTGGGCTTGGACTGGCTCGAAACGGCCAAGAGATGGAAAGAACACGAGGCTGAAACTCCACCCGTTATGATAACCGTTGCAAATAGAACAGAAACAGCCGCCCGAATAGAATACGCCTTCAACCACGGCAAAATCAGAATAGATGAACTCAGGAACCCAGAAATCACGTTAAGAATCGACTCTGATGTTCTCAAAGAAGCAGAAAGTCAAGAAGAAATGACTGAATCGACGGATTCGAATAATGAGAAAAAAGCGCCAAAAACACGACTCGCACTAGAGCTGAGAAGAAAGGTCGATACGGTAGGCAAAGTGGGACAGCCAGGAGAAAAAATCCAGAACGTAATCTCGGTGGGGATGCTCACAGAAGGTTGGGATACCAAAACAGTCACCCACGTTATGGGTTTAAGAGCTTTCACCAGCCAGCTGCTCTGCGAACAAGTCGTAGGCAGAGGATTAAGAAGAACATCCTACGAAGTGGACCAAGAAACTGGGTTATACGGACCAGAATACGTCAACATATTTGGCATACCATTCACATTCCTACCACACGAAAGCAGCGAAGGCTTACCGCCTCCGCCGCCAAAACCCAAAACTAGAATCTATGCCGATCCAGACAAAAAACAATACCTCATAACGTGGCCCAACGTTGTGCGAATAAACCATATGTACACACCCAAATTATCCTTGGAAACGTCTCAAATCAAAAGAATTGAGCTGAGACCTGAAGATACTCCATCCACGAGCTATCTGGCGCCATTCCTTGACGGCAAACCTTTCCCCAAGCTTTCTGAGATCAACCTTGCCGATGAAAAAGTGGAAGAAATTCTGAAAGTCCTCAGAAGAGGACGATTAATCCTAGAAATATCCCGAGATATCTATGACCAAATGAAACCGAACTGGCAAGGAGACAAAGGATACTTGCTCATGCAACTCGTCAAAATAGTTGAAGACTTCATCGACTCAAATAAAATATTCATTTACAGCTTGGCCTACAGAGAAGACGACCTAAGAAGACGACTACTCATACTGCTTAATCTGAACAAAGTCGTCCAACACCTTTTTAATGCTATCAAATTTGAAAACACCCAACAAGTCGTACCAATATTCAACAAAGAAAAGGCGATAAAATCCACGGAAGACATGATGACGTGGTTTACTAGCAGACCGTGTGAACACACTCAGAAAAGTCATATAAGCCAAATCGTGGTCGACAGCACATGGGAAATGACCGAAGCCTTTGAACTAGACCGTAGTCCAGACGTTATCGCTTGGGCAAAGAACGACCATCTCGGCTTCGTCATCAATTACGTCTACCGTGGAATAATTCACAACTACTACCCTGACTTCCTCATAAAACTCAAAAACGGAAAAACTCTAATCCTCGAAGTCAAAGGCAAAGACGACCAACAAAACAGAACTAAACGTGAATACCTAGACGAATGGGTCACAGCAGTAAACACAGACGGAAGATTCGGAACGTGGTGCTGGGACGTCTCCTTTAGAACCTCAGACATCAAAGACAAAATTAAGAAGCACGCAGATTAGCGTTTGCAAGTCATGCACGCCAAATTAATAGACTACGCACCATGACGCCTTAAAAGTAGGAGAGTACGAAAATGGTGAACTACATATGGAAGGCAACGTTTATTCTTAACAACGCCAGCTGCGACCGGACCTTTCATAGGAACGGTTGGATGATTGAAAGTATTCCCCCGGATCACAAGATCAGAAGGGTTAAGCTAACGAAAAACTTCGAAGAGACAACTTGCAGGGATTATTGGACCGTTTTTCATGATATAGACACAGAGTTTGCAAAACTTCTAAATGCTTCTATGTCGGGTTTACTCTTTTACCAAAACCTAGGCCATTTTCCAATAGTTAGCGAGAAAAACCTTGAACTTATGAATACCTCAGAGATTCATGCCGCAGGGCAGGAAGTACCAATTCGATTAACCATGACAGTTACAAATACGCTCGACCTTAGTGAAAACCATTTCGACGCAGTATTGAGAAATCTCAGAGTAATAGAAAACAGCGCAAACAGAGATCTTATTCATCATTGTCTACACTTATTTAGGGAAGGTCTTTCACATTCGGATTATTCAGACAAATTCTTCACTCTGTGGCGAGCCTTTAACGCGCTCTATAACCATTTGAGTCTCAGCCGCTATGAATTAACGAATGTAAAAGGATCGATAGACCAATTAAGCAACGATCAGGTTGACCTCATTATTGACACCTTCAGAAATGTCACAATAGACGATCTGCGTCTGGTTCTTTTGAATCAGGGATCAAATTTATTTAACTATTTGGCAAATTCTGGATGTGTCGATGATAGAGGCAACGACCGAAGTCAAGAACTGCAATCAGCACTGACGACAGGGAACCGCAAAGACATCGTCAGAAGAGCGACGCTTTGTTTTTATGTCCTAAGATGCAAATTTGCCCATGGTTCCGACCAGATGATTACGCAGAACGAAGCCTTGTTTAAGGCGGGGTCCTACTATCTCTCGCTGCTGCTTAGTATTCTGATAAACAATCTAGCACGATAAACTGTTGGATACGAGATGTCAAAATAGCGACAAAAAAATACTCTGCAGCTCTGTTGGCTCGGGGGTGCGCATTCAGGTCAAGGGATAATCAAGCCTTCACTTGAAATAAGACTCTGACAAAACATAATAAACCAAAAAAGGGGAGTTGCGGGAGATATCGCCATGCCGCTGTAGTTCCGCTGAACTACCGGCCCTCGATACATGGTTTTCAGGTGGACTACTGTACTTTTCGGTGCTGTAGTCCGAGCTTCTAGGTGGACTACTGTAGTCTACGTATTCGTCTGTTTTCAGCTTTTTGAAGATTTTGCATTCCTCGTCCTTCTCTCCCTTCACAATGAGAGCGAAGGCGCTGTCTGTCAAATCGTTCATGTACTTTGTTGTCCATTTTGCGGCTGCGAAACTCAACTCAAAAAACCTCATGACTCTGACAGAACAATGGCGACGCCCATCAACAGACGTCTGAAACCCCGCGCGCCTCGGGCTTGATGTGATAACTCTTTTAAACCTCTGCTGTTCGCGAACGAATGAGGAGACTTGCCTCATGGCTAGAAGACCGGGTCATCGTTGTGATTTGTCTCCTTCGGAAGCGGAAGCTGAAGATAAATTAAGGTCGTATCCAGAGGTCAAGTTAGAGGATGCGTGTGATTTTTGCAGGCTGAATA
>Ga0187771_10001542_pt1 | contig 15484 bp, 15 predicted proteins | sample 0116_SJ02_MP15_1_FD_133139 | JGI IMG/M metagenome (GOLD analysis project Ga0187771, IMG submission 133139) | Tropical peat soil microbial communities from peatlands in Department of Meta, Colombia - 0116_SJ02_MP15_10_MG | ecosystem: Environmental > Terrestrial > Soil > Wetlands > Peat | place...
CATCTACACAGAAAGTTAAGGCATCGTGAATATGCGAGAGTAGTGGATGATAAGACGATCACTGGCCGACTTCTTTGAGGTATTCAGTTCAAATTCATAGCTGGAACGACTGCCAAGAAACATAACTCAAATGATTAAGGGGCTTTTCTATTCTCGCAGCTGCACAATAAAATCCAGCATCGTCCTAGAGTTCTCTTGTTCAACAATTGCTTGTTCTCCATAGCTTGCACTGCAATCTCGGTCGAGTTTCTCCGCCATTGGCAGGGTTATTTTTCAGAGCTTATCGAAAGGGCATTCACAATGCTGCGAGCATTGTCTGACTTGGCGCTCCCTTGATTGATACAGGTCTGTGCTGAAGTATCTTTCTGCTCTGTCAGGAAGCACAGTCACAACAATCTTGTCCAGACCTAGATCTTCTAGAACGTGGATTGAAGCCAATACGTTGGCTCCTGATGATATTCCTACCGTTAGCCCCTGTTGTCGGAATAGTGCCTTGGTCATCTCCACGGCATCATCACTCTTGATCGCTATTACTTGGTCTATCAGATTCATATCCACGATCTCCGGGACGAATCCGTCTCCTATCCCTGCAATCTTGTGATCCCGTAGGATATTGGCACCCGAGAGAATGGCCGCCTCCTCCGGTTCCACCGCAACCAACCTGACTCTGGAATTCTTCTCCCGGATAGCTTTCCCAATCCCCATCAATGTGCCTCCCGTACCAACTCCCGCAACGAAAGCGTCAATATTCGAATCCATCTGTTGAATTATCTCCCTGCCCGTAGTTTTATAGTGGGCTAACGTGTTATCAGCATTAGAGAACTGATTCGTAAAGAAATACTGCTTGCCACTCTCCGCGATCTTCTTCGCTCTCGCCACCGCTCCTTCGAAACCATCTTGTTTAGGCGTAAGGCAAAGGTCTGCTCCTAGGCTGGTCATAATTTTGATTCGTTCCCCCGTCATATTCTCCGGCATCACAACAAGCATCTTGTAGCCTTTCGCAGCTGCAACCATAGACAAAGCGATCCCGGTGTTGCCACTGGTAGCCTCCACTATGGTAGCACCAGACCGCAAGAGGCCCTTAGCTTCTGCTTGTTCTATCATGCACTTCGCTATTCGATCCTTTATGCTGCCGCTAGGATTCATGAACTCAAATTTCGCGTAAACTTGATAGACTCTTTCACGAAACCGAACACTCAATCTTCCAAGAGCCGTGTTTCCAATACAATTCAAAACGGTTTCATTCGCGAAGGTCACGAAGTCTTCCAATACAATTCCCAGAGACGACGAAGATGTTCAACAAGAACCATCAATCGCCACCGAAGGCGCGATTGTAATCATGCCGCTAAAAGATATTCCTAGTACTTACCGCCAAGGGAAAACATGCTTGAATTAACAGCGAACCGGCATCTCAGTCCAAGATCCTCAGTTCCGCATTGATGGGCTGGCATTTTCCATGTTCGAGGAATTATTCGATCTTCTTGTGATTGGCCTCAAGAACCTCCCTGTCCTTCTCGAGATTAGAGACGGCTAGTGTGAGCCGTTGATAGTCATGGTGAATATCGGAGATGAGTTGCGTTGTCATGAGTGGAAATTCAGAGTGCGATGATTTAAGAGGGATGGAATTTGGACGTAAGGTTTGGTGCGGCCGCCGGGATTTGAACCCGGGCGTCTCCTCGCCCTTAGTTTGGGCGATCAGAAGCGTGGCAGGCATCCGACAGCACGCGGCTGTGCTGATCCCGTCCTAGACCAGGCTAGACTACGGCCGCATCGGGTGTAGACTAGACTTTCTATTTGCGTCCCATACTACTCGAATACTAGATTGCGTTTGCTTGGTGTTGAGCTCGCTAACCCCGAGTAAACTAGTCGAGCTGAATTTAAAGAATATCTAGGAACCAAAGCCTTCGACACTGCGCCATTAAGGCGATATCTTGAGAATTGATCATTCTAACTGATTCAGGCGTAGTCGCGGCTACTGCGGAGACGTCTATCGATGAACTGCTAAAGCTAGATTACGCGGCACATCTGAGCCCGTTGACTTACCCAACCCCGGGTTAGTGTTTGGGAGCTTCGTGCGTATACTCATTAGCAGATTCAGAGTAGCGTACACCGCCGAGAGAACGTAAGTCTCTTAATCTCAGCTCTGTGCCGATCCGTTCACGCTAAATTAGCGAACAACAGACGGAAATAACTGAGTATCATGATCTTTATGGTGACCTCAATTTCGCGGACGAGGCGCCCATTTGGGTTCCTAGGAGCATATCTGTTGCCATAGCTACTCCTTGAAAGAAACAGTGCCCATGGACCATTAACAGGTCGGTGAAGAGATGAGGCGGCGCGTCATCCAGTACCGTTTTCGCATCATAGGCGCAGATAGCTGAAACCGGGTAATTGTAGAGTGTTTTTAGCCATTGTTCAAATTCCATCACATCTTGGAATGACGCATTATGCTCCATGGGAAGTTCTTGGATATGGATAATACGTATACCTTTGCAACCGGGCTCGTTGCTATCACGCAGGAGATTCTTGATGTTCAGGAATGCCATGTTCTCATTCAGCCGTTCCTTTTCCATGCAGAAGTCTTGAATTGAGAAATGGCTTAGATATCCACAGTTTTCCAGTTGCGCCACTTTGACACCTACCTGCTCGAAGAGTTTCTCGTAGCGTACGTGCGGGAGACCTATGAAACAAGTGGCCTCTTGTCGTTTGATGCCTTCATCAATGTAGGCGCAGAAATATTCTGCTGCCACAACAAGATTATCGTAGAATAAGACCGCGTGATCTCCCCGATCTAGATTTGCCGCGTAACTAAGGGCTTGCGGTAATCTCTGCACAAACGCCACTTCAGTGCCCGCTGTAGGAGAACCTGAACTGGGGTCATCTCTGCACTGGACGTCGACGTAACTGCGTCTACGTTCGGTCAGAAGTCCGGAGTTGGGTAACATCATTCATCACGATACGTCAATGTATCATTTTAGATATATTAGTGTTTCATCATGATACGTCGGAGGGATTATTGGGTTGTATTAACTGGCCGGCCGGTCTTATGGGCCATGAATTTGACCCATCTGCGTCGTGGGTCCGATCAAAGGTGAGACTTGAGGCTTGACCTTGTGTGCTAATTAGCCTAAACGCTTAAAGGTCGAACTAAGGAGGCCGATATTTGGGTGCGTGAAAATTGTCATCGTACAGAGTTCAAGTTGATAGAACGAAGTGCATAGCATGCGGCACCTGCTACTCATCGGGTTCAGTATTCTTCGAACCTGATGGTGCTGGCCCAGTAAAGGTCGTGGGTGGAACCACAGACGAGGTGCGATCCTTTAAAGAATTCGACGACGAGAACATGGAGACGGCGAATTCAATAGCGAGTTATTGCCCAGTTTGCGGAATAGAAGTGACTGCTAAGACCAAATAGGGCAAGCAACAAGTCTGTTGGATTGCTTAGGAAATTCTACGATCGAAGTCCAGTTTTCGTTACAGTTTGAAATCGTATCCCAGCTAACCATTGATGAATGCGTAATTTTCCTTTTGGTTTCACAGCCTTTCCTGTTCTGCGGCTTCTTCTTTTGTGAGTGGAGTGGCTTCGCCACAGAAATCGTCTTTCAGGTTCAAGTTTTTTCCGTACTTCCAGAGCTCGTATGAAGACCCTACAAAGGCCCTGACTTTCCATGGGTCGATTATGTTACACCAAAGTAAACCAAGCTTTTGCCCGAGCTCTCCTTTTCCCTTCCAGAAATCTGCATACGGGCAGTAGAAGCCACCTGAATGTCCGTTAGCGGGGAACGTGTATTTTGGTAGATCGTTCACCTTCAATAAGCTCTCCTGATTGAAGGGCAGGTGCAATCTTGCGGCTTCTGATCTCATTGCCTCGCCTCTTTCTATGGCCACTTTCTTCAACACTTTCTTCACAAATTTCGTACCCTCAATCTCGCCCATTTCCTCGACAATTGACTTTGCAAAATGGTAATATACCATAGCAAGCTGTTTCGCCATTTTCCTAGTCTCAGTTGTTACGTCTTCTTTTCCTTCCCAACCCCCTGGTAGTTTCATTCCTGAACTTTTCATTTTTCCACCATGATTATGAAGAGAGGACTGAATGTGCCATTAATTAGTATTCGCACATCATCTCTACTCAATGTTCAACAAAGAAAGGGAAATTACCGCGATCCATCTTTGAATCAAAAGATTGACGTAGCCCTTTGATACGTGCGGTTACATGCGAGTTAGCGGCTTCCCCCAGGTCTCCTCTTTTGGAAGGTCCCAGTATTTCCTCAGCTGCATCTTGCAGACTGAGCAACGTCCATCCTCTGTGACTCTAGGCTGTTCAGGGACTTCTCTTCCGCATATGCCGCATTTTACCACAATCTTCTCCTCCTCTAGGCACTATTTTTGGAGTTTCTCTGCTACTCCTGGATATTTCGATCGGTTTACTCCCGTTCTGTACCGTAGTATGGATGATTGGATTTGGTCTTGCACTGGCATCTTCTGGGATTTGAGCGGAGCATCTTCGGCATATCCGATTAGGAGGCGTAGTTGTGGTATTATGTAGTCTGGTAGACCGTACATTTTGCGGATTGGTGATTGCGTTTCAGGCGAATGCGTAAGCCAACATCCTCCGAGGCCTAGTGCATGTCCCATGAGCAACATGTGGTGAGCGCATGTTGCAGCGTCCATGTAGATTTTATGTGGAACAAACTTGTCGAGTCCCAGTTGGTTGTATATTCTAGCGTCTTGGCATATGACAATCATTTTGGCTGAGTTAGGCCATTTGTGGAGTGGTATGTCACCTTTGAGTAGTTTCAATCCTGCGGTATCGTCGATGACCAAGAAGCGTTGTGCTTGAGTGTTGCATCCTACTGGAGCCCAGACTCCGGCTTCGAGGATTTTCATTATCTTCCAGTCTTCAACATCCTTATTCTTGAAACGCCTAATCGACCGTCTTTCTTTGATGAGTTTCTCGACCGTTTCCATTTCCTCGTCAGAGAATGGTTCAGGATGCTTGCTGTTTATGGGTGGGGTTCTTCCAGAATTAATTTCATCAGATAACCATAACATGTCCACTGCATACTCGACGTCGGGTAGATTCGTTATTGGCAGTCCTCGCTCCACCCATGCAGCTAAGAGGGGTTTGGTTTCGTCGCCAAGTTGAGCTGGAGGTGGACCAAGCCAATCAGAAGGGGGCACCCCATTCGCAGCGTCCCATATGTATACCTCGACTGTGTGGTGTGTACGCTCGCGAAGAACAGCGCGGAGAACGTCTACAGGAATCTCCATCAGATCTTTCTTAGAAAAAACCCTAACACCGATCTTATACTCCCTAACATCATCAAGCTTCGGGAACTTCACAGAACCATACTTGCTCTGAATAACAATCTCACTCATTGCTCCAACCACTCGTTGTCTCCATTCTCACCTACTCAATCTACATTAGACCCAGCAATCGGGGTATGAAGAATAGGACCCTTTCCAGGACATCCATGAATACTGCGAGGCGCCCCAGGAATGATTGGGCGAACCCAGCCCCGATGGCGCCCATCAATACGTATTGCCCTATATCTCTCAGTTTGTCCAGTACTCGATTAGGTTTTGTTGAGGTTCCACTAACTACTCCTCGTAGTGTGAACAGGAAGTAAGTCATTGCCGTTACCACGAAGAATAGAACAAGCACCGAGTTCACTCCTGTGATATCTGGCGTTAAGCTGATCGACATTGTTGATACGAGTTGGTCTATCAGACTAGCTTTGAGCATACCCATTATTTGTAGACCCAGTCCCGCTCCAACAAGGAGTGCAAGTGGATACATGTAGAACCAACGGTATTGCCTTTTCAATCTACCAAAGAGCAGTAAGCCCATTGCGAGTGGCAGTATCAAGGAAAGATTTCCTGCTTGTATTGCAGGAAGAGTCGTCTTGGTGAGGTATCCAACTACCATGACCAAACCGTGTCCGACGCCAAGGCCCACGTATGTTGCTTCGACAAATTTGAAAAGCACAGTCTCTTTTATCAGGTACGTATAGCACATTATTACAAATAGGACTGTTACTGTTTGCCCTAGAATCGAGCTATAATCCATCTCACCTTCACCTAATTTCGCTTAGATCTTTCTCCTTATGATTTCAAAATTGGCAACGCCTATGAGTCCAACATACAGTAGGCTGACAGTTGACATCACGTCTGTTCGTCTTAGTCCTGGACCGCGAGCCCCGATCAAAGTCTCATACTCGGCTCCGCCTAATACGCCGTTGGTCATACCAATGACCGACCCAGCTTTCCAATATGGAATTAGCATTGGATACGTGATACTGATCGTAAACGCTCCGACAGGTACATGATGCGGAATATACCATTGGCGAATAGCCCATTCTTCCTCTCCGCCAGCTGCTGCCATCACTATTATTGCCTTGAAGTCCTCCGCCTTGTCGATATTCTTCATCAACGATATCTGGTCGATAGGTGTACCATAGAAATCAGATTTGAAAACACCTCGGAGGCTCGTTGCAGTTGCGGAGGTTGTGGCCTCTGAACCTGCCACGTATGGAAGGAATACGTAGTCTTTGCCGTAAACCCTGCTGCCCACATTCACATATCGCATTTCTCCAGTCAGCAACATGGGGCCATCTGCGCTTGTGTGCCAGAGGACTATGTTCAACGGACGCCGAAATAGATGAATCAAACCAGCTCGTGTTGCAGGTTGTGCGTCAGGGTACATTCCGGCATATGCGGCAAATTGAATTGCTACGTTGCTTCCTGCGGGCAGATTCTCGATGAAGCTATAGAGGTCTCGACTTTGTTGAGAGACCGTCACAGGCAGTCCGATTGTGTACAGAGTTGGAATCGCAGCTGCCAGAAGGACCAATAGGTAGATGATCTTTCTGTACCCTATATTTCGAAGTGTTGACATCTCATCATTCTCCCAGTATCCGTTCTCTCCCCAGAAGTATTTTGACTAAGAGCGATATGGCGCCTATTGTGGCACCTATCATTATCGCTCGCGTGCCACTCATATTTACTACATCAAGAACCCAGCTTCCGATTGTCTGGAATCCGCCCCAAACTACGGCGGTGACAGGCGCGTTTCGAAGAAGCACCAGTAACCCTCCAGCCAGCAGTACTGCTGCGTACCTGTTGTTTGCTTTATAGGCTCGATAAGCAGCAGTTGCCATGAAGAAGATTATGATTGAATAAACCGTTTGCCAGGACGGTAACAAGATGTTATTGTACATCCAGCTGTAGGGGCCACTTTGGATTCCAAGGGTAACTCCAAGAATCAAGACAAAGATTACGAGAAACGCTGTCCAAGCTCGCATGAACCGATCCACTTTTGTGGAGTTCTTGCTACGAGCTAACGTTATGGATCTTTGCAGCAATGTAACTGATCCTAGGATTAGTGCCATGTTCACGATGAGTACTGCCCAATCAACAGTCAGTGTCCTAAATGCTGAGCCGAGGGCCGATCCTCCGAAGAAGTAGTTGCAGAATATTATTAGAGCAGCTATCCAAATTATCACTATAGGCAGTTGCTTTCCTTTCAAAATCGCAGCCATCATACTCACCTATGAGTTCAATACTTGCACTAGCAAATTGCTCTTGAACACTGTCAGTAAAGCCCCCAAGAGGATTAACGCCAAAGCCGTCCATTTGCTTAGGTCTTGGCCAAGTAAGCTTCCAAGCTGCAATGGCTCTTGACTACAGAATGCACCGGCAGCGAAAACTTCTTCGCCTATGAGGAAATAATCGCAACCCACAGCCATGTCGGGTATTCGAAGCATCCTGTAGGCTCCACCGATGTTAATTGCGCCGGTGTCCTTAGCCGCTTCCAGCGTTATCAAGCATTCAGCTTGAAAGAACCCTATCTGTACATTTGCAGCAATCTTTTCTTCCTTCATTAGCCCCATGACGGCACTACAATATGCCATCTGCTGATCTGATAGATAACGGACCATGCTTGGATCATAATTCTCTCCTTCTCCCGCCACCTCAAAGCCCTCCCTTGTAATCGCTTCCGCCATTGGGTAGAGCGTTGGTGACGGTGAGCTCACTATGAACTTGGCATCCTTCTGAGCTGCTAGCTTCGAAGCGTAGCTTAGCACTGAGAGCATCGCCATGGAAGTAGCTCCTTCTTGGCTGACATCTCCGATTCCAGTTTGGAAAAGCATAGGCTTGTCCATTTCAGCACATCGTTCAACAGCTTCTTCAAGAGCCTTAATCGCGGCTGGTCGATGTATGGTGGGAACCTTCTTTCGCACAACGCTTCTGTAGATTCCGTAGATCACAAAAAGAATGAAAGCTAATAGGAGTACAAGCTGGGAAATCCTACCGGGGATGATGTAGCTCATGTTCAACGCACCTAACGGAAATTCGGAACTTTTTGATTGAGCCGCACCCTTCATGGCTGCGCGAACAAAAGACTTGTCTATTAACAATACTAATAATAAAGACTAGAAATACAGTTCTCAAATTGGCAAGAATCGCATACCCAATTTGCGAGATGACAATTCGCGTTTTGTCCCTAACAAATATCGAGTCACGGGCAGCATTTCTTTGAACTGCGCGATCAGTCGTAAATCACGCAGAGTCTTTCATCGATTATGCAAAGTGCCGCAAGGAATTGAAATTCCAACCGAAACTTTATGATCACGCCAACTGCCCTTCGAAAAGCATAGGCGGTCATCTGCATTTTGAATAAGGGATTCGGGGAAATGAAGTACATCCTAGCCACTGATGTGGGGAGCACAACTACGAAGGCGCGTTTCTTCGGAAATAGGAATGGGGAATGGAGATTTCTGGTTGCAGGTGAAGCTCCAACCACTGTCGAGGCGCCTTACGAAGACGTTACTCTAGGTGTCAGGAACGCGGTTAGAGAGGTCGAGGAACTAACTGGTCATCGTATTCTCTCTGAAGACGCGAGTCACATCGTTGTACCTTGCGACGGCGAGGCAGGAGTTGATTTGTATTGTACAACAAGTAGTGCGGGTGGGGGTCTCCAGATGATGGTGGCAGGTTTCATGAAGGCCATGAGCGCAGAAAGCGCTAACAGAGCGGCGTTGGGCGCTGGCGCTGTAGTGATGGATCTCATTGCTCGTGATGATGGAAGACGCGAATTCGAGAAGATTAAGAGGATTAGGAATCTCCGTCCAGACATGATTTTACTTGCGGGCGGAACTGATGGCGGTGCATCAGTCAACGTGATCGAACTGGCCGAACTCATCAAAGCAGCTGAACCAAAACCTAGGTTAGGGGCTGATTACAAGCTTCCCCTAGTCTACGCTGGAAACAAGGACGTGAGAGATAAAATAAACAAGTTGATGAAAGACGATTTTGCGTTGACAATTGTTGATAACATCAGACCCGTACTCGAGGTCGAGAACAGTACTCCAGCTCGTACAGCCATTCATGAACTCTTCATGGCCCATGTTATGAGCCATGCTCCAGGTTACACGAAACTCATGAAGTGGACGGACGTTCCAATAATGCCGACACCGTCAGGTGAAGGCGCGGCCATGCGACTCATTGCGGACAAGTACAAAATGAACGTGCTTGGTGTGGGGCTTGGAGGAGCCACAACCAACGTTTACTCGATTGTTGGAGGGCGGTTTGTGCGCAGCGTCAGTGCAAATCTTGGAATGAGTTACAGCGTTACCAACGTCATAAGAGAGACAGGAATCGAGAATATCCTCCGATGGATTCCATTCAAACTTAACGAAGAGGAAGTCGTGTGTAGACTGATGAACAAAATGATTAGGCCGACAACTGTTCCTCAAACGCTCGATGAACTCATAGTGGAACATTCTGTGGCCAGAGAAGCTCTGCGCCTAGGGCTTAATCACCATAAGAGGATTGCCACGAGACTCAAGGGAGTGCAACTCCAACGCACAGTTTCAGATGTGTTCGATCAAGAGTTGGCTGAAACTTACGTCAACATGAAAGATATTGATGTAATTTGTGGGACTGGAGGTTTACTTAGTCATGCGCCGAGACGCGCGCAGACAATGCAGATTCTAAATGACGCCTTCCAACCTGAAGGCATAACTAGATTATTCCAAGACAGCGTCTTCATGATGCCACATCTCGGTGTGCTTTCCACCGTTTACCCTGAAGCAGCATGGAGCATCTTCGACAAGGACTGCCTTGTTAGGCTTGGTACGGTGATAGCTCCCATCGGCAAAGGAAATGTTGGCGAACCCGTGATGAAAGTGGAAGTCAAGATGCCAGACAATAAGGAAATTGACGAGGAACTGAATTGCGGCGAGGTTCGATGCGTGAAGCTCACGGCAATGCAAGAGGCAGAGGTCACGATCACACCGCATAATGAGTTTGACATGGGGAAAGGTCCCGGACACCCTGTGCAAAGCACAGTGATGGGGGGAGAGGTGGGTATCTTATTGGACGCACGAGGTCGCCCAATCGACTTACCTGCTGACCAGAGCAACAGGAACGAGCTCCTGCTGAACTGGTTCCAAGCCTTAGGCATGTATGACGCGGACGGACTCAAGGAGCTGAGATAGTTGAATGGTTTAATTCGGCAGGAAAGCAGGACGATGTCAAAGGAAGCTTATGCGTATACACCTGGACTCAAAGTAAAGCGAGCAACAGCTGTTGCCAAACTGAGACGACTCCCCATCCCCGGCGAAGTCTTGATCAAAGTAGGAGACGAAGTGAAACATAACCAAGTAATAGCGAGAGCCGAGATGAAAGGAGATCCTGAGATTTTGAAAGTAGCTCAATTGCTGGGTGTCGAACCGGAACAGCTTGGGATCCATATGACCAAGAAAGCCGGAGAGAAGGTGACGAAGAACGAGGTAGTTGCAGCTTACAGAGCAATGTTCGGGATGATCAATAAGATCGTGAACTCTCCAATAGACGGGACGGTGGAATCGATCTCAGAAACAACAGGCCAAGTCATCATCAGGAAGGCACCGGTTCAGGTAGAGGTGGACGCCTACATCCCAGGAAAAGTGACGCAAGTCATTCCCAGAGAGGGCGGCGTAATTGAAACAAACGCCGCATTTGTGCAGGGCATATTCGGGCTTGGAGGGGAGCGCCATGGCAAGATCAGGATTGCGGTAAGTTCACCACGTGAAGAGTTGACCGCTGATCACATATTCACTGAGCACAAGGGAACGGTGCTTGTGGGAGGATCACTGGTTTCCTTTGAAACGTTGAGAAAAGCCGCTGAAGCAGGAGTCTCGTGCATCGTGGCTGGCGGCATTCGCCCACCTGACCTCAAAGCCTTCATGAGGGAAGAGATCGGCGTAGCTATCACCGGTCAGGAAGATGTGGAACTAACATTAATCATCACAGAAGGGTTCGGAAGTATGACTATGTCAGAACAAACTTTCAATCTTCTCAAAGACTTCGAAAACCATATGGCCTCCATAAATGGAGCCACACAAATACGAGCCGGGGTTCTGAGACCTGAAATAATCATCCCACACGAAGAGCCCTTAGAGCAAAAGCAGAATGAGCTTAGTGCTGGTATTGTACCCGGCACAGCAGTCCGCATAATCAGACAACCCTATTTCGGCGCCATTGGAAAGGTCGTTGCTCTTCCTGTCGAACTTCAGCGAGTCAAATCCGAATCCTATGTTCGGGTCTTACAGGTGAATCTAGGTGAAGGAAGAGTCGTTACCGTTCCTAGGGCAAATGTGGAGATAATTGAGGGATGAGATGCGATTCGGGATAGATAGGAATGCTTTGACGGTAAATCTCCGCTGAGACGTCTTCACGCCTATCTCAGCTCTCAATGCGCGTTCCTCAAATAGAAAACGAAGTCACGGGCACGCATTGTATACATACTTTGTTCGCTTGATTTTCGGAATAAATTCACTCCGTCGAGAAATATACTGCGAGTCATTACTTCTGGCCTCAAGTCATTATTGTTATTAATGTTAGTATTGTCACTAGACAAGTCTTTTGTTCGCACAGCAAGATAACTAGGAAACGGTATTGAGGATCGTTAAGGACTGAGCGAATGAATGATCCAATCGGGCCGTGTTTTTCCTCTAGCTCTTATACTGATTTTCTTTGTGATCTACTTGTACTGTATTCGTCGTTCCCTTCAAGGAAAGATACCTACTATTCGAAAATTGGCCGGACTTGACGGGATTAGAGAGGTTACTGGCAGATCAGTAGAGATGGGTCGCCCAATCTTCTATTCGACCGGCACCGGAACGCTAAGAGCAGGAGCCGACATGCCCCAGACTTTGGCGGGGCTCACTCTCTTAGGATATGTATCCAAACTTGCCGCGTCATACAAAGTGAAAGCCATCTACTGGGCTGCTGTACCAGAACTCGTTCCCTTGTCACGAGACATTTTGAAAGGCACCTACTCGAACGAGTTCAAAGACGATCAAGTGATCTTTGTACCGGGCCAAGTTCCGCTTATGGCTGCAGCGATGGGAACATACGAACGAGAGAAACCAGGTGGCAACTTCATCATGGGAGCACTGTTTTGGGAGACAATAATACTTGCCGAGGCAGGCGCAAGAGCTGGCGCCATGCAAGTTGGCGGGACAGGGAGACTCTATCAAGTGCCTTATGTTGTCGCCCTATGCGACTACTGCCTCATAGGAGAAGAATTACTTGCTGCGGGGGCGTACATTTCAAAGGAACCTGCGCAACTGGGAACAATACTAGGCTCAGATATAGTTCGATTCTTGGTCGTGGGACTGATCGGTCTAGTAATTCTTGGTAGTGTCGTGGGATTCGATGTTGCGTCGAAGATCTTCAGGTTTTGAAAGGAGATGAAATCATGAGCTGGACTACAAAAAGATCGATTCCTATGGCGATCTTTGCTGTGACATTTTTGATTTCTTTCTTTGCTTACTACCTAGACGTACCCTTACTCAGTTCCTTAGAAAGGAGTATGATGGACTGGGTGTTGGTAATACTCACCTTTGCAATAGGGACAGGCCTTCTGAATCTGAGCCTTCTACACGGCCGGAGAATAATCGCTAGGAATCAGAGATTCCCGATGAGCATAGTAATCTTCTGTGCCTTGGTGTTCATGTTCATAGCATGCATGATGTCTTCCGCAGATAGAGGATATTGGTATGGATACGTCTACACTGCTCTCGCCACAGCAATGTTGGGATTCACCGCTTTCTACAACTATACAGCCATATACCGAGCGTTTAGGATCAGGAACCTTGACGCACTCCTATTTGCCGTAGCCGCAATCCTGCTTATCATGATGTACGCCCCGATTTACGAACTGCTCTGGAGCGGATCGGTGGACATTGCCAACTGGATTCTTGCTGTTCCAAATTTGGGTGCAAGTCGCGGAGTCATTTTAGGGATAGCCATCGGCATGTTGGCTTTAGCTGTCAGAATTCTGCTGGGTTACGAGAGACCATACGGCGGTACGTAGGAAAAATGAGTCTAGTCCAGAGTCTAAAACGCAACGATCGCCAAATCATTTTCCTGATTGTTCTAGTGCTGAGCATACTTCCAGCCTTCTACAAATTGAACATACCATTACCCTCATTTGCTTTAACGACCAAAGCTTACCAAGCAGTTGATGCACTCAAACCTGGAGATCTGGTGCTGCTTAGTTTCGACTTTAATCCATCCCAATGGGTTGAACTTGGCCCCCCAATGAAAGGGATACTTACACATCTGTTTACCAAAGGTGCAAGAATCGTAATCGTCTCATTTGAAGAGACTGGAGCGGGTCCACCGATGGCTGAGAGGGCGCTCAATGAGGTGGATAAAGGTCAGGCGAAGTATGGAGTACAATATGTGAATCTTGGTTTCATACCTGGGTTGGAGACTGGAATGGCAGCTTTTGTAGCAAACCCGCTGAGATATACCAATGACTTGTATGGAACACCAATACAGCAACTGGAAATCATGAATGACGTAAAATCAATACAGGACTTCAAAATGTACGTCTTCGCTTGTTATACCTATGTTGACCCGTGGATGCGACAATTCTACGGCAAGGTGCCGATTATAATAGGAGTTCTTTCATCCGATGCTATTCCCCAAGTCATGCCGTGGATCGCATCGAAACAGTTGTACACGGCAGTACGCGGCATGAGAGGAGGAGCCGAGTATGAAGCGTTGATCAAGCAACCAGGTGAGGCTACATCATACATGGACGCGGCTTCACTTACGTTGACGTTTGGATTGGTCATAATCGTAGTCGCTAACTATCAATACCTTAGACTGAAGAAGGAGCGAAAGTAGAATGGTAGATTTATTCAGCCCGCTTTTGATTGGTGCACTGACGATCATGGCTTGGAGTTTGCTTTACAAGGAGAACCCATTCTATCGATTGGCCGAGAGCCTGATGGTCGGTTGGGGAATGGGATATACGGTATATGTTATGCTGACAACACTCTATCAGACTTGGTACAGGCCGCTAACTGGTGGAAACTGGACCTTAGTAATTCCAATGGTTATCGGTTTGCTGCTGTTCACGTCATTCCATAAGAAATACGTCTTCCTAAGCCGTTGGGGAATGGCGGCCGTAGCAGGAGCAGGTACAGGTTTCGCGGTGCGGCAGGTGCTCCCAGTCATGATCTTCGGTCAAATCGGTGGGTTCGGAGTACCTCAATCAGGAACCGACATGTTTGGTGTAGTGAATTGGCTGATCGTTCTGATCTGTACTGTCTCTGTCGTTATCTACTTCACCTTCACTAAGGAGCACACTGGATTGCTCGGAAAGATAGCCACGATTGGCCGCTGGAGTATGATGATAGCTTTTGGAGCAACATTCGGTGCAAGCCTCTTTGCAAACCAAGTCTTCGTAATTGAACGAAGCGCATTTCTCGCAAAGATGCCCGAAGTCATCTTAATTCCAATTGCCCTGATTCTGCTCTTAGTAGATGTTGTTAGGCGGCGAAGGAAGGCATAAGCTCGCCCTCCTTCAACTCTTATGTTAACTGAAATTTCTGGAATTTAGTGGTAGATGTTGATGTTTGACGTGATTTTGAAAGGCGGAGTTGTTCTAGACGGTTCTGGAAACCCATGGTTCAAAGCTGATGTCGCCATCGCGGACGGTAAGATAGCTGAAGTATCTAAGATGGTTCAAGGAAACGCCTACCGAGTTATAGATGTTCATGGTTTCACCGTGTCTCCAGGGTTCGTTGACATTCATAATCATTCAGATCAGCTACGGCGAGAAGGTTGTATCATGACCCATAATCGGGCGGAGAACCTAGTGGGACAAGGAATCACAACCATCTCAACAGGGTCATGTGGTATGTCAGCATCACCATTGAGCGAAAAGCATAGAGAGATCTTGAAGAAACGATTGATGGGCAGCTCTCAGGTAGAGATTGACTGGTTATCGATGAGAGAGTGGATGGATAGGGTTGAGAAGAAGCAAGTCGCACTAAACCTTGCACCCTTTGTGGGATTTGGAACAGTGAGATGCTCCGTCATGGGAGAAGAGGGAGCCGGAGGAGAACGATACGAAGGAACAAAAGATGAACTTGAGCAGATGAAGAAGATGGTGAATCAAGGTATGGAGGACGGA
>Ga0187771_10001543_pt1 | contig 15482 bp, 14 predicted proteins | sample 0116_SJ02_MP15_1_FD_133139 | JGI IMG/M metagenome (GOLD analysis project Ga0187771, IMG submission 133139) | Tropical peat soil microbial communities from peatlands in Department of Meta, Colombia - 0116_SJ02_MP15_10_MG | ecosystem: Environmental > Terrestrial > Soil > Wetlands > Peat | place...
AGAGGAATAGAAGGGCAAGAGGTCGTGGTCATAAAGATAGGCAGCGCTCGGCAGCGCGACGCGGAGCAAAAGAGCCAAGCCCATTACCGCGACGAGTCCGGTTTTGGAGAGCGCCGGAGTCTGTTCCTGCCCCACCCGGCCGTCGTCCTCTCGCGCAAAGTGGCTTGCAGGTACCGCGGTCTCAGTCTTTCGAGGAAATCGCGGGGAGATCATGCAAGTTAGTACGGGCTCCTTTCGTCATAGTATTTGAACTATCAAGTGCGTGAGTTGCTCGATTGTCGTGCCGACGGCGGAGGCATCGATGAGCTTGAACCGAATCGTACCTCCCGGCTTGTGTTCGGCGGGAAGCCATTAGCACGCACTGACACAAGCTCCCGGATTGGTAAATCCAAAGAACAAGCAAGCCTACAACGCAAGGGCGTATGAAGTCCTCCGTTGAAGTCGTTTGCCCCTTTGTGCTGGTGTTTCATCTTACCTTTGCGAATCGAGTGCGCGGCGATGAGCAGTGTCAAGGTTACACTGACCGCAAGCAGGCTTGGCATCAAGTCTGACCAACATATGTCCTAGCTCATTGTTACTTCAACAGTCGGCAATGGTCGAATCGACGCTGGAAGTGAGTAGCGGTCGAGTAGTGTTTTAGACGGCCTGGCTTCGATTATCAGCCCCGTGATCAAGGGCGGCATCGTACGCCTAGGGCAGCGTGCGAGTGTTGAGAGTCTCGCGATAGCCGACCACCTGACGGAAATTGCAATGGACTTCCAACACGCCGGCCGCGGCCCATCTGAGAATCATCGCGCTCCCTTGCCAATGCCGCAGCCGCGCGATTTCGTGCACCCGGCTGAACAAGCGTTCGATCAGGAAAAAGTCGTCGCCCTCATATGGGCACGTTCCAAGCTTCGTGCGAAGTTATCGAGCAACTGACGCAACTGTCTCCACTCATCCACTCCCTCTTGTCAGTCTAAGAAGGCATTTCCGCGGAGCTTAGGTGGTTAAAATCCGAAGCTCCGGTTTCGTCGAACTCTATATGTCCGAACATGCCCCGCGACGGCTGGCATTTGAAAAAGACCCTTTTAGAATAGATGTCTCGAAGCGATTGTATTCCCGGTAAGCCTCTCACTTCGATCTCCTTCGGGCCGAACGAAACCAATGGAAGATTTCGCAAATTGTAGGCCATCCTGATCTGCGAGATCTTGTGAATGTCGAACCCCATCATTGCTGCACCAACCGAATCGACGGCGACGGGGCTAAATCCGCCGAGCATTAAACCGCACGCACGCGGGCTCGGCGCCAGCGGACTTTCTCTCTCGCCGACCACCAGACCATCAACGATCGTCATATATCTGCGATGGCTAGCCGTCTCATCGGCCACTTCCCCGCGCTCGGGATCGAAGTAAAAGAAGGCCCTGTTGATATCGAGCACGGTCCGCCAAAGCGTGTCGTTGCCATACCAACTGCCACCGCCCAAAAGACCATCCAACGCAGTTCGACCGGCGAGCTTGCGCTGGATAATGTTACAAGCTCCTGTCGCATAGATAAGCGCGAGCTTCAGGAGACCGCGATCGCGTTCCCATTCTTTGTGGGCAAACCAATTTGTTAAGCCTTCTAACCACTCGGAGCCCGGATATTCGTCACCTCCGGTCCTAGGGCTGCCGAACCTAAAATGCGGGAGATAATCCTTATGTCCGTTAATGCCAACCAGATTCTTGAGAGAGATCGTCACGCCAGCCTTCATGTGAGTCTTGAGTTTGGGCAAGTTTATGACAGCGTCCGCTTTCATGATCTCTTTTGGGAAGAGATATTTGTTAGTAGTCAGTGAATGAGCATGCCGCATGCGATGTGTCGGATATTGACTCACACCGAACTGACATTTGCCGTCCATCAATGGGATCAGCAGGCTTCGGTCCTTCAGATCAACTTCGTAGTAGTCAGCGATCGAACCTGCGCTGGACAGACGCTCGATTACCTTACCACCCGTGACCCTTGCAGTTGCGAGGCGATAGTCCCTGAGTATCAGTTCAACGCCGGGGAAAGCGCGCTCAATGTAATGCTGGACGGCGTCTAAGCCGGTCAGTGCGACGACGTCGGTCCAGATCGTTCCCTGGATCGGGCAGTCGCCAATTATGATGCGCCCGTTACCGGTAAGAGCCTTGGCGACGTAATCGGCTACCGCTCGGACTACAGATCCATGCGTAACCAAAGAATCCGTATCGGTCAGCCCGTATCGATCGAAGAGGTTTCTGTGGGAAACTAGATTTGGCTTCAATATGACGGTGTCACCAGGATTTACAAAACTCTTCAGAGGATTCCATGCGGGAGTGTTGTAATTGCTGGCGTCGAGGCTCAGAGTCACCAGTACTTGCCGTACCGCTCGGTATGCTGGATTATCTTGGTCCTGCACGGGTCTACCCGGCCACTCCGGCAGTTCTTCGGACGGATGATATGGCGGTCTTGTACTGTATTTAGGAAACTCCTTCACCAACGCTACTGTACGAGCCTCTAGGAGATGCATATCTAGCGTACCTCGGAAATCGTGAAGCGAAACTTGCCCGAAGGTGAAGGCAATATCTCCGACAGGAACTCGAAATTTACCCGGCAGGCCTGCCCCATCGCCGCACGCGTATTGGCGGCAATCTCGTCCAGGTCGTCGCCAGGTGGCTTCATCCCTTCGGTTAGCTCAACCTTTACGATGACGGCGTCGTAGTCCCGCTGAACGATCTGGAATTTTTTGATCCACTCACGAAAATACAGAAGGTGAGTAAAATATTCGCCATCGACGATGGTGCCATCGCGTAGTCGGAAGCTATCAACGCTTCGTCCGAGAACTCGAGTAAGTACCTGACCTCCCAGCCCGTTTCCACCGGCAAGTACGCCGCGATCGCCTATCTGATATCGCAAAAGCGGCATCGCATAATTGGTCAGACAGGTGACGAGGAGATCGCCGTCGATTCCGGCGGGCTGGGGCACGCCGCTTGGGCCGACCGCTTCGACGTAGTTACCCCAAGGCGCAATCCAAAGCCCCTGCATACCCGGTCGTTCGCACGCTATATCACCTACTTCGCGCGAACCATAACGGTTGTAGACGGGACACTGGAGCAATCCGGCGATTTCCTGCCGCATAAATTCGTACAGAGTCCCTGCCGACGTGATGGCAGCGTTTTGCCGAGCGATTTTGATCCCTTCGCGCCTGGCGAAGCAGGCCAGTTCGTAGAGAGATTGCGCGTAGGCGATGATCAACTTCGGCGGCTTCGCGCCTAACCGTTCCAGACACTCCCGCATCCTTTGCGGGCTCATGCGAAAAGCATTGACGTTGGCTCTATTGAGGATCAATGCGGAGAGCCTCGTCCCGAATCCTACCGATGTAAGTATATCTTGTTCGGAACCCCAGAGATACAAGACCGGTTCTCCCTCCTCGCGCCCGGCTAGATGCGAAAACAGCATAGTGATGGCGCGCACTTTGGAGCGATATTCCTTGTCTTGTATGAGCTTGATAGGTATTCCGGTTGATCCACCGGAGGTGTTGTAATACCACGTGCGGGTACCGAGGTCGCTCGATTTTAAACGATCAAATTGAGCACGAATGATATCCTTGGTCAGTATCGGAAGCGTGCGTAGGCAGGCCTTGGGGGTTGCTATGATTTCGTGCTCAGTGAGCCCGGTCATCAGCTCAGTGTAATAGGGGACGGAGCGCTTACAGTGTAGCAGGATGCCGCTCAAGGCGGATGCAGCAGAATGCGCCAAGTCGTCTTGGCTGAGCGCCCGGAGGTGGTCGGCATAGAGGGCTGGAAAGCGGTAGCCAAATAGTCTGGCAGAAGCGAAAATTAACGCCTTGCGGGAATTCATAGAGTGCCGAGGAAGGGCCGAGGCTAACTTGGTCCGCGGCGGCTTCAAAACGAGAACAGCCGGTAGCAATAAAAGATCGGGGCTAGAGTCAGATAGTCGGCGAGACTCAGCCTATGGCGATGTCTCCGAATACTGATGTCAGCGCTTCGAACCAAGAACAGAGTTGTTACCGTGAGACGTCAGTGAAGCCGTTGTCTTGGAGGTCTATGGCACAGATGCGCACAGGCACCTTCGACGTGACAAATGGGCGCTCGCACTAGAATAGTGTATAAATAAAGGGTGCTGCAGCTGAAAATTCCGCCAATACGATGAGAACGCCGACGAGCAATAAAGCGGCGAGAATGGGAGCGAACCAGAACTTCTTTCGCTCTCGCATGAAGCTCCAGAGATCTTTCAACAGATCGATCATCAGTAGGGCTTCTCCATCTTAGTGATCGCCGGTGTGACACTTACTACCCGGTAAGTGTCAACATCGGAGTCAAACTTTCTTGACATTGGGTCCTGGCCAAAAATCCGCAGGAACAGACCGATAGGTGCGACCGCCAGGTAGAAAATCAAAGCTAGCAGAACACGGGAGTTGATCCATCCGAGAATAAGACCTAAGCACTTCCAGCCCGCATAAACGGCTTCCAGGAGAGCGGGCCGAAACAACGCTGGCACCCACAGAAGCGCGCCAAGAATCCAGGGCCAGAGCGGCAAAGCGTAGCTCCTGAGCAGAGGGAAGACAATACCGAAGAGGAGGGCAAAGAGGGTGCCGGCAATTAGGCCAAAATCCCGCAGTTCTTTTCGGGTAATTGGAGAACCGTCCATTTTGGAGTCCCGGTCAGTCGAGCTCGAATTCGGTCTTCCAGGAGTTATTGTGCTGGAACTTTGGCTGATCGATTTTCGTCAGAAACAAGTTCTCCAACACTAGATAATCGATTTCGGTGCGCATGAAGCATCGATAAGCATCTTCGGGTGTGCAAACGATCGGTTCGCCCCGAACGTTGAACGATGTATTGACCAACACTGCGCAGCCCGTCATTGACTCGAAACGCTTCAGTAGTCGATAGAAACGAGGGTTAGTTTCTTGATGGATGGTCTGCACGCGGGCCGAATAGTCCACATGCGTAACTGCCGGGATCGTCGAACGCGGGACGTTAAGTTTCGCTATGCCGAACAAACGTTGCTGCTCTGGGGTCATTTGCATTCGCAAATCTTCTCGAACGCTTGCCACCAGCAGCATATAAGGGCTGGAGCGATCGAGGTCGAAATAATCCGAAACTCGTTCCGCGAGAACGGCCGGGGCGAAAGGCCTGAAGGATTCACGATACTTTATTTTGAGGTTCATTATGGACTGCATCCGCGGGCTCCGCGGGTCGCCCAAAATGGAGCGAGCGCCAAGTGCGCGCGGTCCAAACTCCATTCGGCCTTGAAACCAGCCAACCACTTTTTCGGCGACCAAAAGCTCGGCTACTCGGCTGGACAGTTCCTCTTCGTCGAGAACCCGGTACTGGGCGCCGAGCAGATCAAGCACCGCTCGAATCTCACTCTCCTCATATGATGGCCCCAAAAGAGAACCGTGCATGCTATCGCCTTCGCGTGGCCAGCGGGGCTGATTATGGTATTGATGCGAGAACGCCAGCGCAGCACCCAATGCCCCACCTGCATCGCCGGCGGCGGGCTGAACCCATAAATCGCGGTACGGCCCTTCGCGCAAGATTCGGCCGTTCGCAACACAGTTGAGAGCTACCCCGCCGGCCATACAGAGGTACTCGGTCTCCAGTTCTCGGTGCACAGTTCGCGCCAAGCGCAACATCACTTCTTCGGTCACTTGCTGAATCGATGCTGCGATGTCCATCTCACGCTGGGTCAGGTCGGTTTCAGGCTTCCGCGGCGGACCGCCGAACAGCGCGTCGAAGTGGTGATTGGTCATTGTCAGGCCGATAGCGTAGTTAAAGTACTTCATGTTCAGTCTGAAAGTGCCATCAGGCTTGAGGTCGATTAATTCCTTCAAAATCAGGTCGACGTGCCGAGGCTCACCGTAAGGCGCCAGGCCCATTAGTTTGTACTCGCCAGAGTTGACCTTGAAACCAATGTAATAGGTGAAGGCCGAGTAAAGTAATCCCAACGAATGCGGGAAGTCGATTTGCCAGACCGGAGAGAGTTGATTGCCGTCTCCCAGCCAAACCGAAGTCGTGGCCCATTCGCCGACTCCGTCGAGGCAGAGCACGCTAGCACGCCCGAAGGGGCTGGGAAAAAACGCGGATGCGGCGTGTGCCTGGTGATGTTCGGTGAAGCGAAGCGGTGGGAGCATCGATGCCTCGCACCCTCCGAGATCTCTTAATTCCCGGGTGAGTACCGATTTCAGGTAAAGCTTCTCCTTAAGCCACACTGGCATGGCCGACGTGAACGATCGCAGTCCGCGAGGGGCGTATCCGAGATAAGTCTCGAGCAGCCGGTCGAATTTAACCAGCGGCTTGTCGTAGAAGACGATGTCACTGAGATCAGTCAACTTAAGTCCGCCTACCCTCAAACAGTATGCGATCGCGTTACGCGGAAAGCGCGCGTCGAACTTCTTACGAGAAAATCTTTCCTGTTGTGCGGCTGCTACAATTTCCCCGTCGCTCACCAGCGCTGCCGCACTGTCATGATAATAGGCGGAGATACCGAGGATGTGCCGCTTTCCCGTCACGGGTCTCTTGTCGCAACTAGCCTCTACTCCAACAGCCTGGGATCATCACCAAGTCGTCGGAACATCGGCCTACTGGTTGGATGATTGAACCTCCTGTGGACCTCAGTCCAGCAAATAGCGATTTTGGTCCGATCAGAAACAACAGCGCAGATGAAATTCCGTCAGGCACTGGGTCTTCTGACTGCCGCCGGCGTGCACGAGAACGCCAGACCCGACCCAGAGACCGATGCATTGACGTAATCGCAGGTGCTGCAGGCGCGGATGGAAGAATGATACCAAAGCTGGCCCTGCAACAGGCCAAACCCGAACGCCTGACGCTGTAGCCCCTCTGCTGCCTCCGGCTTTTCGTAACGCATCAAGAATGCGTCAGCAACGGTCTCGAAATCGGAATCAATCGCCGTACTCCGCCACAAATGTTATGGTCCGTAGGAGTCACAGTCTATCTGTTCGTCCAGCGCCAACCTGGGCCTCCAGAATATACGCTTGAGCTTCGCGGGCATCAACGGGCCTCACGATCCCGGCGGCGCTGAAAAACGAATTTTGATCGAAGCATCAACGGAATTTCCGCAAATGCAGGCAGTGGGTCGTCCTTTGCGAAGACAGCATGTTCCGGTCTGTCGGCGATTGATTTGAAGTAAGCACGGGGAGTCAAGCGCCCGTGCCAGAGTTCGCTGACCGCAGCAGGTATGTCGAGAGCCATGTGTATCCACGTCTCTCCCGGGTTGGCATGAACCTCAGACGAAGGCCTGTTCTGCATGTATTGCCAGAGCAGATAAGGAAAATCGACGCCGGCACGACGACCTAGCGTGTGCCACGCCCATATTCTGGGGTTGATTTCAAGAAGCTTATACGTCTTGTCGCGAGTATCGTACTTGAATTCGACTTCAACGAGCCCCGTGTAGCGGATAGCTTTCAGTAGCTGCTTTGCCGTCAGTTCTATTTTTTCGTCTTCTAGGGTCTCGACGAACGAACTGGCGCGTCCGAAGTCGATGGGAAATTGTCTGGTCCGGCGCGCCACGAGCGAAGCGAACGGGCTTCCGTCGAGGTACAAGCCTGCGTATGAGAATTGACAGTCGCCACCGCCGGGAATCATCTCCTGCACCATTATGAGGCTAGGATCTATCAATCGGGCGGCTTCCTCGTAGCGCCTCAGAAGAGACTCGCGGTCCTTTGCAAGCCAAGCCTTGTCGCGGGTCAATCGGTTAATGGCTTGCTTAAAGGCGGGCTTCAGGATGACCGGGAAACCACACTCAAGAGCGGCTAATTCTTCCCGATTCCTTGGGTAGAACGTGGCGGGACAGGTCAGGCCAAGGTCGCTCGCAAGTCTGTAAGTGAGACGCTTGTCATAGGCCCACCGCATGATTTCCCAACACGGGGTAGTCATCCGAAAGGATTGTTCGAGCAGGTTGTGATTGCGTGCGAGAAAAGCCGCATGCTCGTCACCCACCGGAAAAATCGCCCAGCCGTCGAGTCCGTGCTCACGATTGAGGTTCAGCAGGAATTCTAGCTGCAGTCCTTCTTCGCATTCGGGCCAACGCAGCGTGCGAGTCGAATAGCGGGAGAACCCGGCGAGCCTATATCGATCGGTCAAGGTCCAAACGGGAATGTGGTGTCGTCCAAGACTCCGAACAATCCCGAGCGCGCCGTAGTCGCCACCAACCACCAAGGCTCCAATCCCGGTGGATCGTGGCTCCGCTTGAGAGCTTGGGCCCCTAGTATTTGCTCTTCCGTTCAATTTCCGGGGTCATGAGAAAGAGCGTATGTCAGCCACAATAGATTGGGCCGTCGCTCTCGCACAGTACTCAGTGCCGGCGACAAACCGGACCAGTGGACCAAAACTGCCAGTAGCCGACGCACCTACGAAGAACAGCCCGGGAACGGAAGATTGAAAACCCAAACTGAGTCGTGGAAAACCCTCGGCCATTCTGATCGAGCGACGCAGGTCCGAAGCGATAAGACGATACCGAGAAATGTCCACCCGATATCCCGTACCGAGCACGACATGGTCAAAGTGACGAACGGTCCCGTTGTCAAGCGTCAGGTCTATACCGTGCCGTGCTGGGACCGCAGAGCAGACGCTGCGCGAAGTCTCGATTCGGGCCCTGGCGACACGCGGTCTTAGCCAGTTTGATACCATGGGACGGATCCCGCTATATGTCACGTGGTCCCGCCAATTGCGAGGTAGGATTCGGAAGAGACGAGGCCTGACGATAATCTGATTAAAGCCGATCGGCCCGACTTCCGCTGGCGGATAAAGGAGTGGATAAAGTAGAGACTTGATATATGGCGCTTGCTGTAAGACTTCGTGACTTGTGAGCCATATCACCTTCGCCTCACGTACGAAAATTTCAACGTCAGCACCGCTCTCCAACAGAAGTGCTGCGGATTCGAATGCGCTCTGCCCGGCACCGATCACCGCGGTGCGAGCACCCGCAAATTTATCAAAGTCAGAATGGTCCGACGAATGCGAGACAAGCGCAGCGGGAAGTTTCGCGAATTGCGGCGGGCGATACGCGAACGATCCTATGCCGGTTGCAATAACTGCACGCCGTGCTCGAAACAGTTCACCGTCCGCGAGGGTGAGGCAAAAGCCATCGGTAGAGACCGCCATCAACGAGACCTTACGCTCATCGATTGCAGGGATTGCCTTTTGCTGGAACCAATGCCCGTATGCCGCGAAATCCTCCAACCGTACGCGGGAGGAGATCTCTATCCCGGCGGCCGCCGCATAGTCGTCAAGCCGCAGGCTTTTGTTCGGGGCGCCAATACTAGAAGCGCGTTTGGAAGAACGCAAAAGCATACCGCGAGGCATCTGTTGTTGCCAAAACTCCATCGGCTTTCCGAAAAGTTTCGGCTCAATTCCGTAAGAACGCAGATATGCTGCAACAGACAAGCCATACGGTCCCGCCCCGACGATTGCAACTTCACACGCGCGACTTGGCAATTTGTCCGCCTCCTCTCGTACGAGAGCGCACAGGAGAATTTGAGCGGGGCTGATCCACTCTTCCGAGCCACCCGCAGTGACTCGAGTCGGCCGAACATCCATTCGCGCGGTCTAGCAGGTTCATAAACTGCCGCGGTCCAAAATGCTGCCAAGCTCGATCAAAGTATCGCTAACCTCATCGGCCTTCACAGTGTCAAGAGCGTCAAACCGATTGCTGGACTGGGTGACCATCCTTGTCCTGGCATCAAACGCCTGTGTCGGATCTAAGAATGTGGCATCGGCACTAGCCGATTTAATCCTTCCCACAGAATACCAATGGGATCATTCCCTCGTCCAAGAAAGCTTCACAAATAGGCTAAACTGCGTACACTATTATTATTGAGTATCCCGGTTAGCGGATTTCTGGAACGAATTCGACGCGACATGTAAAAAAGCCTAACCGCGATCCGAGCAGTTAGCCTTGCTAAAAGATAACTGTGCTCGAGAACTGGAGTTCCTCCAAAAGATTGCTTGAAGAACGCAATACTCGTCTTCTCGGCAGTATCAGTGCCGAGCCCGCCAAAGTCGTATACGTTCATACCTTGGGACTTATACTGTCGCATCTCATACCAATGCAGCCAGCGGTTGAGCGCGCTGATAAACGTAGTACGCTCCCCGGCGAGCAACCGCCTGGAAGCGGTGAATAGAACACCAACCCGCCGGACTCGCTCATCGCGGAGCACTAGATGCCCGCAAACTGGTTGTCCGTCGAAATATGCAACTAGTACATCGCCTGCACGTCTATATGCCTGAAGTCGCCCCTCGGAAAGCCTCTCAGCATGTCTCTTGAGCGTGACGAACTGATTGTGCAGACTGAGGAAGTCACGACAAGCGGTTGAATCGTTCTCGCGCACCTCGACCCGGCAGGCTAGATCGTCGGCTTTGCGTATCTGATAGCGACATGTCCGACTCATGCAAGCAAGCAGGTTCCGCTCATCGCGGTTCAGGTCCAGCAGGCTAGTCTCGAAAGGAATATAGCTAGCCGCAAGCTGCGCCCGCGGAAGATTGACTGACATTTGTCGAAGATACACAATCTGGTTAAAAGACAGATTGTTCACTAAGACCGGAATTTCATCAATCCGTGGATAGAATACCTCCATCACCTGAAAAGGACCTCGCATCGTTCGGACAATCACCATTTTGCTGGTATTCTCAACAAAATATAATTACCTCAGCTCTACCTGAACTGCAACATCGCGGTGATTCGCGGAGAGAGGCGGTTTCCACCGCGTATAACGTCGCGGTGTCGCCCCCACCGTGCAGGTGAGGTTTGGCGCTGACCTTCTTCCAAATTCGGCGAGCAAAAGCGGGGCGGATAGCAGGCGACCCCTGCCGACCGCCGGGCATGCCCCAAAAGGTAGCGCATCGGCGCAACCCGAATGACCGAGAGAGATGCAGGAACGGCACCGAGCCTGGACTTCAGGGCGAAGTGGATGCAGTAAAGGGCGCATCGAAACGGAAATTCGGGTCCACTGGTTGAGGAGGTCGAAGCCACACTCATTCCACGCTCTTTTTAACGCCGACTGCACACCAAAATGGTGGGTTCTCCGAGAAACGCAAATGCGAAAATCCTGCAGCTGTTAGCATGTCCATTATTTCCTGCCGGGAGAATCGCTTTTCGAGCCTGGTACCCAAACGATCGAGCGCGTCAGTGCGCATCGTATATAGCGACTTGTCGGCGTAGAATCGAAGCGGCCAGTGTGATAGTGACCCGCCAGTTGCAAGAATGAGACGGTAGGACCGTGCCAGTGGCCAGTAGACACCGACGGCGACCGCCTGACTGACGAGGTAACGCAGCGGCTTAGGCATACGCGAGACAAACTGGCGCCCGAGATCCGTCAGCCGCCAAAGAGCGCGATACCAGCGAGGACGATTATCGAATGCGTAGTACAAGTAAACCAGAAAGGGTGCGCCAGGTTTCAGCTTTTCTGCGATAGCGCGAATCGCCGCCGCGGTGTCCGGTAAGTGGTGGAGGACACCCAAGCTGTAGGCGAAATCCAATGAACGCTCCGGAAACGCAAGTTGGTCCACGGATGCGAGATGAAACTCCACATTGGTAGCGCCGCGAAGATTGCGTCGCGCCACGGCCAGCGCTTCGCCGCTCAGATCGACAAGGTGAAGACGCTGTACCCGGTTTACGAGCAACATTGCCCATCGGCCACTTCCGCAGCCAATATCCGCTCCGACACCACCATTCGCCGGAAGGAGCTCCCAGGGAAAGATTGAGAAGTAAGTATCGAAGGCTTTCTGCCGCTCCTCGGATCCGATCTCACTCTGATCGAAACGCGTCCACTCATACCCGAAGCCTGCCACCGTTGGCGCGTCAGCATTCAGCCCGGCCTCAGTCCGACGATGCGTTATGCTGCTCAAATGACATCCCTATAGCTTGCCGTTGAACTCGGACCCCCGAGTGATACTTGCCTGGCCTTTTGTACTGAGTAGTTCGAGCGGCTGCTTTCGCCACGATCGATCCTAGCTCTGTGCCCGACTTGCCCGAAAACTGTCGCTTGATCAGCCCACCAAAGCCAGGCTATTCATTGAAGTTCTGAGCACGCGGAGTAGCCTGCTGTCCGAGGTCACACGAGCGTCCGGCAGCCATCTGCGCACCAACCAACAAAGGAGAGCTGGAAACCCCGCCCCTGTGCCTCACTGCTACCCTACCCCTTTCCAGCGTTACGATTGCATTCACCGTTTCGAGCGTCGGTGTCCTTTTAAAGCATATTGTTCAATTGGTATATACCTAGAAAGTGAAGAGCGAACTTCTCGTACCTGAAAAAGGCCCCGCATCATTCGGCAAATCATGATCTCGCCGGTATGCCCCAGAAAATAGAAATTACCGCGGCTCTCCCAGGCTGCAACACCGGGGGGATGTCCGTGCTAGAGTCCATTTCCACGGCGTATAGGGAGCTGGTTGACCAAACGTTCAAAGGGCGAAGACACAGACCTGTTCGCACTGCGCTTTTGAGCCAGTTCCGGATTCAATATCGCAGGTGGGTCATGGGAGGCGCTATCGATGTGAAAGTAGTGTTCAAGCAAAGCGAAGGAGAAGCGCCAACTAATCACTAGGGTCGCGAGGATGTAGGTGTCCAACACTGCGACGGCTAAACCGGCAAGTCCCAATCCAGCCACTACAAACGCGGCTCCCCATCCCACTAAGGCCGCGGCCGATAAAGCTCGAAGTAGCGCCAAGAGATCCTCGATGTCTGACAGGCGATGGCTGCGATGATAGAGACCGCTGGCAGCGAAGGCTGCGATTTGTACGAAGCAAACCAGCGGCAACGCATGGAGAACCGCGGGCGTCAATAGTGCGGTTGAGACTGCGTGCGACCAGAGCAGGTAGGATGAAAGATACGCGACGGCGATGGACGCAATGTCGAGCAATACCTGAAATGAGCGCAGATTGAAGATGGGAGCATCTAGGAGCGGTAGAAAGATACCGTTGCGGAGTGGCTGGAGTTCCTTGTAGCCTAGCCGCCTTATCCCGATGATCGCTGCAACGGCAAATGTTCCAAGGATCAGACCTTCCTGACCGCCGCGACGAAAGATTAGGGCGAGAGCGCCGCCACAACAGAGCGAACATACGCTGTACAGAAAAAGGACCGCGCTGCGATGGTCAAGGCCGAGCTCGATGAGTCGGTGGTGAATGTGGGATTTATCAGCGGTGAAGACTGCCGTTCGTCCGAGGAAAAAGAATTCATAGCGCCTGCCATCCACGCCGCCTCGAATTACGTGCACCACCCTGAGAGTTCGACGCAGGATCGTCAGTACCATTTCGCCCAAGGGCAGGCCAAGTGCGAGAAGAGGTATCGATATGGCCAAGGCGGCCGATGACTTATCCGCCATTCGAATCGAGACCAAAGCAAAAACGAAGCCTAAGAAAAGACTTCCCGAGTCACCGAGGAAGATTCGTGCGGGGAAAAAATTGTAGCGGAGAAAGGCGAATAGTGATCCGCAGAGGCCGGCGAGCACTAAAGCAGAGAAGACTTGCGAATCGTAAATGCAAAGCGCAAATAGTGTGGCACTGATAATAGCTCCGATACCCGTAGCCAGACCGTCGAGACCATCAATCAAGTTGAATGCGTTCGTGAGGGCCAGAATCCACGCGACCGTCGCTGGCACCGCCACCCAACCTAGATCTCGTCCCATAACCCGACTAATGCGGTAACCGTATGCGAATGTCGCCAACGCTACGGCCATTTCCACGATCACTTTGACCGACGCACTGAGGGAGAAGCAGTCATCGACAAGCCCTAGCAGCATCACCACCGACCCAGCTACCAGTAATACCAAAAGGTCCTGCTCTTCTGGTCGCGACGAGACACCGATCATCAGGTCCGCAGCGATTGCCAGGGTCACGGAAGCAAGCACGGCCAGTCCCCCCAGTCGAGGCGTAGGTGTTGAGTGCACGCGCCGAATGTCGGGGCGGTCTATGGCTCCAAGGATGTCCGCCAAGCGCATTACCCACGGAGTCAGGATGATGCAGAAAGTGGCCGCTAGCGAAAACGTCAGAGGATACTGGAACATTGTTTAAGCCCGCCTATTTACCGAAAGAACGGATTCGGTTCAAAGGCTGAAAAGCCTGCCTACCCGCCGACGCAAGATGACCGCCGCGACGTCGGTAAATGAGGATAGCGAAACAAGCGCCTAAGTACTTGCGAAAATGATCACAGGCCAGCGGTTGTGATTAACTCCGCTAGACCCTCCTCAGTATCGACTGACGGCCGCCACCCAAGGACTTCGCGGGCACGACGATTGTCAGCCAAAGTGTCCCGCGCATCGCCTGGGCGCGCAGGAAGATGGATCCGTGGACCGCCGATCCGCTCAGCGATCCAATTGATACTGACATTTCGACCCTGCCCGATATTGATCGCTCGTCCGTCGGCGATAGTGGCGTCCATCGCGAGAAGATTGGCCCGCACAACGTCGCGTACATGCGTGAAATCGCGGGTCTGCTTGCCATCGCCGTGGATGGTCAGCGGTAGGCCCGCACAACGCGCACGCAAGAAGGCACTTATAACGGTCACGTAAGCTCCTTCGGTAGCCATACGAGGTCCGAACACGTTGAAATATCTCAGTGCGAGAGTCTCCATCCCGAAAAGCCTGTGAAACAATCCTGTGTATTGTTCCGCCGCCAATTTCTGAAGCGCGTAGGGATTCAACGGGTTCGGTTTCATTTCCTCGCTTAGCGGTAGTTGAACCTGATTTCCATAGACAGATGATGAACTGGAGTAAATCACGCGCTTAACGCCGGCATTTCGTGCCGCCAATAGTACGTTTAAAGCTCCCACCACATTCACCATGTGGGTCTCGAGCGGATTTTCGATGGAGAGCGGGACGCGCGGCAACGCCGCAACATGAAATACGCAGTCCACACCATGGAAAGCCTCGGCTATCGCGGACGGCTCGCGGATATCGGCCTTGATGAGTTCTGCAGATGTATGTATTTGCTGGAACTTCCCAGTGGTAAAGTTGTCGATGATGCGCACCACGCAGCCTTTCTGTAACAGTGCTTCGACCAGATGCGACCCAATGAAACCGCCTCCACCTGTAACCAAGACGATGCGACCATCACGACGCTCGGCGCAACCAGTGTTTATTGTCACGTTACTCACCTGCTAACGTCGATATTCCGAGAATTACAGAAGTCAAGCCATGAAGCGAAAAGAAACCAGAGGGAATATTTATCTCGTCGCGACATGGGCACCCGCGCGTTCGTGGTGCGTTCGACCCGCAAGACGCAAGTTTGCGACCTCACCCATAGTCGCACTCTCGAAGCCATGTCGCTCGTTCAGTGAGCGATAATGTTCGAGTAGGCTTCGAAGGAAGACTAGATTGGATTCCATATCAGCGCCGAAGTTGTGCGGATGCCACCATAGATGATACAACAATTTGCCTTCGGCGGCCGCGCTCATTTCGTTCTTTATTCGCTGTAGGCGCATGTGCTCAAGCGCGCCCACCAAGGGCAAGTAGGGCCGGAGGAAACGA
>Ga0187771_10001544_pt1 | contig 15477 bp, 16 predicted proteins | sample 0116_SJ02_MP15_1_FD_133139 | JGI IMG/M metagenome (GOLD analysis project Ga0187771, IMG submission 133139) | Tropical peat soil microbial communities from peatlands in Department of Meta, Colombia - 0116_SJ02_MP15_10_MG | ecosystem: Environmental > Terrestrial > Soil > Wetlands > Peat | place...
CCACTTTTTTAATTTGATCTTCTGTTCTTGTCTTCGTCAGCGCGCGAAGAGCCCAAGAATTAGATTTTTATTGGCTAATACGGTTAGTGTCCCCCCGACTCATCGTACAAAATTGGGTTCCGAACTCATTTGAGACCGTGTGAAAACTCGATCGAGTCTCAAAAAATTGCTAACTTATAAAAATCTGGCGAAAAGAGAGATATCTTTAACAAAATGAACCAAGTTTCGAAAACAATTCGTACTTTTTACACAGCCTCTTCTGGGTTTAGGGAAGGGCAGCCCTAAACTCTGCGCAATTAATCAAGCTCTCAGCTGTCCTGTAAAGGAGTTGCGGATTCGCTTAAACTATTAAGCGCATCTAGCGGGCTCGCCATCGCGCGCTAGATTGACAGAGGTTAAATCCGTGGCGTGGTGGGTTTAATGGTTACCCTGAGCTTGGTCAAGTTCTCTTTTATCTCTGCTTTAACGCCCATAGCTGCAAAGTATTCTTCAAGAAAAATCTTAATGAAATCTTTGGAAGTCTCTGAGACTAGAACGAGCGTGTAGTCGTTTGGGGCGTTCTTTGTTAACCGGTAAAAGTTGCATATCTCTAGACGGGTCAACATTTCTTCCGGTGAGTGGACCTTGGTTTTGAGCTGTTCCCAATGGGCTCGGGCTACTTCCTTGTGTTCATTCCAGAACTTTTCTTTCTCAGGTGACGAAGCAATCAGGCTCAAGAACATTAGCCAGTGGTCAACGTCCAAGATTACGTGTTCGCCGCTAAGCAGCATGTCCATGTAGCCGTGGATTTTTTTCTTGTTCGCAGGGTCTTCGAGTACCTTGTTTTCGCTGTAGAATCTTAGGGCGCGCCGCATTACCTCGCTCTGTGAAACTTCTGATTCGGTGCTTATTTTTTCTAGTAAGTCAGCTGTTGTTTTATCGAATGCCACTGTTATTCTTGTAGGGTTAACCATGACCGCACACTTTAGGCTAAGTTAGCATATTTTCAGATTATTGAAAATTATATAAACATTGCGCTATTACACAAAGGCTACACTTAGCAAATTTAAAGTCTAAGCAGCCATTACTAAACAAATGTTAAGAACGGCAATACATTAATCGTCAAAAATCTTTTATTCCCGCCTCTTCCTTATTCCATTACAGAAGAGTTGCTCATTATCCTGAGAGGCATCAAGAAATGAAAAGACCAGAAATTTACCTTGAACCGAAAAAACGGGTCGCAAAAATAATTGAGTTGCTTGAAAAGCAGTTTCCTGATGCAAAAACCGCCCTAAACTATTCCAACCCGTTGGAAATGCTCGTTGCCACCATGCTTTCTGCCCAGACCACCGATGAAAGAGTCAACATTGTAACCCGAAACCTGTTCAAGAAGTACCGAACGCCCGAGGACTACGCAAACGTTGACATAAAAGAGCTGGAACAGGACATACGTTCAACAGGCTTCTACCATAACAAAGCAAGAAACTTACGAAAATGCTGCCAGCTCCTCGTGGAAAAATTCCATTCTCAAGTGCCTAAGACGATGGAGGAACTCGTGGAGCTGCCAGGCGTGGCAAGAAAAACCGCCAACATCGTGCTGTACAACTCTTACGGAACAATTGCTGGTATTGCGGTGGATACGCATGTTAACAGGCTTTCACAGCGGCTTGGGTTGACAGAGAACGATGACTCGGCAAAAATAGAAGAGGACCTAATGAAAATTACGCCGAAGGAGAAATGGATGAAACTCACCGACCTGCTGATTTTTCACGGAAGACAAATTTGCATGGCAAAAAAACCCAAATGCGCAGAGTGCGTGCTAAACAAGTACTGTCCTTGTGCTTTTGCCTTCGGCTAAAAAACGGCACTCATTTATACACCTTCATCTTTCCTAAATTTAGGAGGAATTTTATGGCGATCAAAATTAAAGTCGGAGACAAGGCGCCAGATTTCACTCTGCCTGATACTGACATGAAGCAGAGAAGCCTCAAAGAGTTCATGGGGCAAAAGCTTGTTTTGGCGTTTTTCCCAGGTGCCTTTACCTCAACATGTACTAAGGAGATGTGCGAGTTCCGCGATTCCATGGCTCACCTTACTGATTTGAAGGCGCAGGTGATAGGAATAAGCGTCAACGATCCCTTCAGCAACAAAGGTTTTGCGGAAAAAAACAAGCTGCCATTCCCAGTTCTAAGCGACTATAAGCGTGAAATCATCAAAAATTACGGGTTAGAGCTACCCAACTTTGCCGGACTCAGCGGGTACACCGCCGCAAAACGCTCCATTTTCATCTTAGACCCCGAAGGCGTAGTGAAGTACGTTTGGGTCTCAGACAACCCAGCGGTCGAGCCGAACTATCAGGAGATACAGAAGGCTCTGGAAGAAATCATGTAGGCGCAGGCTTCTTCTTCATCCCAAGTTCAAGTTTGTGGCGACCGTAATTTTATGGTCTTCTAAATGTGTCCCCTGATTCCCAAAGGTCAATCGTTCCAACGCATGGAGCATAGACGTTCTCAAATTCATATTGATTGCTGATAGTCCGCATGGCTGCAAAGGCACGGATGTGACTTTGCGGAAAAGCATCTGCCAACCGATTTGCAGCACCTAGGAAGGTTGCTCCACGAGTAACTACATCATCGACCAACAAAATTTCATTTGGTTTAGAGAGACTCCCTTGTACACTCATCGATTCATAATGCTGTGCTGCAGTTGGTCTCTCACTTGGTTTACTTGATGCTGCCTTGGGCACAGGTTTAACCCTCACGAGGCATGAGGCAACTTCTATTCCGATGCCTGTCACGACTAAGGCAGTTGCAATTCGTTCTGGAACCCATAGTTCGTTTGGCTGCATCAAAGAACTCTTTGGGACAGGAACTAGAATCGTGTTTGGTTGAAAAAATGACGCAAAAGGAAGTTCAGCCATTTTTCGTTGTATTGTCTGCGCTATCCATTTTGACATTAAGGTAGGTGGCGTGCCTACAAATTTGTCCCTCTTAAGAGCAAGCATAACATCCTTAGCGTGCTGTATTTTTGGGGAATCCCCTCGAGGCGCATAAGTTAAGAGCGCACCAAACTCAAGTTGAGATAGATTCATGTTTCATGGAACCACCTCAAGGATTCTTTCCCGAGAGGGTAAAACATCCAGCACTTCTTCTGGGTCCGTAAATTCCATTGCGCCATACATTGCCATCTTTTCTGGCCAGCTCAATGAAGGGTCATGCACGATGGGACTCCAAATAAACAGCGGTCGTCCAAGCCTGAGAGCTTCCCATCCTTGATGCAGAGAACCGCTAGCATCCCCAGCCTCAACAATAATTGAGGCATCAGAGATAAGTGCCATTGTTCGATTTCTAAGAACGAAATTCTTTGGCTGAATGGGGTATCCAATTGGAAATTGGGAAATGATCAAGTGGTGACGCATAATGACTTCTTGAAGTTGTAGGTTTTTTCGCGGGTAAACTCGATCCAATGGAGTGCCGAGAACCGCGATTGTATGCCCACATTCTTCAATGGCAGCTTTGTGTGCCGAAGTGTCAATTCCCTCAGCAAGCCCACTAACAATTATTACCCTATGTCTTGCAAGAGTTCTTGCGATATCACTAGCTGCGTTAAGACCTTTAGGAGAGGCCTTCCGTGAGCCTATAACTGCGACTCTTGGACTTGGTAGTGGAATCGACAGTTGCCCTGTAACATAAAGTTCTTTTGGTGCGTATTTCTTTTCCACGTCATTCAGTGGACCAATAAGCTCTTCGAGGCTACAAGTGGAAGTGCTTATCCCTATTAGCATCTCCTCATCTTCTCCCTTGGAAAACATTGTAGTTAGTAATCTTAAGAATGTTATAACAATATCGGTAGGGTTGAACGAATATCCTTTTTAAAGAATATACGGTCGAAAAAAATGGCGACCTGGCCTTTCATGCTCGCATTTTGAATCCAGTGTTTTCCTTTTGGTTTTTTCCTTCTATGGTTATTCCGCAGGCTTCGGAAGGGGGTTTCCATCCAACGCTTTATGAGACCTTCATTGACGCCTATTGACGTTCATTGACGTTCGTTGACGTTTATTGACGCAACCTGCAAATGATCTAAGCTTTGACCCAAAAAACCAACCCAAAGCAAATTGATCAAGAAATACAAAATCAAGCTCCTACTTCTTCTAACAAAAAAATCCCACAAGCCGCCTCTCCAAAGCTTTTTTGGCGAAGAGGTTTTTGCAGAGTGAGGTGAACCATTTTTTGTTAATTGTAAAGGCTTTTATGTCAGATAATTCAGAATTATCCGCAGGTGAAAAGTTTTGCTCAGTTTTGTTGTACTTGGAAATTGGACTGAACAGGGCATCAAGAATGTTCAAGAGACACCTGACAGGATTAAAACAACTCGCAGCATGATTGAAAAAGTCAAAGGAAAAATGCAGCTGTTCTACACCCTCGGGAAATACGATTTTGTGATGATCGTGGAAGTTCCGCGCGATGAGGATATCATGGCAATTCTTCTTTGCCTCGGCAGCATGGGAAACGTGCGCACAACAACCATGAAAGCTTGGACCGAAACCGAAGGCAGCAAGATACTATCAGCTAAGCATCCGTGATCTCGCAGCCAGCCCAATTCAATCAAAAAACCAGCAACAGCTCCCTTTTTTTCTCTAATTCTGACAAATGAGCCATGTGTCATATGTACTTTTAATCGGCGCGTTTTCTCTTGCTTCGCGTAACATGGCGGGCCTCACTAAGCTGAGCGATGATGCTCAACCATTAAACACTTATCCATAACAACAATCAAGCCGCCACGCCTGCCAGCTTCAGCAGCCTCCTCGTTGACTATTCCAAGCTGCATCCAGACCACGAAAGGTTTACCGTTCTTCTGCTTCAGCTTGATGGCTTGTTCCATTATCAGAGGCACATCCTTCGCTGGTCTAAAAATGTCAACGATTTCGATGGTTTTCTGTATTTCAGGCGGAATGTCAAGCAAACTGGGGTAGCTTTTCTCGCCGAGAACCTCATCTGCAAACGGGTTAACTGGTATGATGCGGTAGCCATGTCGGCTTAGGTAGGCACTGACTCTGTGGCTGTCTTTTCCAGGCTCCTTGGATAAGCCGACAACCGCGACGACCTTGTATTTTCCCAGTATTTCTTTAATCATGTCTTGACTCAATCTGACCATCCCATTACAGATAAAGTTGCGCTATGCCGATTCGCTTAGTTTTAAATCAAAAAAGTGCTCCCTGCCGTTACGCAGCGCGATGATTCTAACGACTTCGCCAACTCGTCTCCCATGAATCTCACTTACCAAATCTTCAATTCTCCTCGTCTCTACATTGCCTATTTCTAGGATGATGTCCCCTTCAGCCATTCCAGCGGCCTCAGCAGGACTCCCCTCAGCAACCTTAGTCACTAATACTCCATGATCAACTGGTAAACCGTAGTACCTTGCGATTTCCGGTGTTAAGCTCAAACCGACTATGCCGAGCCATGGTCTTCTAGCAGCGCCTCCAGCTACAATCTGGTTGGCACAGTCCTTGGCTGAGTTTACTGGAATGGCAAAACCGATGCCCTGAGCAAACGGTATAATCGCAGTGTTTATCGCAATCACCTTGCCATTGACGTCAACGAGCGGGCCGCCACTGTTTCCAGGATTAATAGAGGCATCAGTTTGAACAAGGTCCTCTATCAAGCCACGTTCCGATTCTATCGTCCTGTTAATAGCGCTGATAACCCCTGAGGTTACGCTCGGACCACCGGCTAACCCGAACGGGTTACCGATAGCGTACACCCGCTGCCCCACTCTTATCTTGTCCGAATCGCCAAGCTCTGCCGCCTGAAGATTTCTCCCACTCCCATCAACTTTAACTACAGCTACGTCGTGAATAGCGCATGAACCCACAATTGTACCTTCCAGAACCTCGTTAGTGCCTAAAGTAACGTTGATTTTTTGTGCACCACCAACCACATGATTATTTGTTAAAATCAATCCTTTCGAATCGATTATAGTGCCTGAACCCATCCCGCCGACCGGCACCGCTTGGTAAAAAATGGTACGCACAAGCTTCACCGTGCTAATGTTAACCACGCTTTTGCTCACCTTCTCGATGATATCTAAAACAGCATTCTCATCGAAGGACATTCGAGGTTCCTCAAAAATCAGTAAAACTTCGTTTTTAATAAATATTAATTAGCGCTGGTTTAACGACAGAAAACGCAGTTTTCCGCCCATTCCGGCGGCATCTCTTTTTGGCAATGTGGACACATAAACCCTTTTTCTCTTATGGCCTTGCATGTTTGGCAGAATAACCTGAGAACTTCCGATTTGTTATTTGGCTCTTTTATAAGGGTAGTTACCATTTGATTTATCAGTGTTAGGATTTCGTTCGAGTTTTGTATCGTCAACAGTATGTTTCCTCTTTCTTTGTTTACGTACCTGCTAACCGCCGACTGCGATAACCCCAAAAGTTCAGCCGTTTGTTGTTCGTTCAATCCATGGTTCGCCACGATTTCTCTTGCCATCATAGCCTTTACTGCGGGCAAAACGGTTTTCACTCCTACCTCGCACGGAAGTATCAAGTTTGGCACCAATTATGGTTACTTTTGGGGAAAACTTATTTAAACATGACGCTTGTCATACTGTATGACGCGTGTCATGTCGGGCAATCAATCACAAAAAAAGGCAGTTTTACACCCAATCTCTCACTCCTTTCCCGTCATGACACACGCCGGCGTACTCGCATAGGAGAATAATGTAAGTGGGCAATGTCCTCTCACCAATCCGAAAGACAGAAAACAACCGCGACTTAGCTAGCATGCTTGAGACACTTGACGCGGAATGCAGAAACTGTGCACCGATAACCCCCCTAGAATGCATAAACCGATGTCAAGTGTACAAACTCAAAAACGAGTTAAGAAAAATACGCGAAACAATGGATAACCCAAACTACTTAAAGGAACTCTTCAACGTTCTTAAAAACGAGACAAGGCTACACATTCTTCAAGCAATCGTAAACGGTAGATACTCAGTGAGCCAACTGCAACAAGAACTCAAAAAAACCGGACACAGCCACAGCCAAGACACCATAAACGAGGAGTACTTACAACCACTAATGGCTGTTGGTCTCGCTACCGAGGCACGAGAAGAATACTACGCAACCACCTTCGGCGGCCGACTAACCGAACTGCTTGAGTCCTTCCCTGAATTCGCCGAAATGCTTCCAGCTCATTCAGAATGCTATGAAGAAATTCTTTTACAGTCATTATTGTCAGGTCCGAAAACGTTTGAAGACGTTGAAGTCTTGATTTCGCCGAAGATCGCTTCACGAATCCTTAAAAGGTTACGCTCCGTCGGCTTGATTGAAACCCCAGATGAAAGGGACTACATATTTTTCTTCAAATCAAAGCGAGACCCAAACAAAGAGACCTTCACAGTCACCGAACGGAAAGTCTACGAAACGATCTTGGATGGAGGAATTTCAGCCGGAAAGCTCGCGAGAGAAACAGGGCTTTCCACGAGAAGGACGTACAAGTATCTGAGGGGGTTGAAAGGCAAAAAACTCATATTCATAAGAAGAACGCCGAAAGCCTACGGGCTAACCCGCAAAGGCGAAATGTTAGCTTCAGTGCTTCAGGAGCTTCAGCAAATAGTCGAAGACACATGGAGCTCTTCTGAACGAGTCATGCAGGACAGCACCAACTCTTAGTAGACAATCCTCAAACTTTTTCGGTTTATCCTCCGCCGGGAGCTCCGTGGAACGGCACGTTTTCCCAGAGCAGTTTCCACCAATCATCCTCTGTTATGGTTTCTCCGTGGACAATTATTTCTAAAACCATCTTGAGCATCTCGTGGTGCCTCCGCTCGTCAGCTAATATGGAGTTCAAGAGAAAAACAACTTTCTTGTCATCAATGGTAGGAATCATGGTTTCAAGCTTCTTGATTAGCTGAGATTCTATTTCTATGTGCTTCTCTACGAGCACTCTCTGCTCATCCAGATTCTCCTGCGTTAACGCAGTAGAAGCCCCAGTCAGAAGGGTAACGGCTGACGTGTAAAGTTCCGCGTGCTTTATGGAATCAAGCGAGACGCCTTTCAGGACGCCCTTAACAGCTGGATTCTTCATGCTAAGCAGCGGTTTCTCAAGAGAAGCAACTATTTCATACTCAACCTTTATCTGATTTTTCAAAAATTCAAGGAGATTATCCTTTCGTTTTTCCATAAAACTCTCCAACCCGTTTATGTTAAGCCTTACTCATCAAGTTTTCGGAAACTCTTTTTCCCAGTTCTCTACAGCTGCTAAGCATTTTTTGGTCGGGAAGATACTTTGAGAGTAAAGGCGGTTCAACCACTTGCATCTCAAACTTATACTTCATAATCTCCAAGATAAGTCTAGGCGCCTCACCGCTCCACCCATACGAACCAAACGCTGCACCAACTTTACCCTTCAAACTTAAGCCCTTCACAGCGGCTTCTTCGAAAAGGTTTTTGAAATCAAGCGGCATCTCATGATGATAAGTAGGTGCCCCGACAAGTATTGCGTCGAAGCCGCTTAATTCTTCTGGATCAACGTGAAAAGTTAATTCCACCTTAATGTCACTGTTGATTTGGGCGCCTTCAGCCACGGCCTTCGCCATTCTTTCCGTGTTGCCCGTCCTGCTATAGTACAAAACAAGAATTTGCTTCATAAAACAAAATGCCATTGGATACTATTTCAATATTTTGCCCAATACGTGAAAAGGAAACTGAAGCTTGAGAAGAATAAACAGAAAACAGGTAACTTGAAGATTGTTCCATGTTTATTTAAACTTAGAAGTTAATTTAAATATCCCAAACAAGTCAACTTCATAATCGTTGGGTAACCTCGATGAAAATACTTCTCGTAAATCCGCCACAGACGTTTTATCCAGGCTCAGAACCACCAGCGGGCAACCTGCCTCTTGGCTTAATGTACATCGCTGCCGTGCTTACCAAAGCAGGTTACCAAACGGAGATTTTGGATGCTTTCATGATTGACGGTTTGTTCCAGAAAAGCGGCGAAACATTGAACGTTGGAATGTCCTTTGAGCAGATAAAAAAGGAAATCACCAGTCGGAAGCCAGACATTCTTGGTGTAGCGGGACCATTCACTTCCCAAATTGAAAATTCGGTTAAAGTAAGCGAGTTAGCTAAACAGGTTGACCCAGAGATTTTAACAGTTGTAGGAGGACCACATGTTACAGCGGTGCCGCAAGAATTTCTTGAAGAGGCAAAAAGCGTTGACATTGCAGTGACAGGCGAAGGTGAGTATACAATGCCTGAGATAGCCAGATATTTTGAAGGAAAAAAATCATTAAAAGAAATTCTAGGCATCGCATACCGCAAAGATGAAGAAGTCAAAATAAATCCTTCCAGACCGTTTATTAAAAACTTGGATGAGCTTCCCTACCCAGCCTACGATTTAGTGGAGATGGAGCGGTATCTAAGCCCCAAAAAAATAGGCTACCGAAGCTTCAGGAACAGGGCAATATCGATGATTACCAGCAGAGGCTGCCCGTACAACTGCTGTTTCTGCTCGGTTCACCTGCACATGGGTAAAGGGTTTAGGGCGAACTCTGCAGAGTACGTGTTAAACCATATTCAGTATGTTGTTGAAAAGTTCAATGTAAAGAACATTTTTTTCGAAGACGACAACTTAACCCTTGACCTGGCAAGGTTCGAAGCAATCTGCGACGGGTTAATACAGAAGAAAATCAGGATCTGTTGGGAAACACCAAACGGGGTAAGAGCAGACTGCTTAAACATGAACCTGCTCCAAAAAATGAAGAAGTCAGGTTGCCAAAGCGTCTTTTTCGGGGTAGAGTCAGGCGACCAGCAGATACTGGATAACGTGATCTGTAAGAGTCTTGACTTAAACCGCGTGGTTGAGGTCGCGAAGATCTGCAAAGAAATCGACCTAAAGACCGGGGCGTTCTACATTATCGGGTTTCCAGGGGAAAAAAAAGAAAACATGCAAAGAACCGTTGATTTTGCCCTAAGGCTCAAACGCGACTTTGATGTCGGCATGCACCTGTTCTTTGCTACACCATCATACGGCACAAGACTGTACGAGGAGTGTAGATCTAAAGGGTACATCCAAGAAAACTTAGCTTGGAACTCCTTTGCCGCGGCTCGCCAACCGAAAGGCATGCCGCTGATTTCAACGCAAGACTTTGCTCCTGAAGAAGTAAAGGAAATAGCCGCTAAGGCGCTTGAGGAATACAAGAAATTGTCCTTAAGAAATCACATAAAAAATCCTCGAAAAGTGTTGAAGACGGCGTTTGAGCAGCCACAGCTTATTTTGAGGTACATCAAGAACTTGTTTGCTTAAAATTTCTTGATTTTCTGCGCACGGAAAGAAGTTGCCGAAATGCTCTTGGGCTTCAATTAGTTTAATATTCTGATATGTGTGGTCTCTTGTAAGGATAGCAATGCAAAAACGTATCTGGCTACTGATCACTTTGATTTCTCTTATCCTGATTCAATCCTACTGCACGTCGCTGGCTTTAGGCAGCACCGCCAGTTCCAGCAGCGGCGACTGGACGATGTTCCGTCAAGGCCCAAACCACGGTGGCTACACAGTGGATGACAGTTCGTCGAATTCAGCTAAACTATTGTGGAATTACACAACAGGTAGAATGGTGCAGTCTTCTCCCGCGGTAGCGTACGGCTGTGTTTTTGTTGGCTCTAGGGATAGCCAAGTTTACTGTCTCAACGCTTCCAGTGGTCAGTTAATCTGGAAGTATCCGATCAGGTATGAAGTGTGGTCCTCCCCAGCCATCTACGGTTTAAACGTCTATGTTGGCGCCGATGACGGCTACCTCTACTGTCTAAACATCATGACGGGAAGGCCTCTTTGGCGTACACCGCTGAGTGGAGGTCAAGTGCGGTCTTCCCCCGTGGTTGTTGATGGCGTCGTTTACGCAAGCTCCCAGAATGATCTTTGTGCCCTGAACGCTACTAACGGAAATGTGATATGGAGTTTGCAAAATTTGGAGCCAATAGATTCGTCTCCTGCAGTTTCAAACGGCGCAGTGTACATCGCCAGCGGTGACGGTTACATTTACGCTTTCAACACGTCTACTGGTAGCAAGATGTGGAGCCACCCGATTAGAACTTCTGACTCCTCTTCTCCCGCCGTGTACAGCGGTTACGTCTACATAGGCTCCTACGACGGCTACATTTACGGCTTGAACGCTTCCACAGGAGCCCAGGTTTGGAGGTACCAAACGGCGGATGAGGTGGAATCTTCACCAGCTGTTGCTTACGGCTGCGTTTACGTGGGCTCCGAAGACAACAACGTCTATTGCCTGAACGCTACGACGGGCAGTAAGATTTGGCAGAGTCCAACTGGATTCTGGGTTACGTCTTCTCCGGCAGTTGCAGGCGGCAATGTTTACGTGGGCTCCCAAGACGACGACATCTACTGCTTCAATGCTACTACGGGAGCCAAAGAATGGAGTTACCAAACGGGAAACATCATTGAATCTTCTCCAGCAATCGCAAACAACACTTTATACATCGGTTCTGACGATTGCAGGGTCTATGCTTTAGCCTTGATCAATTCGACAGCCCGAACTCAACTTTCCCCGTCTACCAATTCTTTGCCTCTGACCACCATCGTGTTTGACGCAGTTGCCTCCGCCATAGGTGCCGTCATTATTTTTGTGATAGCACACTATGTTTACTTCACTAGACGGCAGAAGCGGAATGTTGAACGGAATAGTGTTCTTGGTCAAAAAAACTCTTGGTTCCGAAGGCACGCTGACGCTGTTTGCATTTTGGTAATTCTGGCTTTTTCACTGATATTCTTCGTTAGTCTGGGAAGCGGGGTTCTTCAAATTGCTGATGAACAAACGTACTCTCAATGGGCTTATCACATGGTTAAAACTGGAGACTATCTTACCCCTTGGGTAGACGGCGCCATCTCTTTCATGATTGGTAAGCCGCCGCTTCTTGAGTGGCTTATGTCTCTTACCTACCAGGTCTTCGGCGTCAACAATTTCGCATCGAGGATTTGGACCGCCGGATTCGGCGCTTTATCCCTAATTCTCATCTTCTATTTGGGAAAGAAACTCTACAATCGATATGTTGGTTTTACGTCGGCGATTGTTCTAGGCACATTCCTAACATATTTCGTGTTTGCAAGGTACGCCATGACTGACGTTCCGTTGGTTTGCTTCATTTTGGCCAGCGTATACTTTTTTGTTCTAAGCGAGGAAAAAGTAAATGCTAATCGATACGCAGTTTTAAGCGGGGTGTTTTTCGGCTTGGCGTTGATGACAAAGCAGATCGCTGCTCTCTTGATTCCACTGATCATCTTTGCGTATTTGATCGCGACGAAGAAGAGCATGAGGTTTCTCTTAACAAAACAATTCACGCTTTTCTGGGGAGTTGGGATTTTGCTGTTTTCGCCCTGGATGATCTACATGGCTGCCCGCTTCGGGTCACAGTTTTGGCAGTGGTACTTCGTTTACGCTGACCTAACACGCTCAGCCAGCCCGGTTGAGGGCCACTTTGCGGGTTACCTCTTCTACTTTAATTACCTAGCTAACCACGAAAACTGGCTTTGGTTAGCCTTGCTGCCCTTCGCGGTTGGACTTTGCACATTCAACACGTTCTTCAAGCGTTCAAAACAAGACACGTTAGTTTTCTTGTGGATGGCAATCGTGCTGTTAGTATTCAGTATTGCGCAAACAAAGATTTACTGGTACATCATGCCAGTTTTTCCAGCGTTCGCCTTAGCCATCGCAAGCCTACTGTACCAACTCGCAAAGAAAGTTTCTCAACGATAGCCCTGTCTAAGACTTGAAAGCTCTTGAAGCAGAAGTTTTGTGAATCAGGCATTAGCTGTGGCGGATTGATTGAATCATTGAGCAAATCCTCGTGCTTAAACCCAAGAGACTCACACGCTTCAGTTATTCTCCGTCTTTTACGGATGCTCGATAAGTCCCAAAACCGCATAATAAGTGCTTGAAGAATCATTCTAAGATAAGGGCTAAGAACTGACTATCATAATTTGAACTGGGCCTGTTTCTAATGCGTAAATCGGATTGGTTTTGCCAACAATGTAGTACGTTCCAGGCGAGACTAGGGTACTTGCTGTTGACGTATTAGCGTTGCACGTTTGAGGCCAAGTGTATGTTGCTGTCATGTTTTCTCCTGGCTGAAGCGGCACAATCATTGCGAACATCGGAAAAGCTCGGCCTATGGACCATTGATAGACGAGGTTATCGGTGTCGTTGGTTACAAGAAAGTCGAAATCCATTCCGGTGTGCGTAAAATTAACGGTCTGTTTGCTGATGTTCGTAATCGAAAGTGTTACGTTGACTGGTTCCCCAGCGCTGTAGACGGCCTTTTCAACCGAAACGGTGAGCTCAAAACTGCCGTTAACCGACGTTGCTTGCAAGGGAGTTGGCGGTGGAGTTGATGTTGGTGTTTGTGATGGAACTGTGGAAGGCGGGTTTGTGGCTGTGGGATTCTGATTGGCAGGTGATTGGGTAGGTGCAGTTGAGGGAACAGGCATGGGACCTGTTGCTTGGTTTTTTCCAATTTCGATTAAGGCAAAACTTAAGACGGCTGCACCGAACACGACAACGAATAGCACAATAGCAAAAACTTGACTCTTATGCCGAGCCATTTTATCTTCGACCTTACCTCTGTCAAATTTCTATGCACTGCAGATTCTTAATACTATCCTTTAGAACATGGCACTGCTGAAAAGTTAGAACAACAACTGAGTTCATAGTCGTAACACAATAAGGCATCAGCGTTTTTCCTTGAAGGGAACATGAATTTGGCGGGCCCGCTGGGATACACTTAAAAGATTAAGCGAATCCTAACAGCAAATTAGCAATACAATTTCAAAACGGTTATTATCGTCGAGCCGCTTAAGTTAGAACCCACGTTTTGAATGCACGCATTTGGTGTTGTAACTAGGTTTGATAGGATTGCTGGGACTTGAATCCAAACTCGAGTGGAGATGTCACCCGCAAATCGCGTGCGGTTCGAAGCAACTGAGGATCACGTTAGACACAAATAGATAATATTTGGGGTGTGAATTAGGACTTTTTCTTTTGCTCCATTGCTTTCTTTGCTAGAGCTACGGCTTCTTCTCTTGTTTTGCCAAACATTGCTCCTATTTTGTCAGCATCCTCTTTATTGACGCCGGCTCCCCCTATAATGAGCACAACTTTTTCTTTTAGTCCTTCAGCTTCTATTGCAGAAACCAGCTTTGGCAGATTCGCTTTAGCGGCAGAAAGCAACATTGAGACTACTATAATGTCAGCATTTACCTCTTTTGCCTTCGAAGCAAGAGTTGTCGGAGAAATTCCTCGTCCAGCATCCACTGTTTTGAACTGGGCTGCCTTGAGCGATCTTCGAACCATCTCTTTTGCAGCGTCCATTATGTCGGGGTGAAGAGTGCCTATTATTACGGTTCCAATTGGGGTGACTGGTTCTGGTGGTTCTTTCTCTCTCATAGCTTTAAGCCAAGCCATCTCAAAATCAACTCCGTTTCTTTTCTAATTATCAATCAAAGATGTTCTTAACGTTACCGCTAATAGTATACGACTTTTGGAAGGCGCACGCTGGCTCAGGAGGCAACACCTGTGACATAATCGATTATTGCTTTAAGGTCATCATCCGGAGTTTTTATGGGCATTATGTTGAATTTTTCAACTAGCACATTTAGAATGTTAGGAGTTATGAATGCTGGCAGGCTCGGTCCCAAGCGAATGTTCTTCACCCCCAAGTAGAAAAGCGACAGCAGAATAGCTACAGCCTTCTGTTCATACCACGAGAGTATGAAGAAAAGTGGCAACTGATTTATCCCGCATTTGAAGACTTCTTCAAAAGCTTGAGCTATTTTAACAGCTGAATAAGCGTCGTTGCACTGCCCAATATCCAATAATCGGGGTATGCCGTCGATTTCTCCTAGTTCTTTGTCGAAGAACCGGAATTTTCCACATGCCAAAGTCAAAATGATCGAGTCTTTTGGCGCTTTCTCAACAAACTCCGTATAGTAGTTTCGTCCTGGTTTTGCGCCATCACACCCGGCGACTAGGAAGAAAGAGTTAATGTGCCCATTCATTACAGAATCAACAATTTTACCCGCCAATGAAAGAACAGCGTTTCTGCCAAAACCAACAGTCACGCTCTTATCCATCTTGTCTTCACTGAAGCCAGGCATTTCTAATGCTTTATTGATCAGGGGTGTAAAGTCTTCGCCTGCGATGTGCGTAACGTCTGGCCAGCTTACTGGACCAGAAGTGAATATTGTACCTTTGTATTTATCTGCAGGTTTCTGAATGCAGTTAGTGGTCATAAGAATGGGACCTGGAAAATTCGGGAATTCTTTTTGCTGATTCTGCCAGGCAGTTCCATAGTGTCCATAAAAGTGAGGGTACTTCTTCAGTTCAGGATAGCCATGTGCAGGGAGCATTTCTCCATGTGTATAAACATAGATGCCTTTGCCCCTGCTTTGCTTCAATACTTCCTCCAAATCTTTCAAG
>Ga0187771_10001545_pt1 | contig 15474 bp, 15 predicted proteins | sample 0116_SJ02_MP15_1_FD_133139 | JGI IMG/M metagenome (GOLD analysis project Ga0187771, IMG submission 133139) | Tropical peat soil microbial communities from peatlands in Department of Meta, Colombia - 0116_SJ02_MP15_10_MG | ecosystem: Environmental > Terrestrial > Soil > Wetlands > Peat | place...
CTCGAGATTTCCCTCAGCAATTCCCGTTGGTGCTCTTCCAAAATTTCCATCAACTGACGTTTTTCTTCAGAGTTGAGCATCAGTTCCATAACATCCTCCTGCGCTCCCGTAGAAAGCGGCTACGCCGCAACCACGTGTTTTCCCGCCGCCAGCTTCATCACCTTGGGCTTGACCAGCCTTTCAAAGTCCACCCAGGCCATCCGCACCAACTCGCGGTGGGAAGCGCCGTTGAATGCGACCTCCTGGTCCTTCGCCAGACCCTCATCGGCAAACACAGCCATGCCGTAGAGGTTGCCAAACGGCGGCATCGCTCCGGTTTCGCAATCCGGGAACCGGTCTTTGAATTCGTCCTCAGTAGCCAGTTGCACCGTGCTGGCGCCCGTAGCCTTCTTCAGAAGCTCCAGATCAACGTGGCAGGAAGCCGGTACCACGGCCATTGCCAAGTCGCGGCCGATTTTCACTACCACCGTTTTGGCCAGTTCTTTCCCCGGAATATGGACCAGCGCGGCGATTCCTTGCGCCGTGTAGGCCACCGAGTGCGAAATCGTCACATACTTGACCCGGTTCGCATCCAGGAACTCTTTCAATTTGATTAGCGTCATCGCGATCTCCTCTCCCGGCATCCAGCCGTTGTCACTAGCTTACGCCGTCCTGCAATACCATCGCCATCGTCGCTCGCATACACTACCCCTTTTCTCATTATTCGCCGCCTGCGTTCACATGGAAGTGCAACCCGCACATTTGTTTGTGATGCATTGGCCGACCGCCAAGGCCTAATTTGATCCGAGTTCGCGCGTGGTCACCAGCCCGAGTGACATGAGTCATACCGCAATTCCACAAAGCGGCATAGGGTAAAATCGCAAGTTCAACTTCCGCATTTCGGAGGAAGCATGACGACGCTGGCGCATGAACCATCGCAGCGCGATACACGAAACCCCAACGGCAACACCCAACTGGACGGGCATTCTCTGACCATCGAAGACGCGGTTGCCATTGCGCGGGACCGGCAAAAGATCAGTTTGCATCCCGACGCCGTCGGCCGCATCAACAAATGCCGCGATTTGCTCGAGCGCAAGATCAGCAAGCGCGAGATCATGTACGGCGTGAACACCGGCATCGGCGAACTTTCCGAGGTCGTGCTTACCCCCGAGCAGGTCGAAAAGTACCAGAAGTTCCTGCTCTACTCTCACGCCGCCGGTTGCGGAGAGCCTTGTGCCCAGGAAGATGTCCGCGCCGCCATGCTCTCCCGCCTCAACACCCACTGCTGGGGACATTCCGGCATCCGGCTTGAAGTGGTGCAGACGCTGGTCGAGATGCTGAATCGCGGCGTCACCCCGGTCGTTTGCCAGAAAGGCTCCGTCGGCGCGTGCGGCGATCTTTCCCCTATGGCCCAGATGGCCATCACGCTCATGGGCGAGGGTGAGGTTTTTTATCAAGGCAAGCGACTGCCCGCCAAGCAGGGGATGACCGAAGCCGGCATCCCGACCATCGTTTTTCGTGAGCGCGACGGCCTGGCCACAATCAATGGCTCCAACTTCATCAGCGGGATGGGCTGCATTGAACTTTACGACGCGTGGTGCTGGCTGAGAACCCAGGAGATCGTCCTCGCCATGACCCTGGAAGCGCTCAACGCCAACATGAAAGCCTACGATCCCCGCGTGCATCTGGTGCGTGGCTACCCCGGCGCTCAGGATTGCGCCGAAAACATCCGTAAACTCACCGACGGCTCTGAACTGTTGCAACGGCCGGGCAAGAAAGTTCAGGACGCTTATTCTCTGCGCTCCAGCCCGCAGGTGGTTGGCGCGGCGCGAGAGGCATTCAAATGGGCGCGCTACATGCTCGAAATCGAACTGAACCATGCCGCCGACAACCCCACATTCTTCCCCGACGAAGACCTGGTACTGACCGGCGCCAACTTCCAAGGCACGCCCATGGCTTTCGCGCTCGAGATGGTCGGAACGTCCGTAACCACCGTAGCCGCGCTTTCCGAGCGCAGAACAAACCGGCTGCTGAATCCGCATCTGTCTGTGGGCTTGCCCGCGTTTCTCACCAAGGGAGCCGGCATGTTCTCAGGCCTGATGCTCACCCAATACACGGCTGGAGCGCTGGTTTGCGAGAACCGCGTGCTCAGCCATCCCGCTGCCACCGGATCCATCCCGGCCGCCGCCGATCAGGAAGATTTTGTCTCGATGGGCATGACCACGGCGATCAAGACCCGCCAGATCATCGAAAACGCCTGGTTCGTCGTCGCCATTGAACTGATGGCCGCCGCACAAGCTTTCGACTTCCGCGCTCCCGTCAAGCCCGCGCCAGCCACGCAGGCAGCTTACGAAGCCGTCCGCAAGCACGTGAAGACGTTGGAAGAAGACCGGCCGCTGTTTGAAGACATCAACAACCTCGCGAAAGCCGCCAAGGACGGCGAAATCCTCGCAGCCGCAAAAAGTGTGGTCGGCGAGTTGAAATAGTAGTCAATGGCCACGCTGATCATCTTCGGTGGCCTGCCCGGCGGAGCGAGAGTCCGAGTGTTGCCCCGACCATCTGAGGTTGCAGACGCCTCCGGGCCGGCAGTTACTCCGTCGCGGTTGCTTCAAAGCCCGCCGCCACTAGGTCCGAGACATTAAACACCCGCTGTCCAGCTATCCCCCCGATCTCAGTTTCACCGGAGTTTTCAAGGTTCTTTTTGATGGCCGAGATTTGGGGCTCGGCAAGATGCAGAGCTTTCATCACCTTCACCAATCCAGTCACCCTGAGGGGCTTTGTTGAGAGCCAGTTTTCCTGGCTCTGCCATGGATGCGCACGCAATCGATATGTGCCGTCCTTCTCCGCCCGTGCTTTGACAACGTACGGCTGGTCCTCGTAATCGCCAAACCGATTAATGGTGACTGTACCGCCATCGGGAAACACCGCCTGAATCTGGAGTACGCCTCCCATCGCGTGAACATAGCTCCGCAGCGTGCTCAGATACATATCGGCGCGCTGCTCAATGCGGGAAATGGAGCTTTGTGGCACGTCCAGCAGTTCAGCCAGGTCGCTCTGCGTGGCTTGCCTGGCATTGCGGAGGTCTTCCAGGGCCATTCGGTGTAGCTCTTCGCGCACACGCCGTCGGTTGTCCGCAACGCTCGCAGGATCCATCTTCGCTTGAAGTTCTTTGTAGTTCCGTGCCATACCATCGCTCCCCGCCTAGAATCTGCTCACGACCCCGGCCTTGCCTTCGTAGGTCGTGTCCTATTCGTTATCCAACTCTCGCAAGTGCTGGTCATAAATCGCATCTGCTCGCGGCACATATTCTTCGTACCATCGATTGTTGCCTGTTTTGTCCCCGCCGATCAGTAGAATTGCTGTGCGGCGCGGATCGAACGCGTAAAGTATGCGATACGGCCGCCCCTCATGCTGAATGCGCAGTTCGCGCATGTGCCTATGCCGCGACATCTCAACTCCCGCGGAGTGGGGCATTCTCAACGTCGGCCCAACCTCCTGCAAGAGACTGACGGTAAAGTCAACGCTCTTCTGCTCGGCGGCACTGAGAGTCTCCCACCACTCGCCGAATTCGTCGGAGAACTCGACTTCCCATGCCATTGTTAATAATATGCCATAGACGACATTATGTCGTCAAGAGCATACTTGTCCAGGAGCGAAACTTCCGGAGCTCGAATCAATGGGCAGGTAAGAAGGATCAGAAAACTCCGCAGTCGCACCGTACCCCAAGAGCCGCAACAAACCACGTAGGGGCAGCCGCTAAGCCTGCCCTGAGCGAAGTCGAAGAGTCCGCCTAGCGGAGTGAAGCTCCGCAGCCAACGAGGCACAGAACCCATCCCTCACCGTGCCGTAGGGACCAGCAACAGCACAATCAGCAGGGCTAGCAAAATACCCGCGACTAGCGCGAAGAACCCGTGGCCGGGATGGGAATGCCAATACCCTCCCTCGTGCGTGCGCAAGTGCAGCAGCTTCATGCCGACCTCCCTCCGCCAGCCGACTAAGCGGCAGCGGCGCGCCGGAGCATCATGCCGGTCAACCCGCCGATGATGGCTCCGACCATCACACTTGCCAACAACGTATACCCAATCTCAATCCGTAGCAAATCCGCAGGAATTCCAGCCCATCCTGTGCTGGCCAAAACCGCCAATCCCACCGCCAACCAGAGAATCGACGACATTTCGATCCCTCGCCACATCCCCTTGCGCTTGCTCCACATCAGCAGCCAAGCCACGCCATAGGCAAACAGAACGCAGATTGCCACGCTGAGCAGATGCGGAGACCAGGTCCAAACCAGCGGCCGCAGTTGCGCCCGCGTCAACCCCAACGATGCCATCCAGGGCTTGCGGAACAGATAGTGCGAGTGCCAAATCGCTCCCACGCACCACGCGACAAACGTGGCAGCCAGCACCGGCAAGTGATAAATCCGCTTCGTTTTCGGCCGGCCCACTTCCCATTCGGTGGAGACCGGCGCTTGCAGCGCCTCCGGAATACAGTCCTGCCCACAGCGTCTCAGCGCAGGCCACAGAGTGCAGCTGGCGAGACGCAAGTCGGGCTTGGCGACCGACCCAGTCACCGCAGCATGCCGGGCGTCAAAACTCACGGCAACCTCTCGCTTTGTGGTCGGGCAGATAACCGTCCGATTTCCGCGAAATCGGTTGTAGATTTCGACCCTCCACAGAGTCGGCAGCAGGAGAACCGCGAACGCACAAACGAGGAAGAGCAACACCCAGAGAGCCAGCATCATAATGCACCTCCCGGCTCCGTCCGCTGGCGCGGAAAGATAGGAGAATCCCTCTCCTGCGCTCACGCTACAAAACTATGCACACCGCTGCAGTGAGTCCGGTCACAACCCCCGGTGAGCCGCTGGCCAAGCCACGGGAGGCGACAAAATCCACTCGGGGCTTCCATCCCACAGGACAAGCTCGATGCTTCCGCTAAGGGCTTGGGCTGACACCCAAATATGAATATGCTGCCGCAACGGCGAGCCCCAGCCAGGACTTGCCCGCGGAGGTGAGGGCCGGCACCACCTCGGGATGCAGCAAAGAGCCCACCACCAGCGAGTAAATTCCGCAGATCAGCCACACCATCATAAAGAAGATCGTGAGTACGGACGCCCATTTGCCCGTGCCCTTGGCACTCAGCAATCGCGCCCCAGGCGCATTTCCGGGTTTCGTGAGAGCCAACTCCCCAACCACCGTCGCGGAAACCAGCCCGCCAACCACAGTCAGGATGTTCTGCATATCTTGACTCAGATCCTTGCTGTACGCCTGGCAGCCGCCGCGGCTAATACAATTGGCAGCTAGAACAGCGTAGACGATGCAGTACACGTAAAAACCGAGCAGCACGTACGCTATGATCCCTCCAAAAACCAGCTTGAACTTTGGCATGAGACCTCCCTTCGAGACCACCCTCCTCACTAGCCGAACACCCGACTCGCCACTAGCAGATTGAGGCAACCACCTGCAGCAACTCGGCTGTCTTCAAGTCCACTTGGGCCCGCTTGCTGCGGCCTAAAGACCTGTCGCTTTCCGTGCCTCGCTCGCTGGGGCTTTGGATTTGTCGTTTGGAGGGATGAAAACCCAACTGGGTGTTCCTGTCAGTGATGCCGATCACATGGTGTTGGCCCGTTCGGATTTCGTAACAGAACGTCCAGGCCGCCTACGGCGACAGCAAACCCACTTTCCGTTCCAGATCCTGAAAACCAGGTTCGTCGCGCAGTGATGCAAGCGCGGGATCCACTTTCAGATAAATCAGGTTTGCCTCACGCCCTTCGTAGCATTTCTGCAATGCCGCCAGCGCTTCCTTCTTCTTGCCCAGCGCCGCATAACCGTTCGCAGAGGCGGCGAAGCCACCGGCAAATTGAATGGTGGGGTGCTCAAACGTACCGCCCGTCTTCGCCATCGTCTCAAAAAATTTCCGGCGGTTACCAGAGAGCTGACCCATCGCCCGGGCCACCCCTGCGCGTCCGGCCAGCTTGGAGTCTTCAATCAGCTCTTTGACCTGCTGGTCGTACATTCCCCGCTGCTGGTAGTACAACACCAAAGCGTAGTGAACCGGCAGGAAGGTGGGATCGGTCGCTAGCACTTTCTCGTATTGCTGATAGGCGGAATCTAGCTGTCCGGCAAAGAAGTACGCATAACCTAAATCCGTGTTGATGATCAGGGACAAGGGATCCAGATTGACGGCGCGCTGTAGTTCAGCGATGGCCTCCGTGTGACGTCCCATCGGGCCCAGAAACAGGTTTCCGTACCACTGGTGGGCTTGCGCACTATTGGGGTTGAGGTCCAGAGCTCGACGAAATTCCGCTTCTGCCTCGGCCCACTTCCAATCGAGCACGTCAGCCGCCGCCAGCGAAGTATGCGCCTCGGCCAAATCCTCATCCAGCGCCAATGCCTTGCGGGCGCTGGCATTCGCTTCCTGCACCCAGCTATAGCCGCCGCCAAACAAAGCCAGCAAGCTGTAGCAATCGGAAAGCCCAGCATACGCCAAAGCGAAGTTCGGGTCTTTTGCCGCTGCCTGCTTGAAAAATCCGATCGCCTCCAGAAAAGCTTCTTCATTCCTACGGCTGGCCACGAAACGCCCGCGCAAGTACAGATCGTAGGCTTCCGGATCATAGCTGCGGGCCCAGTGCAGCCGATTTCGCTCTTGGGCACTGAGGTTGAGCCGTACTTCGTCGGTAATCGCCTCTGCGACCTTCGCCTGCAGAGGCAGCACATTCCTCAAGTCGCCATCGAAGGCCTTCGCCCAGATATGCCGGTCCGTGCTGGTGCGGATAAGCTGCGCAGTGATCCTCACCTTGTCCCCAGAGCGAATCACCGAACCCTCCACTACCGCATCCACCCCAAGCTCGCGAGCGATCTGCGGCAAGGGCTTGCGCGTCCCTTTGTATTGCATGATGGAAGTTTTGGAAACCACCCGGAGCTCGCGGATCTGAGCAAGGTCTGTGATCAGCTCGTCCGTCATGCCGTCGGCAAAATACTCCTGGTCAGGATCCCTCGAGAGGTTTTGCAGCGGGAGAACGGCGATTGAGCGGATGGGACCCGACGTCCTTGGCCCCAACGCTCCCCGTCGCCACGCTACACCGAGACAACCCACCACAAGAAGAGCAGCAGCTGTGAGCACGTACGGCCAGGTTCGACGTGAGCGCCGGCTGGAAGGGGCAACCTCACTTGCGGACGCTTCTGACTCCACTCTTTCACTTCGCCCAGGACTCGCACCGTTGGTGTTTGGCGAGACGTCCGCTTTCAGCGGCGCCATTTCGTCGTCAGCCTCGCGCACCGGTGCCAAGAACCGGTAACCCCGCTTGGGAACTGTTTCAATATAGCGGACGCCGCCTTCCCCGTCGCGCAATGCCTTCCGCAACAGATAGATAGCTTGGCTCAGATTGTTTTCCTCGACAATCGTGTCGGGCCATACCAGACGCATGAGTTCGTCTTTGTCAAGCAGGCGTCCGCTGTTGCTGGTCAGAGCCAAAAGGGTGTCAAACACGCGGGGTGGAAGTTGGATCCTGTCATCTCCCGACCGCAGCTCGCGTCTAGCGGGTGCCAGGTAATAAGGCCCAAACTGGTAACAGATTTTAGTGGGCTCGCGCATCGGAAGACACAAAATCAGAACAAATAAGAAAAAAATGATGTTCGCTAATTACTTTGTAAACCGGCAGGTGTGGGATGCACGGAGCGAGGCAACGCACCAAGGAGAGGGCCACACCTGCTGATCTTACTGGTCGAACATTCTAACACGTTCGCCTATCGATCATAGTAGGAAAAGCTAGGGTCGCCGAATTATTGCTTGGGAGCGAAGGTGGTAGGCAGTTAGGGGCTGTCTGGTCGGATTCCCCAATCCGTCGACAGCCCTAACTCCTGCCGCTGGTACGGATGTAATCGAGGATTGACGCCGCGGCGCCGGCTAGTCGAAGGCCTAGCAATCTCCTGTTCTTTTCAGAACTCCAGCGAAACCAGCTTCACCGGTTGGCTGCCCACATTGGTGACCGAGTGGGTAATGTTGCCTTCTATCCAGCGGACCTGTCCGGCCTTTAGCTCAATGTTCGCGGCGCTTTTATCCGGAGCTTCCGAGCGCAGCGTCATATCCGTCAAGGCAATCACCAAATGCGGACCGGCGTGATGGTGTCGGTGCTCAAACCCTGCGGTTTCGAGTTGTACCCTCGCGACGCGCACTCCATCCTTCACAAACAGAACGTCCTCAACGCCGCCCTGCACCCGAATGGCATTTTCCGCGTTCCACTTTGAGGCAGGCACGTTGCGGGTCTTCTCATCCTGCAGCAGTTCGACCGTAATGTTATGAAACGGCGTTTCACCCACATTTCGCACGACGTGGGCAAAGCCTCCCTCAACAAACTTCACCTCGCCATCCGTCACCGTTGCCTTCACTGCAGCCTTGCCTTCCACCTCGTTGGAAATCTCCGCCGCGCCCAGCAGGACGTAAAGATAATCATGCCGATGATTGTGCAGCAGCGTGGCATCCTTCGGCGTGACTACCACGTCGTACACGCGCACATATTCGTTATGAAAGATCAGCTGATGGTGCGGCTCAGCGGTGATCTCAACCTCGGTCGGCGGTGGCGCAGGTTTTTTTGTAGCCATAGCGATTGTCGTTAACAGCAAACTCGCGATCAGGATGTAGCGCCGGCATCTTGCCGGCCGCCGTGCGGGCATCGTGCCCGCGCCGCCGGGGCGCGACGCCTCCACATCAGCCGCCGGGACGGCGGCGCTACGATCGGATCTAGATTTTTTCGTCGTCATACGATCCGCCACTCACAAACTCCCGATCAGGAGGCAGTGTCGGCATCCCTTCGACTTCGCTCAGAGCAGGCCTCGCCGGTTGTCCCACCGGCATCCTGTCCACGCCGAAGGCGGGACAGCGGCCCGAACTACCAGCTACTGACTATTGCCCCTCCCGGTCAACAACTCCACCACCCGGTCAAAATCATCCAGGCTCGAGTATTGAATCACGATCTTTCCTTTTCCCTTGCGATCCTTCACCTGTACGCGCAAGCCCAGCAGCCGTTCCAGTTCGCTCTGCATGGCCAGCACATTAGGATCGATCCAGCGCGCCTTCGGTTGCTTTTCCTTCGGCACGGGCAGGTTGATTTCCGAAACCAGTTCTTCCAGCAGTAATACCGACAAGCCCTTGTCCACTGCCTGATCAGCGACTTTTTCCACCTGACCCGGTTCCATCACTTTGAGCAACACGCGCGCTTCGCTGAAGCCCAGCTTGCCTTCTCGCATATACCGCAGCACCGGCTCCGGCAGCTTGAGCAAGCGCACGTAATTAGCCACCGTTTCGCGCGATACGCCGACGCGCTGCGCGATCTGCTCTTGCGTCATGCCAAAGTCCTGGCTGAGCCGGGCATAGGCCCTGGCCTGGTCCAGACAATTCAGATCCTGACGCTGCAAGTTCTCGACGATCGTCAGCTCCGCGGCCTGCTGATCGGAGACCGTTCGCACGATCGCCGGCACGGTGGTTTTTCCTGCCAGCTTCGCCGCGCGGCAGCGCCGCTCACCGAGAATCAGAGTGTAGCGGCCATCTTTTCCGGAACGCACGACTACGGGCTGAAGCACGCCGCTGGTTTTGATCGACTCGGCCAGTTCCTGCAGCGATTCGCTGCTGAACGAAGACCGCGTCTGATACGGGTTGTGGTCAATCAGATCGAGTTCGATCTGCAGTACTGCATCGCCCACGGCCGCCGGCGCAGCGGACTCACTTGCCACTGCGTCCAGCCGCGGCACAACCGCCGCAGCCACACCGACCGCTGTTCCCGCCACAATGCGCGGACCGGCCGGCAGCAGTGAATCCAGCCCGCGCCCCAGCGCCCGCCGCTTGTCATGGGGTTTCTCTGCGATCTTCTCCGTTGCCGTCGTCGTCATAACATCTCCATTTCTACGTCTGTCATCCTGAGCGAAGCTATCGTTCGCGCAGCGAACGATAACGCAGTCGAAGGACCCCGAGGCGACCGGGATTATGCAGGAAACTCAAAAGGCACTTCGATATATCGACCCTCATCGATCTTCTATATTGATGGTGATCAATTTATTTCGCTGGTCGATCCAGCGCTGCCAGCGCGGCGCGTTGACCACCTGCTTCTCTTCCACTTCCCGCGGCACCTCCGCCGGCGGAGCATGTCGCTCCAAAATTTCCTTGGCTAACTGGATATAGCTTTCCGCCCCGCGCGATCGCACATCATAGAGCAGCGCTGGCTTGCCGTGGCTGGGCGCTTCCGCCAGACGAATATTCCTGGGGATCGTCGTGCGAAAAAGCTTGCTGCCAAAGTGGCGGCCCAACTCACCCGTCACCTGCTGCGCCAGGATGGTGCGGTCGTCGAACATGGTCAGCAGCACGCCTTCGATCACCAGTTCCGGATTCGGTCCGAGGCGGACGCGCTCAATGGTATCCACCAATTCGGATATCCCCTCAAGGGCGAAGTACTCCGCTTGCATTGGGATCAAGACTGAGTCCGCAGCTACTAGCGCATTCAACGTCAACAGATCCAGAGCTGGCGGGCAATCCAGCACAATGTAGGCAAAGCGGTCGCGCAGGGGCGCCAGGGCGTCGCGCAGCCGGAACTCGCGGCGGTCGGCATCCACCAGCTCCAGGTTGGCGCCGATCAGATTCTTATGCGACGGGATCAGCCACAACTGCTCGAGTTCAGTCTTCAGCAGCGCCTGCTCGGCCGCTGCATCGCCCATGAGCAGGTGGTATGTGTTGGTGCGGCTGGGGTCTCGGTCGAAACCCAGTCCACCACTGCTGTTGGATTGCGGGTCGCAATCCACCAGCAGTGTGTTCACTTCTGCCGCAGCAATAGAGGAGGCCAGGTTGATGGCAGTCGTGGTTTTGCCTACGCCGCCCTTCTGGTTGGCAACCGCGATGACGCGTCCCATTGACTTTTCGGAGATGCCAGAGACAATGGCAGAATAGTGCGAATCGATGACGAATTTCAATGACGGATTTCGGTGCAGGAACCGAATCGCAAAATTTGTTTGAAAATCACCGGCTTGGGATCAGATTTGAACCGCGCTTTCCACAGGAATGTTCCACGTGGAACAATTCTTCATGGTGTGGCGCGGGCACCCCCGCCCGCGACTTCTTGAACTCGAGTCGGCCCTCTACAGCACCTAACAAACGCGCTTCACGAACCCTGGTTCCGCCGGTGGCGGGAACCAAGTACGGGGAGCCGATTGTTCCACGTGGAACATTTCTTTCTCTCCTGGGACCGTTTCTTGTGTGGCGCGGACATTCTTGTCCGCGAAAGTCCGAGGTCCTCGGCTCGCGACAGCAGTCAAGAACTGCGTGGGGCACAAGCGCACCCGGTCGGGCGGATCAGGTAGGGAGCCGATTGTTCCACGTGGAACACTTCCCGGGACTACTCGACTCACGCGGAGTGTTCCACGTGGAACATTCCGCCCTATGCCAAAGGCGGCCGCACCCGGAGGGAAATCCCAATGATCAATCCATATCTTCAGAATAGCAGCTCGTGCAGGGTGAATATGCCAGCTCCGCTGACCATTTATTCTATTTACTTTCAATCATATACAGTTATTCACGCCAGGATAGCCTCTTGACAATCTATCTGCCCCGACAGACGTGTTAGAGTCACTTGCGGCAGCAAGGGGTCCGGTTTGCGCTATTGTTCCACGTGGAACACTCGGCTGTGTTCCGGGGTGGCCCCTCTTCCGGCCACCCCTCCTATCCCGAGTTACCAACCACCAGTTGGATTCACCACGATACCGTCCGACTTCACCAGCGTCGCGACCGAGACATGCGGCCAACTCAAGCCGTTGAAGAACAGCGTGACATTCTGCGAGTACTGGATCTGCGTGAAAGTGATCGTGATTGGGCGCGGAACCGGAATCCCGATTGGTGGTCTCACCAAGAACTGCGGTATGGGTCTTCCGGAGCCGTCGTCCGCACCTTTGATGCTGAGCGGCGGCTGTCCCGGCGTGAAAACGGGGATCTGGATAACCTCTTCCACCGTTTCAATCCAGAACGTCGCCGACATCTGCACGGCCTGCGCGTTGGGTTGATTGGTCGGAAGCCCGCCTTGCAAGAACGCGATATTGTCTGTGCCCCCGCCCGTAATTGGCGCCGTCGGACTGGTCGAGATGGAAATTGCCGTGGTCGCAATAATCTTCTGGCCGTTGATATGGTTGCGCAGCACGGTGTTGGGATCATCCAGCATGGCTTGCGTGATGGTTCCCGCCGCGATGAATGGTCCTAGATCCTGCGGAATTCGAAACTGACTAGGTGTGGCCGCAGTCTGGCTCGGGAAGGGAACAGGTGCGCCCCCAACGTTTGGAGTGATGCTGACTGGTGGTATGGTCGGAGCACCGCTGAATGACACCGACGTTCCCTGTGCTTCGATCGTCGTGCCGTGCGGAATGGACGCCATGCGCGCCACGGTTGGCACTTCGGCCGGATCGGTGGTGGTGGGTATGGCAATCCAGATTCCCGGCTCCACATGGATACCGACTGGTTGCCCGGGATTGGTCACGTCGCTAATCACCTGCAAGTACGGCACTCCATTCAGAAAGATGTCCGGTTGGAGCAATCCGCGATTTGGAACCGCGCCCAAGGCCGGTGAGAAAGAGAGGTTTTCGGACGTCAGGTTCAGCTCGAGGATGTTGTCGCTGCCGTTGCTTGGCTGATCCGGCCGAAAGATGGTGTTGAAACCGTTGCCGCTCCAGTTGCCCACAAACGCGGCCAGGGGTCCCAGACTCGGCGGCGCTGGCGCTGGCCCAGTGACCCTTGGAGATGCCGGGACCTCTCCGAACAGGAAGTCACTTGGCACGGAAATGTCTGCTTTGTTCATGTGGAAGCCTCCGTGATTTTGCAAAGTCAAACGCGCGTACCAGCCTACCGACTCGCCCCGCATGCCGAAAAAAAAGTGAATTCTGTTACAAAATCGGGACAAGCCCTGGCAGCCAAGGCTGTACCGAGGGTTGGGTTCAGTCCGCTGCAAGTTAGCTCGGGGACCGTCCGAACCAACTTCAGGAATGTTCCACGTGGAACAATTTCTCTCTTCCGGCCCCTTCATCTGTGCGCGGATATTCCCGTCCAGAAGTTTCCGAGCGTATGACCGCAGTACAGCCGCTCGTCCCGAAACCACTTCGAATCTCGACCGCACCAGCCTGCCAAACTCAGGCAATCTCCCACTCTTTGCACGAATTCCCCAGTCTACCGCTGCTCATGGCTTCACGGACTAGCTCATCAAGGCCAGTCTGTCCCACTTATTACTGACTTGGTTCCCGCGGTTTACAGGGATGATTCCTAGCAGATCTGATTCTTAGCAATGCGGATACCTCACCGCCAGCACCGACCGGATCGCCCACTTTCCACCCTCAGACAGGTCAAGACGGCCCTAGTGCCCGAGTTCTTGCCATGCCTGTCCCACGGTAACTTGTTTGATTCTTACTACTTCGGCTCACGTCTACCGATGATCAGAATCCGGCTCTGGGAAACTGGGATGGGCATAGGCTGGCTCCAGGTGAAACCCGGCACGAGACGTTGCACCCTCCCAGCTTGGGCCGCGCCGATCAGCAAAGCCAGTCGCCCGGCGGAAGCGACCAGCCCCGCGGCAACAGGCGAGATTTCATCAAAGCGCTCGACGGCTCGAAGAGTGACGACCGTGGCACGGTCGCCGGCGTAGCCCTCCGCCCGGCCGCAAAATACATCGACATTCGTCAATGCCACGCCGCGGACGACCTCGCGCAGGAAAGTCGCTTTCTTCTGATTCGATTCGATCAGCGTCACCCGCAGCTCGGGATAGCAGATCCTGATCGGCAGGCCAGGGAATCCGGCGCCGGAACCCAAGTCGATCAGATGGTCGTTGCTTTCCGGCCGCCCGCGGTTGATCGCCGCCGGAAAAAGCTGCTGCGCGGTGAAGATCGATTCGCCAAAATGCCGCGTCAGGATCTGCTCCGGCTGGCGCACCGCGGTCAGGTTCACGCGCGCATTCCAGCGCAGCAGCATATCGACATACATCGATATATGTTTTAGCTGCAGCCCTGACAGCGGCGCCGAGAGAAACGGCTGCAAGCGCTCGTGAATCGCAGCGAGTTCCATACGCAGGCTGATTGTAGCCCGAGCCGCATGGGATATAAACTGAACACGCCATCCCTAGAGTCTATGAATTCCATTTTTTCCCGGCACGGCCGTTGGATTGGAGTCATACTCGCGCTTTCACTTATTTCGCTGGTTCTTCTGCTGACGACTCCTGCAAGAACTCATCTTCGCGCGCTGGGGCTGTTGTTGCGAGTTCAGAATCCTCAACACCCCGGATGGATCGCTCAATTGGAGGGCTATCCGATCCAAGAATCCCTGACAGAAGTGCCCACGCCTTCAGGAAGAATCCGAGCGCGATTGTACGTCCCTGAAGGGATTGCCCAAGCGCCGGGGATGGTTATGGTGCATGGCGTCCACGATCTAGGAATTGAAGAGCCACGACTGGTGGCCCTTGCGCGGGCCGTCTCTGCCAGCGGCATCCGCGTGTTGACGCCGGAGTTGCGTTCGCTGGCCGACTATCGAGTGGAGAGCGCTTCGATTGATTTGATCGGATACTCGGCGCGCTATCTTTCCGAATCTCTCGGGCAGAAAGTTGGGGTGCTCGGCATAAGTTTTGCCGGAGGTCTCTCGCTGCTGGCCGCTTCCGAACCGCAATATGAGCAATACATGCGCTTTGTTTTGTCGGTCGGGTCGCATGACGACCTGGAGCGCGTGTCGCGGTTCTTCATCAACAACAGGATCGTCCGGCCTGACGGGAGCACACTGCAAATGGCCGCGCATGAGTACGGAGTGCTGGTGTTGATCTACTCTCACGTAGAGGATTTTTTCCCAGCCGTCGACGTCAGCACTGCGCACGAAGCTCTCAAGCTTCTGCTGTGGGAGCAGGTCGACGAATCGCGAAAACAGGCTGCCCTGCTCAGTCCGCCGTCGCGTCAGAAAATGGACCTGCTGTACGACCACCATGTGGACACATTCGTCGGCGAGATGGAGCAATCCGTCGCCCGCCATCGCGGAGAAATGGCGCTGGTCTCTCCGCACGGGCGCCTGCAGTCGCTGCACGTTCCGACGCTGCTGTTGCACGGTGCGGCAGACAACGTGATTCCGCCATCCGAGCTGCTATGGTTGCAGCAGGACGTGCCACATGAAGTTCTGCAGGCAGCACTGAGCAGTCCGGCAATCAGTCATGCTTCGATGGAGGACGCCTCGGTTGCTGACAATCTCCGGCTTGTGCATTTCATGGCCCGAGTGCTGAAGTTGGAGGGTGACACACAGCGGTTGTCCGGGCGCTGACGGCTTGCCTGTGTCCGAAAGACGGAGCCTTGCCAAGCCTGCCGGCAAGGTTCAAACTATTACGCTTCAGGAGAAACCGTGCTTCCCTTTGCTGGCATTCCGAGTTTTGCTCGAGCCTCGCTGGAATCTCTGGATGCGGCTTGGCAGGCTGACGTAGGCGTTCTGGGTGTCCCGTTTGACATTGCGCTCGGC
>Ga0187771_10001546_pt1 | contig 15473 bp, 14 predicted proteins | sample 0116_SJ02_MP15_1_FD_133139 | JGI IMG/M metagenome (GOLD analysis project Ga0187771, IMG submission 133139) | Tropical peat soil microbial communities from peatlands in Department of Meta, Colombia - 0116_SJ02_MP15_10_MG | ecosystem: Environmental > Terrestrial > Soil > Wetlands > Peat | place...
ATGAAATCTGTCAGCGAAATTGTCAAAGAATTGGAAGCACGAAAAAAGCAAGTCATTTTTGTCTTGGTGATTCTCGGCTTGATTATCATTCTTGTCTCAATTTACTATCTCAGGGCCAAACAGCAGTGGATTGAAAAGTCTAAAAGATGAAACCCTTTTTCATTGGTTTGATCATCGGTTTTTTTCTCGTCCTCGTTTTCATAGGATTGGGGTTTGGCTCCAAATCTAAACAACCGATCTTATTCAATCATAAGAAACATCTCGAACAGGGGTTGGAGTGTGACTCCTGTCACCTCTATTTCAAAACCCAAACCTTCCCGGGAATGCCGAACAACCACACCTGCCTCGAATGCCATAAAGAGCCCATGACAAAAAGTTCAGAAGAGGAAAAGATCAGACAATTTCAAAAAAAGGAACAAGAGATTCCCTGGAGAAGAATCTATGGAGAACCCGATCATGTCTTCTTCTCTCATCGTCGCCATGTCGTTCTGGGCAAATTGGAATGCCAGAACTGTCATGGAGATATTGGTGAGAGTCAAAGACCTCCGTCGAAGCCATGGGTGAAGATGACGATGAAATGGTGTATGGATTGTCATAAGAAGAATAAAGTAACCAATGACTGTTTAGCGTGCCATGTATAAAAACAGCATAGTGCATGGCGCAAAGAGCATAGCGTTAATCACCTCCTCCCCCTGTCTACCGGCAGGCAGGCCAACCCTCTCCTCTCTAAGGGGGAGTCAGAGGGTGGGGAGACCCCAGGCGCTTTGTTCTATGCTTTCGGCAAACTAAGGATAGTATCATGAACATGAGTCGTAGAAATTTTTTGAAAATGGGTGGAGGCGCCGGAGTTGCCATTGCCTTAGGGGCTGGTTTTTGGAAATGGTCCCAATTCCCGGTTACCGAAAATCTGAATGCCCCGGGTGTTGAAAGGTGGATTCCAACCATCTGCGGCCAATGCATGGGTGGTTGCGGGATATTAGTCAGGGTAATCGATGGATGGGCTGTCAATATTGCTGGGAATCCTCTTCATCCAGTGAATCGAGGGACGCTTTGCCCTAAGGGGATTGCGGGCCTCCAAGGTCTTTATGACCCAAACCGAATTCGAACTCCTCTGAAAAGAATTGGAAAGAGAGGCGAGGCCAGGTGGCAACCCGTCTCCTGGGATGAAGCCCTCCAGATGGTTACCGATTCTCTAAAGGAACTCCGGCAAAAAGGCCAACCTCATCATCTCGTTGTCATGGGAGGAAGGTATCGGGGATTGATGAGGTCTCTTTGGGAACGCTTCTTAGAGGCCTATGGGTCGCCTAACTATGTTGACAATGAGTTCCAATGGGAAGGGCCGTCCATCGAGGGCCTTTATCTTACTCAAGGGATCTACTCTCCACCTGCTTATGACTTGGAAAATGCTCGCTATATCCTCTCCTTCGGTTCGGGGCTCCTCGAATCCTACTGGTCTCCTGTGCAGGCGCTGAGTGCATACGGTCAATTTAGGAGAGGGATTCCAGAACGTCGAGGAAAGTTGGTTCAGATCGAATCCCGTCTCTCCATCACAGGTATCAAAGCCGATGAATGGATTCCAATTCAACCTGGGACAGAGGGAATATTGGCCCTCGGCATCGCTAATATGATGATCAAGGAGGGTCTCTATAACAAAGACTTTGTCTCCAATACCAGCTTCGGGTTTGAGAATTGGACGGATACAAGTGGAAAAGAACATCTCGGTTTCAAGGAGTTCGTCCTTTCAGAATACGACCCCGACATCGTGTCTCGCAGAACAGCTGTTTCGGTTGATTCTATCATCCGGTTAGCCCGAGAGTTCACATCGAACCAACCTGCACTTGCGTTAGGTTTTCGTGATCGGCCTTTCCAGCAGATGGCTGTTTCCATTTTGAATGGATTGGTGGGGAACATCGATGTCCCTGGAGGTGTCTTGATCCCTCGAACCCCACCTCTTCAACCTTTTCCTTCATTTAAGAAAGAGGCCATTGCTCAAAACGGACTGGCTGCAGAACGAATCGATGGAGGGAAGAATCATCCCATGATGATGGAACGGCCCTACCATTTCGCTGAGAACGTGCTCGCTGGGAAACCTTACAGACCTCAAATTCTATTCCTTTACTACACGAATCCTCTCTTTTCCAACCTCAGTCCAGATCTATTCGCAAAGGCCTTTGCCCTGATTCCCCTGATCGTTAGTTTTTCTCCATACATGGATGACACAGCATCATTTGCAGACCTCATTCTGCCTGATCGAACCCCACTTGAAAGGTGGCAGGATGACCCGGTCTTCTTGAACAATGGCTTCCCAGTTCTCGGGATCCGACAACCCGTGATCGAGCCCCTTTATCAGACAAAAGCCACTGGAGATGTGCTTCTTCACCTTGCCAAATCTTTGGGGGGAGAGATCGAGAAGGCTTTCCCGTGGAATGATTTTAAAGAAGTTTTGCTTTACGGGATCAAAGGGCTTTTCGACGCCAAACGGGGAGACACGTTCGGCCTCCAGTTCGAACAGGCATGGACCCGTCTCCTTGAAAGGGGAGGCTGGGCAGCACCTTCCTACAAAACCCTTGAAGAGTTCTGGAAACAGCTCCAGGAGAAAGGTGGATGGTGGGATCCCATTTATGATTTCAAAGAGTGGGACCGTGCTTTCAGAACTCCCTCCAAAAAATTCGAATTTTATGCTCAGACACTGGCGGAGACCCTTCCCCCCGCCATATCAAAGGAGAAGAAAGACTCTTCCTTTCTCCCCCATTGGGAAGAATCGAGGAACGAAACTGATCAAAAGATATATCCCTTTCATCTCCATACCTTCAGGACAATGGCCCTAACAGGGAGCCGCAATGCCAATCAGCCTTGGCTTCAGTCAATCGCCGGGGAGTACCTGTTTGAGAGATGGGAAACGTGGGTGGAGGTCAATCCGGAGACGGCGAAACGACTTGGAATTGGAGATGAAGATCTGGTATGGGTCGAGTCGTCGAAGGGGAAGATTAAAGTGAGGGCAAGACTTTATAAAGGAGCAATGCCTGATGTGGTAAACATTCCTTTCGGAGAGGGACATACGTCAGGTGGTGGTTGGTCCAAAGGTTTGGGAGAAAATCCCTATCGGCTTCTTCACGAAGCCTTAGACCCTTTAACCGGATATCCGATCAGTGAGTCCACTCGCGTCAAACTTTATAAGGCGTGATTTTACGCTAAGCGCTTGGCCTGCCTACCGCATGCAGGCGCTATGCGCATAGCAATTTTTTGAGGAGCGATGGATGCATCGATGGGGAATGGTGATTGACTTAGATAAATGCTCTGCTTGCCAGGCCTGTGTGGTCGCCTGCCAGGCGGAAAATAATGTAGCGATCATTGGACCAGAGGAAGCAGCAAGAGGCCGAACCATTCACTGGATCGAACTGATCCCTTATATTGAGGGAGAGTACCCTCATCTCAAGGTCAGGCTTCTCCCAAGACCCTGCATGCATTGTGATAACCCTCCATGCACCAAGGTCTGCCCGGTCTATGCGACCTATATCAATGAGGAAGGACTCGTAGGTCAGATCAATTACCGATGTATTGGTTGTCGGTACTGCACCACTGCTTGTCCTTATACCGTCAAATACTTTAACTGGTATCCCCCTGAATGGCCAAAAGAGATGAAAGGTTCCCTCAATCGAGATGTCTCCATCCGAACGAAAGGGGTGGTGGAGAAGTGCACCTTTTGTAGCCACCGGCTCCTCCACGCAAGAGAAAAGGCAAAAACAGAGGGAAGAGATCTTCTCCCTGAAGATTATATCCCAGCCTGTGTCCAGGCGTGCCCCAGCGGTGCCATGTACTTCGGTGATTTGAATGACCCCAACAGCCTCGTCTCAGCGCTCTCACGGGAGAGAAGAGCCTTCAGGCTGATGGAGGAATTGGGTACAGAACCAAAGGTGATTTATTTATCAGAGGGAATGTGATGGAAGAAAAAGAGTTGAGAATAGAAGAGGATGTGGTGCTGTTTGAACCAATCAGAAGGACAGGGAAATCATTCTATCTCACCCTCTCGATCCTCGTCGCCATCATCCTCTGGGCAGTATGGGCTTATCTTCATCAATACCACCATGGACTGGGCGTGACCGGACTTGCAAGGCCGATCTTCTGGGGTGTCTACATCACCAACTTTGTCTTCTTCATTGGAATCAGCCATGCAGGCACACTCATCTCTGCGATTCTGCGTCTGGCCAAAGCGGAATGGAGAAGGTCGATCACTCGATCTGCAGAAGTAATCACTGTTCTCGTCCTCTTCTTCGGTGTGGGCAACATACTGATGGACCTTGGAAGACCTGATCGGATGTTGAATATCATCCAATTTGCTCAATTTCGATCTCCCCTGCTCTGGGATGTTTCAAGTATTACTATCTATCTCACTGCCAGTACTATTTACCTTTATCTCCCCTTGATCCCAGATATCGCTCTCCTCAGAGATTATAGTGGAAAGCGAAAGTGGTTTTACCGAATATTCGCTTTGGGTTGGAAGGGAACAGAAAAGCAGCATCGCCTATTAGAAAAAGGAATAGCCATCATGGCTATTCTTGTCATTCCAGTAGCTGTCTCTGTCCACACCGTGGTCTCCTTTGTCTTCGCTATGACTATTCAACCCATGTGGCACAGTGCCATCTTCGGGCCTTACTTCGTTGCCGGGGCCATCTTTTCGGGGATTGCCGGCCTAATCGTGGCAATGAATTTAATCCGAAAAGTTTATCATTTGGAGGATTATCTCAGACCCGTCCATTTTAACAATCTGGGAATTCTCCTTTTGATAATGACTCTCTTATGGTTCTACTTCACCTTTACGGAATATATCACGGTCTACTACGGAGGCGAACCCATACACATGACCATCTTCTGGTCGAAATTTATAGGAAGATTTGCACCCTATTTTTGGGGAATGTTCTTATTCTGCTTTGTCATCCCGCTACCTATTCTCAGTTTCAAGAAAACTCGGACACCTTTTGGCACCTTAATCGCTTCCTTATCCGTCATTATCGGTATGTGGCTGGAAAGATTTGTGATCGTCGTACCTACTTTGACCAATCCGAGGCTTCCCAATGAGTCTGTTATCTATGCACCCACATGGGTGGAGTGGTCCATTTTGGCAGGGTGCATTTCCTTTTTTATCCTTCTCTATATGATTTTCACCAAAATCTTTCCTATCGTCTCGATCTGGGAGGTGAGGGAAGGAAGGGAGAAATCGATGGCCGAGGTTCAAGAAAGGATCAAGACATACCTACCAGGCATCGGGGTAGAGTAAAGATCAATGCAAAATGGGCAACTATCAATTAGCAATGATCCATGAAGACAAGAACCTCTCCCTATTGCTCATTTTGCATTGTTAGTTTTTCAATTTTCATTGTTGTTAGGGGTCACATATGAAGAAAACCATGAGTGCTGTTGGAGTTGTAATCCTCCTCATCGCCTCATCTCTCTTTGCCCAGCCCCCCCTTCCTCAGGACCCGACCAAAGGAGCACGTCTCTTTGTCAGTAAAGGATGTGTTAAGTGTCATGCCCTTAAAGGAGAGGGAGGCAAGGTGGGACCGGATCTGGGGAAGATCGATTTGGGGGATACCCAATTGGATCTGGCTGGAAAACTCTGGAACCATATCCCTTCCATGATCAGGGGGATGGAGCGGGCCAAAATCATAAAGCCGAATTTAATCGGGGAAGAAATTACCGAAATCTCTGCCTACCTCTACTTTCTCAAATTCTTTGATGAGCCTGGAAATTCTACCAGGGGAAGATATCTATTTAACGAGAAAGGGTGCCATAACTGTCATCCTCTAACGGGCAAGGGTAAAGGAGGAGAACCAGGCCTGGATCAATTTCCTCAGAATCTCTCTCCAATCTATTTGAGCCAATCCATCTGGAATCATGGCCCGGTCATGATTGCCCAAATGGTTAAGCTCGGAATGAAATGGCCAACCTTTGAAGGAACCGAAATGATGGATCTTCTGGAATACATCAAAATGAATGCGAAAGGGCCGAGGGAAACAGCTTTTATCACACCTGGAAACCCGAAAGAAGGTAAACAGGTTTTTATTTCAAAGGGCTGCATTAAATGTCATGCCATCCGAGGCGAGGGTGGAAAGGTGGCAGACGATCTTGGCGACAAGGCGAAGACCTTCTATCAAAGCCTCACCCAGATTGCCTCAACCATGTGGAATAAAGGACCCACCGTCTTTGCTAAAATGGCCCAGACCGAAACAGGGATTCCGAAATTCACCCCGAAGGAGATGGCTGATCTGATGGCGTATCTCTATTTCCTCCACTTCATCGACGAACCTGGAAAGTCGGTGAATGGCAAAAAGGTCTTTTCAGAATTAGGGTGCTCCAAGTGTCATGGCTTAGATGGGAAGCCTGGAGAATTAATGAGCATCGATCTCTCCAAGTACCAGAAGGCTTCCAATCCTATGGAGATCGTAGCTGGTATCTGGAACCACAGCACCAAAATTGAAAAAGCAATGAACGAGAAAGGCATTCCTTGGCCCCGGTTTAAAAAAGGGGAGCTCGCTGATCTGCTCGAATATGTCCGGACTCCTAAGAAGAAATAGAAAGGGAGAGAAATGAGAAATGTCAGCATCTGTTTTTTTCTCAGTTTTATCTTTTTGAGTGGAAATTGGATCTCATTAAATCAGGCAGTAGGAGCAGAAAAAAGAGGAGAGTATCTCCTTTTAGGAGACATCAAAGAGGGATGGAAGGTTTTCTCCAAGAAGGGATGCAGCCAGTGCCATTCCATTTGGGGAGAGGGAGGCAGGGGAGGACCGGACCTCGGTACCCTTCCCCAAGCTTACGTCAGTCAAGCTCAGCTCGCTGCATTGATGTGGAACCACGGGCCTGAGATGTGGGGGAGAATGTTGGCAAAAAAGATCCCTTTACAAAAAATGGATAAGAAGGAGACGGCAGACCTCTTCGCCTTCCTCTATTTCATCCGATATATGGATGAACCAGGAGACCTGCAAAAAGGGAAAAAACTGTTAGAAACAAAGGACTGCATTAGATGTCATTCCGTAAGGGAAGGAACGTCGGGAGATCTCAGTCGATGGGGAATGTATACCAACCCAATTGTATGGGCTCAGATGATGTGGAATCACTCTCCTCGGATGGAACAAGAGATGGAGAAAAAGGGAGTTCGTTGGGTTGAATTCAAAGGAAATGAAATGGTTGATCTTATCGCCTATATCAGAAGTGTCAGTCCCACGAAGGAGAAAGTTTATCTCTCACCAGGCGACCCCAGGACTGGAGAGAAGTTGTTCGCCGAAAAGGAATGCATCCACTGTCATGGATCTGGAGGAGAAGTCGATTTAACAGAAAAAAAAGACTTTCCAAGGACCTTAGCCCAGTTAGCTGGAATGATGTGGAACCATTCTCACGAAATGTTAAAAAGGATGGAGGAAAAAAGGATCACCCGTCAAAACCTTTCCCCTCAAGAGATGGCAGATCTGGTCGCCTATCTTTTTTCTACACGATATTTCGACGAACCAGGGGATTCCGGTCGAGGAAAAACGGTCTTTGTGAAGAAACAATGCAACCTCTGCCATTCTAAGGGATCTAAGAAACTAGATCTATCCGGTTTGAAAGGTCAGATCTCTCCCATCTTTATGGCTCAGATGATGTGGAATCATGGCCCGGATATGTTAGAAAGGATGAGGAAAGCCAAAGTGCCTTGGCAAAAGATCGATGGAAAGGAAATGGTCGATCTGATGGAGTATCTCAACCGGGGAATGCCATAATATTTTGCATAAATTCGAAGCACGAAACAAATCCAAAGATTGAATTTTTAAGTGTCCAAAAAAGTTTTGTTCATTTGGATTTTGGTGCTTTGAATTTGTTTCGAATTTCGAGTATTCTTTTAAGGAGCATAAATGGTCTCTGCAGACTGGTTGAAAAAGACGGAATTATTTGGGACCCTTAGCGAGTCCCAGTTGAATATGTTACTTTCACATTCTTCTGTTGAATCTTTCCCTCAGGGGAAAACAATTTTTCGCCAGGGAGATGAGGCGAATTACCTCTACATCCTAATCGAGGGTATGGTCGACCTTTCGGTTAAATCCGGTGAAAAAATTGACTTTTTAACCTCTAAGATCGAAAAAGAAGGAGCGGCCTTCGGGATCCCGTCCCTCATTGAACCTTTCCGTTACAATGTCACTGCCACATGCTTAAAACCCTCCAAGGTATTGGTAATCAATGCTGTTCATGTTAAAATGGACATGGAAAAAGATCCAAAGATGGGGATGGAGATTATGAAGAAGCTTGTTTCTATCTACTTCAATCGCCTGAACGAGATGCGATCAGGGGTCTCCAACCTTCTAAAAGTTTTTAAATTCAAAATATCATAGATAGCACCTCTTATGAATCGATTTCATGTCCAGGTTCCAAACCAACGTTGGTTTGAAGAGAATATCGGATGTGAAAACGCCTGCCCTGTCAATACCCGTGTTCCCCAGTATATCTCAGCAATCCGGGAAGAGAATTATAACCTGGCTTTTGAACTCAATCGGGGAGATAATCTCTTCCCAGCCATCCTGGGACGGATTTGCGTTCACCTCTGTGAAGAAAAGTGTCGAAGGGGTCTCCTTCTTGACCTTCCTATTTCCATCTGTTCGCTGAAAAGAGCCTCCGCGGATTTCAAGACTTACACTCCCCAACAAGATCTGGTGATCAAAAAGACGAGCAAGAAGGTAGCCATCATCGGTGCTGGACCTTCCGGACTCTCAGCGGCCAATGATCTTGCCAAGCTTGGTTATTCCATCGCAGTCTATGAGTCGTTTCCTATTCCTGGCGGAATGCTTAATGTGGGAATTCCTGCTTACCGCCTTCCCAGGGATGTGGTGCAGCAGGCCATTGAGGAGGTGAGACGATTGGGAGTGGAGATGATTACGAGAACTCCCATCGGAAAAGAGTTGAATTTGGAAAATTTGAGAAGGGAGTATGATGCAGTCTATATCGCCGCAGGTGCACATAAGGCTGAAAAATTGGGAATCCTTGGAGAAGATCTCCAGGGAGTGATTCACGGTGTGACCTTTATGCGATTGGTCAATCTGAAAGAGGATCTGAAAATTGGCTCGAGGGTTGCGGTGGTCGGGGGCGGAAATACAGCCATGGATGCAGCTCGTTCTTCTCTTCGCTTAGGAGCGGAGGAGGTTTTCATTCTCTATCGCAGGACCAGAGAAGAGATGCCCGTGGATTCCAGAGAATTAGAGCAGGTGGAAGAAGAGGGTATCAAAGTCCATTACCTCACCCAGCCGATTCAGGTTCTCTCCAGAGATGGGATCAGGGTCTCGGGTGTCCAATGTATCCGAAACCGATTGGGCGATCCTGAAAAGGATGGCCGGAGAAGGCCTATCCCCATTGAAGGAACTGAATTTGAAATCGATATCGATCTCCTCATCCCAGCGGTCAGCCAATCCCCTGACATCTCCTTTCTTCCAGAGGAGATCGGTCTTGAAATCTCAAAATGGGACCGTCTGTCCGTCAATCCGGAAACCTTTGAGACGAATGTGCACGGCATCTTTGCAGGGGGTGACTTTGTCACAGGTCCTCGGGACGTGATCAGGGTGATCGCTGATGGAAGAAAGGCAGCCCTTTCGATCCATTATTATCTTAGCGGAGAGAAGTTGGAAAAGAAGTCTGCCTACTTCACCTTTATTCCAGAGGTCGAAATTGATCCTGATCTGGAAAAGATAACACGGCAGAGAATAGATACCATTCCTATACAGGAAAGAAAGTCTATAGACAAAGAAGTGGAATTGGGCTTTGCGAGGGAAGTGGCAGTGAAGGAGGCTGTAAGATGTCTCCAATGTCACATCTTCACCATATTCGATCGGACAAAATGTATCCTTTGCGGTGGCTGTGTTGATATCTGTCCAAAATATTGTTTTCGGATGGCAAGGCTTGATGAGATTGAGGGGGATGAAAGTTTCTCAAGGTTGGTAACCTCATTGTATGGCGTACCTTATGAAGAAGCAGAAAGGCTCAATCGGGCGACCGTTATCTTCAAAGACGAATCCCGTTGCATCCAATGTGGCCTATGTGTTAAACGATGCCCTACCGGGACCATCACGATGGAAGAGTACCATCGTGAATCAACCCTCTACAGAGGGGACAAAGTATGAAGAAGGGGATCTTACAGCGCATTTCAGATTCGGCGGTGTGGCGTTCGATCTTCAGAACCGGAATACCTGATACCGATCTGAAACGATCCATGTTCATCTACAACAACTTCTTCCTTCATATCTTTCCAGCAAAGATCAAGCGCCATGGCCTTCAGTTCACTTATACGTTCTGTCTGGGAGGTATTTCCTGCCTCCTTTTTGTCATCCTCACCGTCACAGGCATTCTCTTGATGTTCCATTACACGCCTTCGATCGAGAGAGCTTATTTCGATATGCAAGCGTTGGCCCTTATTTTCAATGGCAAGATTTTAAGAAATTTGCATCGATGGTCTGCCCATGGGATGGTAGTGACAGTCTTTTTACATATGGTCAGGGTATTTTACACACGCTCCTACCGACCTCCTCGCGAATTTAACTGGGTGATCGGAATTCTACTTCTTATCCTCACGCTTGCCCTCAGCTATACAGGATATCTTCTCCCTTGGGATCAACTTGCTTACTGGGGGATTACGGTAGGAACAACGATCATGACCTATACGCCTTTCATTGGGAAATATGTCCGCTTTTTCCTTCTGGGAGCGGATGAGGTAGGCCATGAAGCCTTGCTTCGTTTCTACGTAGTACACTGTGTTGAGCTTCCCCTAATAATGGGCGTCCTGATGGCTGTCCACTTCTGGAGGGTGAGAAAGGACGGAGGAATATCAGGACCATTATAAATGAGAGAAAATTCTAAATTCGAAGCACAAAATTCGAAACAAGAACCAATATCCAAAATACAAATGACCGAAACGGAAGACGTTTTGAATTTTGAAATTCGAATTTGAGATTTGTTTCGGATTTCGATATTCGGATTTCGAATGTGATTGAAAGGGGACTGGGCAATGGAAAATGACCTCAAAAGGGGCTTCTTCAAGGATCCCAACAAGACTTATGGGCTCATGGAGATTGTGGAAGGAACTTCACCGATGGTGGAGAAGGCTCCAGAAGACACAGTGGAGACGTTTCCGCATTACATCATTATTCTAACTGTCTGCTCTTTAGCCGTCACCTTCGTTCTTTTACTTATCTCCCTTTTCTTCGACGCTCCTTTAGAAGATCTCGCGAATCCCCTTGTCACCCCCAATCCTGGCAAGGCCCCCTGGTATTTTACAGGGATTCAGGAGTTAATCCATTACACGAACAAACCCGTGATTCCTGCAATCATTATTCCTCTGCTTATCTTTATATGGCTTTTCTTAATCCCGTATATTGATAAAAAACCAAAAACTCGATTTACGTCTCTTTTTAATCAAATCTTTGTCGGTGGTGAGAAACGGAAAATATTGATTACTTTATTCACCCTGTTCATTTTAGGAGCTCTAATCTTCACAATCATCGGGTCCCTCCTTAGAGGACCCAATTGGAGCTTTGTCCTGCCATGGAGATGATGAAAAACAGAATGGACCCAGAATCACAGGCTAAAAAGAAGCCTATCTCCCGGAGAAGATTTATTGCCTATGCCTGGATTATTGCGGCGGCGGTGGTGGTCGGTGAATTGATCGGGGGCACCTTCGCCTTTCTCTGGCCAAGACGAAGGGGGGCGAAGACCGAAAAGATCTTCATTGCGGGGAAGGCTGCCGATTTCAAGGTGGGCGAAGTGGTCGACTTCCGCAGGGAAAAAACGTTCGTGGTGAGATTGGACGGAGGGTTCTTAGCAATTTCTGCAATTTGCACTCACCTCCATTGCATTGTCAACTGGAATGCAGTCATTAAGGAATTCGAATGTCCTTGCCACGGGGCTAAATTCAACCAGTCTGGAGAGGTCGTCGCAGGCCCTCCCCCACGGGCGTTAGACCTCCACAAAATTGAAATGACCGCAGGAAACCTGGTAATTGATACAGAGAAGGTAATCGAAAGGCAAAAATTCGACCCCTCCCAATTAGTCAAGGCTTAAAACGATGGAAAAGAAGATCTTCACCGCTGCTCTATTGACAATCGCAATTGCCGCCCTTTTAAGTGTTTATTGGTTACTGGAACCTCATCGTGTAGGAGTTGAGGCTGAAAGGATGAGGCTGAGAGATGCCGGAAAAGGGAAAAGGGTCTACATGACCCATTGCGCAAGGTGTCACGGCGAAAATGGAGGACCTCAGAGGGGGATCAGACCGATCAACTCTAAGGACTACCTCAAAAGCGTGGATGACGCCGTCCTTTATAAAATTATTGAGCGCGGAATTCCTGGAACAGGGATGACTGCTCTGGGAGACAAAGAAGGAGGTCCGCTCAATCCCGAGCAGATCAATCAATTGGTGGCTTTCGTCCGTAGCTGGGAAAAAACAGCGTCCACATGGCCTGGAGAAGAAGCGATATCCAAGGAGAGACCTGTTTTTATCCAGGAGGCGGCGGCCTATGTCGGTTCGGATGCCTGCATCGAATGCCATAAAAGCATGAACAAAAACTATATTGATGTCTGGGCAAAATCTCCAATGGCTCAAAAAGCCTTTTCCCTCATCCTAAACGAGAAGGATCAAACTAAATGTATCCCTTGCCATGCCACCGGGTACGATCTCGATAAAAAAACCTGCAGCGAAAAAAATGTGGGGTGCGAGGCATGCCATGGTCCAGGCGAGAAATATTCCGAGATGATGTCAGGAGCGAACGCTCAGGAAGGTGGAAAAATAGCAAGAGAGAATGCGCGAAAATCCTGCTTCCGATGCCACAAAGTTCATGTCGGAAAAGAAGAACATATTGTTTTGGCAAGAAAAGGACAACTCTCCTATCCATAGCAGAAAAAAGAATAAGAACTCAGAAAAGGTTCACGAAGGATCCGAATTCAAATATGTTGAACTCAATATTGGATGTGAAAAATGCCTTCACTCTCACCACGTCAAAACCCAAAGGTGAAAAGAAAGATCATCAATCACATTTGGTTTATTGAGAAGACCAGATTTTAAAAATCTTTTCCAACAACTCTTTCTTCGTTTTCAGCATCTCTTGTTTTGACCTGCATCGCACAGTACCTGCAGCTGCCCCTGGATGGCCATCTCCGATATTAAGGGTACGCATGATCTCACCAATATTTTTACTCTTATCTTGCCTGTTCCCATTAATGGAAAGGGACATCGAAAAACCGAGGTTGGTACTCTTGACCCCTTGGTCGATCAGATTATAAACCTCAAGAACACCTAAGGCCTCTGGATAGGTTAAAAAGGCTAAGTTCTTGATGAGATGGGGCCTTCGTTGGTACGAGGTAAGATCAATGACGATGATCTCTCTCTGCCTATCCTCATTAAGAAAAAATGAAGAATCGCGAATGATTCGAAGTATCCTCCCCTCTTCTTCCCGATATTCTTTTAATCGTTTCTGGACGAATCCGAGATGGGACACCTCCTCAATGGAGCGATTACGAAGCTGTTGAACTAAATCCCTCATATAGCTGAATTGTTCTTCAGTGGTGAGAAAATGGACCTTCAAGGTCAAATCGATTACTTTCCCAGGGGTTTCTTTTCTCCAATCTTCTATTGAAGCGTAAGAAAAACTGTCAATGACATCTGCCTCATCTACCGCCTGAAAAAAGTAGAAAGGAAGTTCTTTCTGCTTAGAGAAATATTCATAGACCACCCGGCTGCAACTCGGTTTCAAATCAAATCCGCCAGGGATCGATTTTGGATCGATTCTTCTGTATTCTAACTCCTGAAGATTTCCCTCATGATGATCAAACCAGAGCCCGCATTGGAGAGGGTAGGGTAGATCACAGACCACGTCCTTCTCCGTAATCGTAATTTGAGATTTGGTAATGGAGAGAGGACCCGTGAAGATCACCCGTTCAATCTTCAAAACCCATGCACAGATGGAGGCGCTCACGATTCCATCAAAATCATTGTGGGTGATGATCTTCTCATAGCTCTTCTTTTCAGGACCGCCCTGAGAAGGGGTGGGCAATGTTCGTTCCATAAAAAAACCTTAACAAAGATAACGGACAGGGTCAATGGGGTTGGTCAGATTGACAAATAGGATAGAATCGACTATAATGAAATTGAAAATCAATTTCAAAAAGAGGTGGGGATGGAGACGGAGTTGTTTCGAACATTGATTTCCGAAGGTGGGCTAAAAGCAACCAAACAGAGAGAGGAAATTCTCAATATCTTCCTCAACTCACCAGGGCATAAGAACCTCTCTCAGATTTATGCCCAGGTGGCCAAGGTGAATCCTAAAATTGGCTACGTCACGGTCTACCGTACTTTGAAGCTCCTCACCCGTCTTGGTTTGGCGGATCAACAAAAATTTGCTGACGGAGAAACTCGATACGAACCCACTTCGGAAGGGAACCACCATGACCATTTGATCTGTGTCGATTGTGGAAAGATTATTGAATTCGAAGATGAGGCCCTTGAAACCCTTCAGAACCGCATTGCTCAACATTACCGTTTTAAAATCTTTCACCACAGGATGGAACTCTATGGTCAATGCGCAGACTGTGTTTCCAAAAAAGCGGCCCATAGAAAGAAAAGGTAAACGATGCAGTCTCTAAGTAGAACAGGGGTAAAACAAACTGACCTCTTTCAGTCAAAGGTCATCCTTATCGGAAATCCCAATGTGGGGAAGTCAGTAATCTTCAACTACCTCACCGGTAAATATGTCACCGTCTCGAACTACCCGGGTACAACAGTTGAGGTTTCCACTGGACCCATGTCAGCCCAAGGGAAAAGGTTGCAATTGATCGACACCCCTGGAGTCAATTCTCTCATACCCATGTCAGAAGATGAGAAAGTTACTCGGGACATCCTTCTCAAAGAACCAAGAAGTTATCTGATCCAGGTCATGGATACCAAAAACATTCGCAGGGGTCTCCTCATCTCCCTTCAACTGTTGGAGATGGGTCTTCCCTTTCTCGGACTTTTGAATATGTGGGATGAGGCCAAGAGCAGAGGCATCGAAATCAAAATTCAGGCCTTATCTGAAATCTTAGGCGTCCCCATCTTGAAAACAGTGGCCACGAGACAGAAGGGTCTGGAGAAGATCAAAGAAAATCTTTGGCCTCGACCCCCCGCTTCGGCTCCGGTCGACTATCCAGATGCGATTGAAGGTGGCATCTCACGAATTGTTCCTCTTCTACCTGAGGCATCCATCTCGAAACGTTCTCTGGCATTGATGCTGCTGTCCGGGGACGAAAGCCTTTCAGAATGGCTCCACGATCATCTCTCAAAAAATGAGATTCAACAAATTGAAAAAATCCGACAGGAGATCCAAACTCATTTTGCTGAGCCAGTGGGCTACCTGATCAATCAGGCGAGGCTTCGGAAGGTGGATGAACTTTTATCGCAAGTGATGGGAGGAGGGGGGGGAGCCCCCAAATCCGTCTCC
>Ga0187771_10001547_pt1 | contig 15470 bp, 15 predicted proteins | sample 0116_SJ02_MP15_1_FD_133139 | JGI IMG/M metagenome (GOLD analysis project Ga0187771, IMG submission 133139) | Tropical peat soil microbial communities from peatlands in Department of Meta, Colombia - 0116_SJ02_MP15_10_MG | ecosystem: Environmental > Terrestrial > Soil > Wetlands > Peat | place...
CAAGGGGCGGCCTGGATATCGAGCCCGGACCTTACCTGAAGCTCTCGGTCGCCGACACGGGACACGGGATGGACGCGGCCTTAAAACAGCGCATCTTCGACCCTTACTTCACCACCAAGGGACCGGAAGAGGGAACCGGCCTGGGCCTCGCCGTAGTCTACGGGATCGTAAAGAACCTCTCGGGAGCTGTCTTCGTAACGAGCGAGCCCGGCGGGGGGGCCGTTTTTGACGTGTATTTGCCGAGGATTGAAACGGACCCGGCGGCTTCAGCGGCCCCATCGGAGCCTCTGCCGACCGGTCATGGCCTTGTGCTGGTGGTCGATGATGAAAAGTTCATCGTCGGTATGATGAAAGAAATGCTCGAGGCCCTTGGTTATGAAACGGTTGCAAGGAACAGCAGCTCCGATGCCCTGGAGGCTTTCAGGGCCCAGCCCGAAAGCTTTGACCTGGTCATTACCGATCTGACCATGCCTCACATGACAGGCACCGATCTGGCCGGGGAAATCCTCATGATTCGCGCCGATATCCCCATCATCCTCTGCACGGGATTTAGCGAGACGGTTGATGAGAAAAGAGCAAAAGTGCTGGGTATAAGATCATTCCTGATGAAGCCTGTAGCAATGCGCGATCTGGCCGTGACCGTAAGCAAAATTTTGGCTGATGCGCCATCTGCTTGACCTGCAAAGAGTGCGAGAAGTTAGAGCCGGCAGGGTTGCCCGACATTTACAGGACGAGATGGGCAACCTCCGGCTCTTTTCCGATCGAGCAAGGCGTTGACCCTGCGAATGATTGGGCGCAAAGGGCCCTTCTTTTCGCTCGAATCGCGATGCCGCCATTAAAACGGAAGTCAGGTGGTGTTTTAGAGGGGCGGGAGTATGGAAAGGAAGGAGACACAAATGGAATATGATTTTCTTATTCAAACCTATGAGACGGAACGGCTAAAGACGCTTAGTGTTTGGAGCACATTTGCGGACGAGGATATCAAAATCCGCCCCCGTCCATTGGACCACAGAGATAGAAATGGACTCGAACACATGGTGCACCAGTGTTTGAGCGAGAACAGGTGGTTTTGCAATATGTTCGGCATCGATCTTGAAGCGCCTCCCCTGCCTGAAACGGAAACACGAATCGAATTCATCAAACGGTATGCCGAAGCCAGTGAAAAACGGCTCGCAGCTCTTAAGGAAAAGGATAAAGACTGGTGGGAAACCGAGGTCTCCTTTTTTGACGTCAAAAGATCCAGGGCATGGATCATGTTGAGGAGGATAGCGCATACTGCACATCACCGGGCAGAGCAGGGAGTTCTGCTCCGACTGCTGGGAAGCGAGAATTACAGTGTCTACGGGCCCTCAATTGACTCGGGGTGCTTACCCGAACACGGGGCCGTTACAATTTATCCCTATCCTGATGTCCAATCGCTCATAGAAGGCGAAATGGCGGGCGGGCGGAAGGCGAAGCTGCCCGGCCCCGGCGACAAGCCCTGCACCGAGAGGCCCGAGTCCTAAAAGAAATGATTCATTTCGGAAAGACGGCTAGAATAACGGGCATGGCGAAAGTACCGTAAGGCCAGCTCAGCAGCCACAAACGATCACCTTCAACCCGGGCTTCCCATCGCCCATAGCACCGTCGATTGTAGCCGTTTAGCGAGATGCCCTGGCAGGCGACGGGACCGCCGTCAAGATTAAGCGCGATCGTCAGTCCAATCGGCGCCTCCAGCAGAAATTGCGCCAGGCGTTCGAGCGTAAAGAAGGCGTCCGTCGTCGTTCCAATAATGATATGCCCCGCCTCGTCCTGTCCTATGAAGCTCCGATTGGCGAGCCAACGGCTTGGTCGTCCAACCCGGCTTTTCCCTTCCGCAACGAGAAGGGGGTAAGACACCATCGCATTTTCCGCACCTTGAAAGACAGATTTCCAGTCCATCCCTCCAAGATCGCGAATGCCGACAAAAAATGACGACGAAACGAAGGCTCCCGCACGGGCATGGTAGTTTTTCGGCCCCAGTTGTTTGCCTTCGGCCAGCAAAGGCGTATCAGGTTCTCCGTTCCTCGCGTAATAACTTCCGTTGACGACCAGCGCCGCGCCTGTCTGCGTCATCCATTGATCGAGATCTTTGTCCCCGGTCGGGGAATTTCGAACGACGAAGCGGAACCAAGCCGGATCGACGCGGGCAAGCATAATGCGATCTACCTTCCGCCCTTCCGCCAGAACCGGGAGTTCAGCGGTATCGAATCCCTGGCCGATCGTGCGCCACTCAAGCTTATCCGCAACAGCAGCGGGCGCATTGGTGAGCGCCAGGCGCATCGAAGGAGATATCCGTGAACTGTTCATGCTCAGAGGGAGCCACCAGGTGCCACCGCGGCGGAGCAATACGTGAAGTCCGTAAGGACCTGCATAAGCCAGGAGCGCCGCAAGAGCGGCGAGCGAGCCTAGAGCCATGATCAGACCAGCTTTTAGGAATCTTTTGGTCAAATTTTTCCTGCCGTTTTTGTCTAAAAGAAACAAGTGCGCGGGACCATATCGTTTTCAAGGCATCCCGCCAAGAATACTTCCCGGAAGGGTGAAAGAATTTCCTGAGTCTCCGGAAGGAACCCACGGATTCGGGTTCGACTTCGCAGCAGGGGCATCTTCAGGAACCGGCGTTCCATAATTGGACATGCCTAACGCCTGACCGATTTTATAGGCGTTGCGGATCAGGTTCAGACCGCCCGTGTCACCTGCCTGATACCATGGCCACCGGGGATCCCGCCCCGCTGTCTTGATCCCGTTCGAGTAGTCGGCATAATCCTGCTGCATGCGGGTCTTCCCCATAGTATAATAGGTTTGCAGGTAGGCGTCCCAGATCTCCGGGGAATAAGCGTTCGGGTCCTGCTGATTTGCCCCTTTTCGCGGATCGGTATAGAAGTCTTGCGCCTCCTTTATCAACAGGCCGGCGAATTTTATAACCGTGTCCTGTTTCTTGGAGTCGGTCCTCCCAAGGTGCTGAGCAAGGTTCTCGTAATTGCCCAAATACTCTCCTTTTAATCCGAGCGGATCGCCCCTTGGGTACGTAATGTGATACTTCTCAAGCAGCCGGATAGCGGTGGCAATTTTAAAATTTGCAGGGCCTACATCGACCAGCACCGGAAAACGGACCTTATTAATACCGTACTCCACCGGTTCCTGCCGTGTATCTGCAATCCCTTCATCAACGCACGTCTTATAATCTGCGGCCCACTTCTGGTGGCTTCTGTCGAACCGCCATGCGGACTTTAGGGTCTGGTAGTCAAGCAATTTTTCCAAAACCTCATGCTCTACATAGTTGCTGTTCTCCTTCGCCAGCACTCCTGCAATTGCAGTGGCGGGGACCTCGAGTTTACGGGCAACACGCTTAATTTCATCGGCGTTATCTTTGATATATTCAAACGCCTTCGGGTTAAAAGCCCTGCCATTCCTTAACACATTCTCCCAAGAGTCGTTCGCGGATTGTACATCTGCCGTCCCCTTAACCTCCTTCTAATCTATTGGGCCCTGCACATTTCAACAAACCATTGCGGTTCGATTTGCCGGTACACACATGATGGGTATTTGTAGGAATTTTTGGAACGGTCGCGCTCCCATATATCCGGATATACGTTTAGTGAGGACAAGACGGGCGCTCTTCGTCTATAATTGCCGTCAAGGCCGACCGGCCACAGCAACTCGCCGTTTTCTATCCTCGGCTCCACGGGAAAATAGGTCAAGTCCCTCGTAACCTCGCGATATCGAAAAGATGGAGTCCGGTACCTGAAAGAATCGGCGAACTCGAAAATCAGTGTTTCGTATGGATTTCCCTCGGGAATCTCTTGTTCTCCCGCCAGCTTTGCGGTTTCAACCGAATATGGGTCGGGCAGCCAAAGACCGCCGGTCGATGTCCCATCGATTTGTTCAACTCCCGTGCGTTCAAGCAAGAGGAGCGTTTCCGAAGAGACTCCCGACCCCCATTCAAACGCCCTCAATGTGTTCCCGTACCCTTCGGTAAGATAGAGCTGCGTCAATCTTTGGAAATCTTCGCGGTGGGACTTGAAATTCGCTATCATTTCGTCGTCGGAGGCCATTCTCACCGTCAAAAAGACTACATAACGCTTTGCAGCGCCGCCGATTTCCTCAAGAGCTTCTAAGGAGAAACCGTATTTTAAAATGCAAAGAAAGCTATGAAAAATGACAGGTAAAAAGAATTGGAGCAACGCGAAAATCGCAAATATAATAAACCAGGATTTGATGCGTCTGCGCCAAGGTTTTTTCGTTTTGTTCCGGTCCATGGAAGACTCCTGAGTGAAGGCCACGCATCCTCTTCCGACTGAGCCATATCGATCCGATTTTACGTTGCACTCTAACACATGTCTGAATACCTTTATGGCTCTTCGGGATATTTTCGAGTAAAATTATACCACGAAGCGATCTTGACCTGCCAAACGGCAACCAGAAGCGGCAAAAAGCAGAAAAAGTGGTGAATCGTGAGCAGAAAGACTGCGGGGTCAAACCTGCACTTTTCACACGGACCTGCTGGCCACCCGTCTGAGGGATAATCTTTTATTGAGACTTCGCTAACATTTTTTGGGTGGCACTTTGCACTTGCATCTCTACAAAACGGCCCTGCACCGCCCGGTGCCCGAATGATGAATGTCGATTTGGCGGGCGTGTTAGTGGATGATATATTGCGTGGTCCAGTAGTCAGGAATCGTAGACGATCTTAGCGTTTCACTTCTCTGCGCCCTGTTGGGCTTTCCATTGCGTCTTGATAATCTTAGCCAGAGTCCGAAGGGCCTCATTGACAGAGTCGTGGTCGGGAAAATATTCAGCCACGTCGGGTTCAATTACTACAACGTTGGTGCCCTCCTCATACCGTTTTGCGTACTTGCCCCGGACCCCGGCGGTGAAATCGTATTCCTCGAGCATGTCAGGATCATTTTTCATTTTCTTCATGTCTGAATCTCTCCTTATTCGTAGCCACTCTGGCACTGATAATACGGATTCGATCTGCTCTTTCCGCGTGCACGACAACGAGCAGACGGCCTTTGTGGGATTGCCCGATCAGGACAAGGCGTTCCTCGTTATCGGAGTGCAGAGGATCGTCTATGGTCCTCGACAATGGATCGCGAAAGGCCGTGCTCGCCTCGTCGAATGAAACACCATGCCTTTTCACGTTCAGCCGCGCCTTCTCGTGGTCCCATTCAAACAATAGTCCCATATGACGTTACTTTTCTCCCCTGACCCTCATTCACACGTCACCCGCTATCCTGTTTAACAGGGTCATTTTTTTATGATACCTGACATCAACGCGAAATCATAGAGGATGATTATGACTGGAAACTCTCTGCAGCTTGCCGACATCGTAACTTTTCGATTCGTTAAGATATGATTCGCTTACAGAATCCCGCCTTAGAAGGAAAACACTACGGGGTCAAACCTGCACTTTTCACACGGACCTGCTGGCCACCCGCGTTTTCTAGAGACTTGCAGGGTCGGCGTATAGTCTCTGAAGGCTTTCCTTAATCCCATAATGAAGGAAGGGAAAATATTCCGTTTCGCCGTGGGGGCACAGCTTTGGGATAGTGGTCTTTGCCGGTATCCTGATTATCTTGCAGGCGTATGTGTTTAAACGGATGCTGCCGTAACCGGCGGGAACGAAGATCGCGCGCTTCTTCCCGCTTTTCCAAAAATTCGCATCTGCATTTGCGCAGGAAAGGAAAGGCCGTCATGGGAAAACAAATCGGCAAAATTACTGTGGATCGCAATGAAGCATCTCTCCTGGATGACCTTAAAAGGTATTGCCAAAAAGCCCTGGAACTTGGCGCCGCCAAGGCCAAAATCGTCGCCGTTGAAGATATTCCGGTAGACGAGAGGATTACCCTTAAGTGTCAAATTCCACGTTGTTTCGGCTACGGGGTGGGAGCCCAGTGCCCGCCAAATACCCTCAAGCCTGCCGAATTGCGCGAGATCCTCAAGGGTTACCGGTGGGCGGTCTTCTTCATAAAGGACGTACCCCCGGGAGTTATTATCCGCGACAAGGCTACGATCGAGGAGCGCGTCGCCGCCTATCAGGATGTCTATAAGATCGTGAGCGAGGTGGAGTCCATGGCTTTCTATGACGGTCATTACCTCGCCTTCGGGTTCGCAGCCGGTTCCTGCCGCCATACCTTCTGCGGAAAGCTGGAAACCTGCCAGGCGATGGAAGGGAAGAAATGCCGCTTCGCCCTGCTTTCTCGGCCGTCCATGGAAGCAGTCGGCATCGATGTCTATCACATGGTCGCCAAGGCCGGCTGGGATATTTTTCCTATCGCCAGCGGCGCGAAAGCGGAGCAGGTGCCAAAAGGCACTCTGGCAGGCATCGTTATCGTTCAATGACCACTGACAAATGTTCAAGAGAGGAAATGGTGAAAGAAAAAATAGGATTCATGGGATTGGGGATTATGGGTCATGCCATGGCGGCAAACATCGCCAAGGCCGGGTATCCGCTCACTGTTTATAATCGCACGCCAAAGGATTTGCCCGAACTGCAAAATCTTGGGGTTAAGACTGCGCCTGCGCCCAGAGCCCTGGTGGAAGGATCTGACGTGGTCATTGCCATGGTTACCGGTCCGGAAGCCATTGAAAATCTGCTTTGGGGAAAAGACGGCGCCGCTCAGGCTTTCGACCGGAACAAAACATTTATCAACATGAGTTCCGTATCCCCAATGTTTACTAAAAACCTCGGACACAGACTCGCTCCCTCGGGAGTTTGCTTCATCGATGCGCCTGTCTCCGGATCCAAAAAGCCGGCTGAAGATGCAACCCTGCTGATTCTTGCGGCGGGAGCAAAAAACCGTGTGGAGACCCTTACACCCTTGTTCAGCACAATGGGAAAGCGGGTTGTCTATTGCGGTGAAATTGGCCGGGGGTCCATGATGAAAATGGCCAATAATCTTCTCCTGGCGCTTATGATCGAAGGTTTGTCGGAGACCCTGAATTTTGGAAAAAGGGGTGGACTCTCAGAAGAGGCGCTCCTTGAAGTCATACTCAACGGACCGTTGGCGTGTTCGATCTTCCAGATGAAATGCCAGGCGCTGACGGCAACCTGCTATGACCCCAATTTCCCATTGAAGCACGCCGCCAAAGACCTGAAATTCGTCATCGATACCGCATATGAGATCGGCGCGCCGGTGCCCGTCGGACAGACATTGCTTCAATTATACAGTGCGGGAGTCAACAAGAATTGGGGTGATTTGGATGTTTGCGCCATCATGAAGGTTTTGGAGAGTCTGTGCAGCAATGAAGGGTAGCATCAATCCGATCAAGGGCTGAATCTGGCGAGTAAGGCGGCAGGGACAATGCGAGGCACGCCGAACCGCTGTGCTGGCGCTGCACCGCCCTCCGGCCAGGATCGCCTATCCGTAAACCGAGGTCTACCCAGGAGCATTATGGTGGATCGTGAAGAACATCTCCAGGTGGGAAATGGATACCCGTGGAACGGTAATTGGCGTTGCAGTCAAAGACGGCGTGGTGACCCTGAGCGGCTATGTGCACTCCTTGTTCTTTAGGACTCGAAATTCCTCGGGAGAGCCGGATTGTTGAATTGTTGAAAGGAGATATAGTTATGGACTTAGTTCCCTGGAAACCATTTCGAGATGAGTTAGCTTCCATGCGCAAGGAAATGGAGAGACTTTGGGATCGGTTCTTTAGTGAAACGCGGCTTGGCAAGCCCTTTGTGGAAGGATGGCAGCCCAGTGCGGATCTCACCGAGACGAAGGATGCCATTGTCGTGAAAGCGGAACTCCCCGGCATGGAACCCAAGGATATTGACGTAACCCTATCTGGCGATGTTCTGACTATCAAGGGCGAGAAAGAGAAAGAGGAAGAGAAGAAAGACGAGAAATACCATTATACCGAAAGGTACCGCGGCTCTTTTCAACGCTCTTTCCGGCTGCCTGCAGAGATTCAGCCGGATAAGATCGATGCAGCATTTGAGAAAGGGATTCTCACGATAACCCTTCCCAAGACTGCGGAAGCTAAGACAAAACAGATCAAGGTGAAAGTTAAATAACCTGTTTCACAAGCTCTCCCGAGGAGCTTGTGCACCGTTTCCAGCAAAATGTTCAGTAATTAGCGATGAAGATCAAGTTTCTTTGCTTACCTAGTTTGCCGTCCAAATTGTCACGATCCACGCCCCGTTGTGAAGCCCACTGGCCGCAGAGCAGGAATGGGAAAAGATAAGGGTGTCGCCGGGCTCAAGCACAAACAGATTTCCCGCCCAGTCCTGCTTCTGATTTCGGACGGAGCCGCCATTGGTATAGTCGTCGTGGTTCGCCATGATAAGCATGGCCCCGTCGCTTCCACGCACAACATTGCCGATCACGTCCGAATAGCTGCCGTAATCGAGGCCGTTCCAGACCTGGATTGCAATGATGTAGGTGGTCTGCTTGGCGGTCCAAACGTCCTTCTTAATTTTGCCGTTACACCCGACAGGGCCTGTGTTGAAGATCACTTGGCCGCTCTTGACGGTCCCGGCATAAGCTGAAGCGCAAAAAAGCAAAATACAAACTGAAATCAAAAGAGATGTTCTCTTCATCTGTTGGTCCCCTCCCCCCCTTTTACTGACGACCCTATTTGGCAGTGGGTCATTTTAATTTACAATGTCCATTAGTTACATCAGTCTATCTTAGGCATGAGCGCCCATTTGATGAACCATGATTGGGTGTCAGGTTCCTTATCCAGGCACACGATGCCCCCATTTTGAAATTTGAAAATGCGCACTTGAGCCGATCCTGTGACAAGATAGGAGGCAAGCCTTTCCATAAAAGGAAGATGCCCCACGAGCATCAGGTTTTCTTCGCTCCGGAGTTTATCGGCAACAGCCGTCACATCATCCAGGGGATTGATCCCGCTTCTTTCCACGACACCCCTGCCGGGCTTCAAGGCTGATGCGAAGATTTCGGCAGTCTGACGCGCCCTCTTTTTTCCGCTGTGCTCAATGCAAGATACCATGACACCATACGATTTCGCCACACCTGCTATCCGCTCGACATCCAAGATGCCTTCATCCGTCAGACCCTGCTCGTAATCGATCTCTTTGGGCAGGCTTTTTCCATGTTGCACAAGATAGAGAGCCATAACAATCCTCCTTTCGTCAAACCGGCACAAGGCCGCAAAACTGAGATTCGCCGGCGGCGATCTTATTTTTGATGCTCATTCATGATAGAAGCTGCACGGGCGTCGCGATTAGCCCGGCCATTCTATGCAATATCACATCCTTTCGAGGGTTAAAATCTTCTATGATCTGCACAACTCTTATTATTGATGTTATAATTCTCTTTCACATCACCGGTATTTTCCAACAAGGATCAGCCGCAAACTTTTGCAAAAGCCGGCCGCATAGAAGATATTGCGATCTTGGGACGATGGGAAGGCGCCCTCCTACCAGCACTTATTGGCCGGCCGCCATCGCCCGGCGTAGAATTGAAAACTTACCCCACCTTTCGGAGATGCTCAAGTCCCTTCCACCCCGCCAGAAGAATCAAGGGGTTGCGCGATGAGGGCGGCGCCTTTTTTGGTTGGCGGAAATGGCGGCTTCCTTACTGAAACTGGCTGCGGAGGCGCCAGAGGGAAAGCGCAAAAAGAGAACCTCCCAGCACGGCCATTCCCAGCACCGAATCCCATAGGAGCCTCAAGCCTGCGCCTTTTAGAAGAACGCCGAAACTGGCGTCAATGTAATAGTGAAGGGGAGAGAGCAGCATGAGCGTTCGCAGGAAAACGGGCATGGCTTCCGGAGGGGTCCATGCCCCCGACAGGAAGATCATCGGGCCGTAGACAATAATGGCCAGCATACCGGCCTGGCCCAGGTTCGCGGCAATAGTGGAAATAAACATGCCCAGGCCGGCTGTTGTAAAAACGTAAAGAAGGGTGATCGTATAGAATAGACACAGGCTTCCCCTAAGCGGCACGCCGAAGCAGAGTTTCAAGACCCCGAAAAGGCTCAGGCTCGTTCCGACAAGAATGACCACAGACATTGAAAAAACCTTGGGAAACATGATCTGGAACGGTGTAAGAGGCGTCACCAGCAGCTGTTCGATCGTTCCCCTTTCTTTTTCCCGCACCATTGCGCAGGCGGGCAGCAGGATCGAAAAGAGCGTGATGATATTGAGCAATTCTGCGATGGACATGAACCACCTGTTGTCCTGGTTCGGGTTGAACCAAACGCGGTGCTCTTCGAGGATTTGCGGCACATTTTCGAGTTCGTTCGCTTTCAAGCCAAGCCGCCTGATGCCTGTCTCGAGCCCCAACCGGCCAACGATGGTGGCCGCGTAACTGCCTGCGAACGTTCCCAGTATCGAGTTGGATGCATCCAGTTGAACCTGGACGGCGGTGGGCATGCCGCTCAGGAGCGATTCCTCGAACCTGGGCGGAATGTCCAGAACAATCATGGCGTCGGCATTATCCAGCAGGAGTGTCCCTTGACGGGGGTCGGCAATGTGCCCGACTACGTCAAAGGATGGCGGACCGAATCGGCTGACCAGTTCTCTGGACGAGAAGCTTCGGTCGTTGTCGTGCACCAGCGTGACCGCGTTGACCAGTTCGAGCCTTACTCCGGAGCCCGCCAGGTAGATGTCGAGCGTAAAGGCATAAATCATAAAGAGGATGAGCGCTACGTCCCGTGAGAATTGCAGGAATTCCTTCACGGTCATCACACACAAACGCCGCTGCCACAGAGCGATCCGCCGGTAAAGAACCGTTTGTCGGGCATTTTGGCCGTTTCGCCCGTTTTCCCGCCGATTCCCCGTCATGATTTGGGCCTCTTTCGGAACACGAGATAGCCGACCGCATACAGCGCCGCCACATAGGCGATAAGAACCGCCGCATCGACCCACAGTAATCTCAACCCGATTCCCTTAAGGAAACAGCCCGTCACGATGTCGGTGTAGTACATGGCCGGCAGAAGATGAGCCACAAACCTGGCGCTCTTGCTCAGAGCAAGGATGGGAACGAATACGCCCGAATAGAATACCGATGGGACCACAGTGCAGATAAATGTGATAAGGGTTGCCGCCACCTGGGTTCTCACCAGCACGGAGACGATCAGCCCTATCCCCGTTGTGCAAATTATGTAAAGGGTGGAAGCGGCGAAAAAGAACAGGGGGTCTCCCCTGAACGGAGCGCCGAACAGTTGAACCGCCATGACCCAGAGCACCAGGACGTTGAAGGTTGAAACCATTACGTATGGAAAAAGTTTCCCCAGGAGGTATTCGCCCTTCGTGATCGTAGAGGAATAGATGTTGTAAATGGCCCCGGTCTCCTTTTCGCGAACGACCCCCATTGAGGTTAGAAGGGGCGGACAGATCATAAGGACCATCATCATGAGCCGCGGGGTAAGAGACCAGTCGCTCTTGAGGCTGGCGTTATAGAGGTATCGCACTTCAACCTGGATAGGGTCCAAGATGCTTTGCGCCCTGGCGACAATAATTCCTGCGGTCCGGGCCAGGTACTCGGACATCACCCGCATGCTGAATTTCCTGTTGATCCCGTCCACGTAGCCTATGGTCGTCTGAGCGCGGACGGGAAAAGTCCCGTCGATCAGGGTTTGCACGGAAGCGGGCCGGCCCTCGAGCAGCCTCTGCTGAAAATGCTCCGGAATGACAATTACCGCCCGAATTCCGCCTGCGGTCAGCAGATCGGCGACGTCGCGCTCGTCTTCGACATAGCCCTTGAATTTGAAGTAGGGCGAATCCATGAATTGATGGAGATAATCGCGGCTCAGGGGTGTGCGGTCGTAGTCAAGCACGGCGAAGGGATTGTCCCGCACATCCAGCGAAAGACCGTATCCAAAAGCCAGCAGAAGCACCGGTGGTATAAGGAACGACATCACAAAGAAAAGGCGATCGCGCACTACCTCACGGCATTCCCTGGACGCAACGGCAACGACGCGCGCGGCTTTCACGGCGGCTTACTCCCGTTGGTTTCCATGGCGAGGATTCGATAGACGAACACCTCCTCCATGGAGATGGGCTGTTCGGCAACGCTTAGCACTCTAATGCCGCTTCCTGCCAGGGTCTCACGGATGCGATGCTCGGTTTGCACACGATCCGGCGCAAACAGGCGGATCTGCCTGCCGTGAAGGACGGCTGCTTCAAAACCGTCTTTCCGCAAGGAATCCAAGGCATCCAGGGCAGCATCGGTGCTGACCTCGAGAAGCTCTCCGGCCTCCGCTTGCAGACCTCGCTTCATCTCGCCCGGACTGGCGTCTGCCACGATCTTCCCCCCATGCATGAGCGCCAGGTGATCGCAATGTTCGGCTTCACTCATGTAGTGCGTGGTGATCAGGATGGCGACGCCCTCGAGCCGGGAGAGCCGAAAAAGGATGTCCCAGAACCTCCGGCGCCCCACGGGGTCGACGCCTGAGGTGGGTTCATCCAGGAAAAGAATTCGTGGCCGGTGCACCATGGCACAGCCCAAAGCCAGTCTCTGGCGAACCCCGGTCGGCAGGCCCCCCGTCAGGTGGTTTTCGTGTCCTGCCAGTTCAGCCATCTCAACGATCCACTCCGTCCGGGTCCGGGTCTGTTTTCCATCCAACCCGTAGATTCCGGCATAGAGCCTTATGTTCTCGACTACGGAAAGGTCTGAGTAGAGCGAAAACACCTGCGACATGTAGCCGATCCGTTCCCTGATGGACCGGGACGAGTGGAGCATTTCGCAGCCCGCGACGTAGCCTGTGCCGTTCGTTGGCGGCAAAAGGCCGACCAGCATCTTGATGACCGTAGTTTTGCCTGCGCCGTTTGCGCCAAGAAGGCCGAAGATCTCTCCCTGGGCGACCTGAAAGCTCACCCGGTCCACTGCCCGGAAGCCGTCGAAATCCCGGACGAGTTCCTCGGCTTTGATGGCAAGCTCGTCGTCTTGCGAGCAACTGAAAGGAAGCCGGACCGAGGAGCCGGTCGCGGTCGGCGGGACCGCCGGCGGCGGCTCTTCCCTAAGCAGCTTCTTTTCCCGCAGCAGGGTGATGAAGACGTCCTCGAGGTCCGGTGTCCCCGTGCTAAGGGTTGCAGCCTCCGGCCCGATCGAACTTAGGGCCGCCCTTACTCCTCCTGCGGCCTCCTGTGGGTCCAAGCCCTCTACAAACACCCGCAGGCGCGCGCCGCGCGCCTGGACCTCGGCAAACTTCGCTTTAAGCGCCCAGAAAGCTTCAACCTGGCGCTTTGTCTCGATCGCCACCACGCTTCCCGCAACGGATTCAAGGATCTTTTCCGGGGTTCCGCCTGCCACGATCCGCCCGTCGAAAAAAAGGGAGAGCCTGTGGAACCGGGATGCTTCATCCATGTAGGCAGTGGAAACAAGGGCGGTGATATTGCGTTCGCGCAGCAGAAGGGAAAGAATTGCCCAGAAGTCGCGCCGTGAGACGGGGTCTATGCCCGTCGTCGGTTCGTCGAGGACTACAAGGCGCGGTTCGTGGATCAGGGTGCAAATGAGGCCCAGCTTTTGCTTCATGCCGCCGGAAAGGTTCTTCATGGGGCGATCTCGGAATGGGGCCAGGCGGGTCATCTTGAGCATGCGCTCTTTGCGTTCCCTGGCGGCGCTGTCCGGAACCATGCGCGAGTGTGCGAAAAAATCGATATTCTCTTCCACGGACAGCTCGCGGTAGAGGTTCTGCCCGAGCCCCTGGGGCATGAAGCCCGTGCGGTCCTTGATTTGCTCGGCGGCCTTTTCAGAGTCGATTCGAACCCCGAAAACGTCAATCGATCCCGAATCGATAGTGGTTACGCCGGCGACCGCCTTCATCAGGCTGCTCTTCCCGGCGCCGTCGGGTCCGATCAGCCCGTAGATCTCGCCGGCGCAGACCTCGAGGTCCACACCGCGCACCGCCCGCTGCCTCCCGTAGCTTTTGGACAGGCCCAGGACCTTCACCACGGGGTCGATGACGGCCAATTCTTCCGACTGAAACGTCTTTGCTACCACTCCGGGGCCGCCCATTCCACGCCTTCCTTCCATCTTATTACGGCATCGGCCGGCATGCCCGGAGTAAGAGAGTGATCGGCATTTTCATCCAGGTAGAGCTTGACGGCGTAAACGAGTTTGGTCCGCTCGTCGGGCGTCTGGACCTCTTTGGGGGTAAATTCGGCCCGGGAGGAAATCATGCGCACCGTGGCCGGGATGTCCCTGCCGGGAAAGCAATCTGTGCGGATGCGCGCCGGAAGTCCCACACGGACCTTTCCGATAAGAACTTCAGGCACATAGACTTTCAAATAGAGGTCATCCAGATCGACCAGGTCCAAAAGAGGCGCCCCGGGGGTGACCATCTCGCCGACTTCGGCAATGCGGGTAAGAACAACACCGCCTGCGGGCGCAATGATGGTGAAATCGCTAAGAACGCTTTCCGCTTCAGCAAGGGCGGCCCTGGATTGTCCGAGCTGCGCCTCGACCGCCTTTAGTTCGTCCTGCTTGACCTTGATGCGGTCCCATCCCAGTCTGGCCTGGGCCAATTGTTTCCGCGCGCCGGTCACAGAGTTGAGGGAAGCGGAGAGGTCCTCGCGCGCTACTGTCAAAGCCAGTTGAGTAAGCTCTTCTTTCTGGCGCGGCGCTGCTCCCTGGGAAACGAGCCGCCGCAGACGCAAAGCGTCCCTGTGCGCCTGCTGTTCGGTGGCTTGGGCTTTTGCCGAGACGGCCATCCCTTGAGCGACTTGGGCCTCGGCTGTCTCGATGGCCAGGGGGACCTCCCTGCGCATGACGTCGATTTCCATCCCAAGGGCCTCGACCCTGGCCTGAAGCGTCGCTACAGCTTCCCGTGCCTGAGCGGCCCTTGTCTGCGCCTGGATGTCATCGAGCACTATGAGGGTCTGCCCCGACTTGACGGTGTCACCCTCCTGCACGAACATGGATTGAATGCGCCCGGAGAACTTGCTCGAAACCGCTATGTGATCGCCTTCAATGCGTCCGTTGGCCAGGATTAGCCCTTCGGGCAGGGAGTGCCGGTGAAACACATAGTGAAAGGCAAAATAAACGCCTGCTGAAACCATAAGGGCCAAAAAAAGGAAGATCAGACCTCGGATACGGGATCGCATTGGGAGATACTCCTGCGGCGACGCTGCCGGCTTCCGCTCCGCAATCCGTTCACAGCCAGATCGAGGGCCTCATGCAGCATTTCCTGAAGCGGCAGCCTCAGGATCTCATCGCGGTGCAAAGCGCCCTGCTCATAATTCATGACGATTCCATTTACCGTGGACCATAAAATATTTGCGGCGGTCCATGCATCCATGTTTCTGAAAACACCGCTTTTGATACCTTTTTCGATCACGTCGCTTACGACCTGCAGACAAGCTCTGCCTTCCTCGATGCATTTCCTTAGAAGATCCTCAGGGACCCTCTCCCTGAAATCGGGCTGACTGCTCAGAAACACGATCCTGAAGTACATTGGGTTGCGTTCATAGAAGGCGTAATAGGTTTTGAGCACCTCCTCCAGGAGCAGATCGGCCGGCAGGAGCAGACTCGGAATC
>Ga0187771_10001548_pt1 | contig 15463 bp, 14 predicted proteins | sample 0116_SJ02_MP15_1_FD_133139 | JGI IMG/M metagenome (GOLD analysis project Ga0187771, IMG submission 133139) | Tropical peat soil microbial communities from peatlands in Department of Meta, Colombia - 0116_SJ02_MP15_10_MG | ecosystem: Environmental > Terrestrial > Soil > Wetlands > Peat | place...
CTCCATTCTTTATATTTTCTTGTCTGCTCGGCGGAGCTGTTCTAAACATACCGCTCGATGGTATTCCCGAAATCGAACGTGCCGTGGGCAAGCATACCCACAAAAAAGGGGGCCTTATTTCCGCCTGTTTAGCCATGGTGACGTTTGTCACCTCGATATGCGACCCATCAAGCTCAAGATCATGCGGCCGCAGACACGAATAGTCTGCGTTATATCCCCTTCAGTGCGGTTAAAGGGTCTTCTTTTGAGTTTTAAAGGTCAACGGCCCGCCGCTTGCCGGATACACAGTCCCCTTTTATACTGAGAGGTACGCTTTCGGATCTCGACCTTTTTCAGGCTGTTCCTCAACCGGAATTATTATTCGATTTCAATCACGATCCGTCAAATTTTCTCCATCACCGCGTTAAACGCCACGACCCGCTGCGCGGACTTCGTTTTCGACGGGAACGAGCCAGTGGCCGCGAGTCATCCTTGCGGAAACAGTACTATAAACTCTTTCAAATAGCAAGATTTTTAAGAGATGCATTATTCCGAATTATCCTGCCGGTACAAATAATATGATACACCGCGTTTCTTAGCGACGGTTTAAAGGAAAAGACTGGAAGTTCACTCACAAGTGTCAGAAAAAAATTAATCGATGAAGACCACGCAACTCGCAGTTGTGCTATCATTTTGATTAAGCAGCAGTAAAACAAAATAGGAGAACGGGTATGCCCAGGGCGCAAAGAATAGCAGTAATTTCGCTTTTTTTCTCGCTTTTTTTCTATTCTTCTTTCATGGAGGCTGAGAATATGAGTTCACTTAAAATATCGAGTTCGTCATTCAAACACAATGGTCACATTCCATCAAAATATACCTGCGACGGCATGGACGTAAACCCGCCTCTTGCTATCGAAAACGTCCCCCCAGACGCCAAGTCGCTTGCCCTGATCGTGGACGATCCGGACGCGCCCCGGGGTACATGGGTACACTGGGTCATCTGGAATATAGCTTCAGGCACACAGGCGATCGATGAGAACACCGTTCCTGCAGGTGCATCAGAAGGCATGAACGATTTCAGGAAGCGAAATTACGGCGGCCCCTGCCCGCCGTCGGGCACGCACCGGTACTTCTTCAAGCTTTATGCGCTCAACAGCTCACTGACGCTCAATGCGAATGCGACCAAATTAGACCTCGAGAGAGCTATGAAGGGCCATATTCTTGCTCAATCTGAAGTTATAGGTCTTTATGCAAGGAAATAGGACACTGTTGCAGCTTAGGGCTATCCATCATCTTGCAAATAAAAGCAAAAATCTGGTCTATACCGAATAGAGCTCCGGAGGTATTTTCGCGTAGGTCGAGAGTAGAAAGCACATGACCCATCTTCCGGTCTTCTCCAAGAGGGACTCCCTGCTTTCTCGGTCTCTTTATCCATGTCGGTTCCAGTATCCGCTACATTTACGACAGCGTGATTTTTGATAAAAACGTCGGCTAGCAAATCACTCTCGACGAGAGCATGTTTGATTGAGAGAGATCCTCCATTCAGCATGGCGGGGTTGATGGACATGAGAATGCTTCTCGAGGTTGGATTGACAAGTTCCAGCAGGGTGCGTGGCGATTATTGATGCACCGCTCAGGTGCACCGGGCAGGAAGACGACAGGAGCGGTTTGGTGAAAAATACATGGAGATCATCGTCGCCAGAACCTGATGCTGTCCTTACTACTACAGGTCTTTAACGCATAACAGCAGCAGGATAACTGACCTCATCGCATGGTCAGATCCATTGGCTTTTCGAAGTAAGTTGGTAATGTGGTGTTCGAAACGGACTGAAACATCGGTCCCTCCGGTGGTGTAGAGCGCTCAGAGGGCAGCCATGCGTAACTTCCCAAAATCTCGCACTGACTTCTCCGCATTTGCCTGCCTTATTCCTACTTCCGCGTCTCACATGCCGTGTGTCTGATGACCTTGCCCTTTACCATGTAGACAACCATTTCCGCAATGTTGGTGGCATGGTCCGCGATGCGCTCCAGGTACTTCGTAATATAGGTGAGGCGCACGGCGCGTGAAATATTCTGGGGGTCTTTGAGCATATACATGAGTAGTTCGTTGAAGATCTGTTGGTTCAGATCATCGACAAAATCGTCAGCCGCGCATACGCTGACCGCAAGATCGGCATCGCCTGCCACAAAGGCGTCAAGGCTGTCCTTGAGCATTTTCTGGGCAGCTTCGGCCATTCGCGGGATGTCAATATAAGGCTTGAGCGGCGGCTCCTCGTTCAGCTCTATGGCTCGCTCACAGATGTCAACGGCAAGATCGCCCATGCGCTCGAGGTCGGTGATAATCTTGATAGTTGTGGTAACGAATCGGAGATTACTGCCCGTCGGTTGCCAGATGGCGATGAACCGAATGCATTCCTCCTCGATTTCGACGTCATAGTGATTGACTACGGCATCGCCTTCTAAAACTTCTTGCGCCGCATTTCTGTCCCGTTCGACCAGGGCTTTGACGGACTTCCTTATGGACTCTTCAACAAGGCCGCCCATAGCGAGCACCCGTTCCTTGAGCGCTTCGAGATCCTGTTCTTTCTGTTTCGCCATTCTCTTCTCCTTGATAGGACAGCGCCCAAGCCAAGCACCAAGGTCGAGGACATCAAAAGTGCGTTGCTTCGATCCATGCCTCGTTCCAGCATTTCTCCGGCGCCCTTCCCTGCCTTCCCTGGAACTCTGTAAAAATTACCCGAACCGCCCTGTAATGTAATCGTCGGTCTGCTTGTTGTCCGGGTTTGTAAATATTTTCTCCGTCGTACCGTATTCGATGAGCTCGCCCATGTAAAGAAATCCCGTCATATCCGATACTCGCGCCGCCTGTTGCATATTATGAGTAACGATAATGATCGTAACGTCCTTTTTCAGGGACACAACAAGTTCTTCTATCTTTGCTGTCGAAATAGGGTCTAACGCAGAGGTAGGCTCGTCAAAGAGCAGGACCTCAGGTTCAACGGCCAGGGCCCGTGCAATAACTAGCCGCTGCTGCTGTCCACCAGACAGTTCATAAGCGCTCTCATTCATTTTGTCCCTGACTTCCGTCCAAAGCGCGGCATGCTTGAGTGCTTCTTCGATCCGTCCTATGAGTTCGGATTTATTCGTGATACCCTTCAGCCTGAGTCCGTAGGCGATGTTTTCAGCGACGCTCATGGGGAAGGGTGTCGGCTTCTGGAATACCATACCGATACGGCTGCGAAGGTCGATAAGGTCGACGCCGTTCGCCAGGATATTTTTCTCCTGGAAGTGGATCTCCCCTTCATAGCGGTGTTTCGGGTACAAGTCGTGCATCCGGTTGAAACATCGAAGCAGTGTGGTCTTGCCGCACCCGGAAGGACCGATTAAGGCCGTCACCATATTTTTATAAACCGGCAAAGATATGTTCTGGAGAGCGCGGGCATCTCCATTGTAATAAAAATCAAGGCTTTTAACCTCGATCTCGGTCGTCGCAGTCACTGCTTATACCTCCACTTTAAGACAAGTCTTCCGGCAATGGTAAGAATAAGTATGAATAATGTTACCACTAACGCCGCGCCCCAAGCCTGAGTATGCCAGCTTCCGTAAGGCCCCATGGCATACTGAAAAATACTGACAGTCAGCGATGCTATTGGCCTGTTCATGTCCGTTGAGAAGAAATTGTTATTGAATGACGTAAATAGGAGCGGTGCTGTTTCGCCCGCCACACGGGCAATGGACAAGAGAACACCAGTCAGAATGCCGGTGGCAGCCCCGCGATAAACGACCTGAATGATCACCTTATAGTACGGAGCCCCCAGCGCGAAGGCCGCTTCCCGCAGCGTCCACGGCACCAGCGACAGCATGTCCTCCGTTGTTCTCAGTACCACCGGAATCATGATGATCGAAAGGGCAAATGCCCCAGCCCAGCCGCTGAAATGATGAAGAGGCCGGACAAGAATCGCGTAGATAAAAGCGCCGACTACAATGGACGGGACGCTGACCATGATGTCGGAAATAATGCTGATGATCCTTGCGAACTTTTTTCCCCGCGCGTACTCGGCCAGGAACGTCCCTCCCAGGATGCCCACAGGCACCCCGATCAAGGTGGCGGCCACGGTGATCATCAATTGTCCGACGAAAGCATTTCTAAGGCCTCCGCCTTCCTCGCCAGCGGGCGCGGGGTCGTTGAAGAACAGGCTGATGTGCAGAGCGCCCAAGCCATGGATGATAACGTCGCTCAGAATATAGAGAAGCCAGAATAGACCTGTTGCGGCGGCAAGGCCGGATAGCGTAAGCGCGATGAAACTCTCTATTTTTCTTTTCTTCTCGATGTTCATCTCGAATACTTCCTCTCGGCCTTCAGAAGAAAGAATTTAGATATGGCCAGGATGATGAAACTCATTATGAACAAAACGAGCGCAAGATAGTAGAGAGAGGAAAGATAGAGTGCACTGTCAGCTTCCGTGAACTCATTCGCAAGGCTTACGGTGATAGTGGAGGCAGCATCAAGGAGAGACGTGGCTATCTTGTGATTGTTCCCGAGCACAAAGGCCACCGCCATGGTCTCGCCCAGAGCCCGTCCGAGCGATAGCGCGGCCCCGCCGAAGACGCCCAGTTTTGAATAGGGGAGCACAACGTTCTTGACGACTTCCCACTTCGTAGCGCCGATGGCATAGGCCGATTCCTTGACAACGGCCGGCGTCAGATTGAATGAGTCGCGCGAGATGCTTGCCGTAAACGGAATAATCATAATGGCAAGGATGACGCTCGCGGTCAGCAAGTCGATGCCCATGGGAGTGCCCCTAAACAGAAAGCCGAGGGCGGGTATCTTGCCGAGGGTGTTTTGGAGCGCAGGTTCGATATATTTCGCCATGATGGGAGCGAGGGTGAACAACCCCCACATGCCGTATATGATACTCGGAATTGCGGCCAGCAGTTCAATGGCGATGCCGATCGGGCCTTTCAGAAAATTCGGAGCGATTTCTGTTACGAAGATCGCAATGCCGATAGCAGTTGGCATGGCGAAAAGCAAGGCGAGCGCCGTCGTAACGAGGGTGCCGTAAATGGTGGTAGCCGCCCCGAAGACTCCCGTCACAGGGTTCCAGGCCGTCGAGGTCAGAAAATCCATGAGCCCGAACTTCCCTATTGCGAGCGAAGACTCATTTAAGAGCACTATTATGATGCCAATGATGAAGAAGATGACGGTGAAGGACGCGACGGCGGTCAGGGAAAGAAAAATCAGTTCAGAAAAATTTTTTTGGGGAGATGTGGCCAATGAAAGAACCTTTCCGATCAATCGAAATATGGAGAAAAATGAAACGGGCCAGGTACCATCAATATAATATATATACCTGACCCGCCGATTTCAACTGTTTATTTACGCCACTCTACTTAATATTTGATGCCATGCGATTCCCAGTAAGCGCGGATTTTGTCCTTGAGCGATGTCGGGAGAGGAACATAAATGAGCTCCTCCGCCTTATTGTCTCCGTGGTTAAACGCCCAGTTGTAAAACTTGACCACCTTTGCGTTTGAGTCCTGTTTTTCCTTGCCGAGGAGGATAAACGTTGCGCCCGCGATAGGCCACGATTTCTTTCCCGGAGCATTGTTGAGCCAGAGGTAGAAGTCTTTCTTGGGATCAAAGCTGGCCGTTGCGGCTGCATCCTTGAAGGTATCGAAACTCGGCTCCACGAAGTTGCCTGCGCTATTTTTGAGGAGCGTGAAGGCAAGGTGGTTCTGCTGGGCATAGGCGAATTCAACGTAGCCGATCGAGTTCGCCTGCTGCTGTACATAATTGGCCACGCCTTCGTTGCCCTTTCCGCCAATGCCCATAGGCCAGTTCACGGAGGTCCCGGTGCCGACTTTCTCTTTCCAGGCAGAGCACACATCATTCAGGTAGCCGGTGAAGATCGCTGTCGTCCCTGAACCATCGGAGCGGTGAACGACCGTTATATTACTGTCCGGCAGGCTCATCCCAGGGTTTAGCCCTTTTATTTTCGGATCATTCCAGTTCGTAATCTCACCCAGGTAAACTTTGCAGACCGCTTCGGAATCAAGCTTCAGTTCTCCCGCCTTTACGCCGGGAACGTTCACCACCACCACGACGCCGCCAATAACAGCCGGGAACTGGATCAGGTTGTTTTTTGCAAGAAATTCCGGTGTTTGCGGTGCATCGGATGCACCAAAATCCACGGTCCGCTCGGTGATCTGCTTGATCCCTCCGCCGGAACCGATGGACTGGTAGTTCAGCTTCATGCCCGTAACCTTGTTGTACTCATTGGCCCATGCGGAATAAACCGGGTAAGGGAAGGTGGCCCCGGCGCCGTTCAGCATATCATCTGCCCGCGCCTGATTAATCAGCATAGTTCCGATAAGAAGTAAAGCGATCGTTAAAATTCGTTTCATGTCTTTTCTCCTTGTCTAGTTTTCAGATGGAAATTTATACCATCTCATTGTTACAGAATTGTTACAGGTTGGTTAAACTTCTGTTAAATGTTTTCCGGCCATTACCTCTTCGTTTGCATTTTTAAGCATCATAACAGCTAATTAGCATAAATTTTTGTCCTAACTAAAAGGATGTCACGACTCAGCTATTTTCATTGAATCGCAGTATAGTTTCATGAGAAAATCGAGTTTCTTGCCAGACAGCGCTGGCATATTGATGTCGACAGTACGAGCTCAGCTCGCAGCTCCTTTACACGATTCGTTACGTCTGCCCAGCTTTTACGAGAAATCACTTCGATGAGGTTGTCCGGGAACGGCTCTTTGGTCGTATAGAGGTGAATTGCATCGTCATCGACCGCTGGAATTTTCTACTTACTCCACGTCATATAAGCCTCTATGTTCTATATTTTGCAATGGCAGCGAAACGGTAAATGCCGTGCCTTCGCCATAAATACTCGTTACCGAGATAGAGCCTCCGATGAGTTCGGCAAGTTTTTTACTAAGAGTCAACCCAAGCCCCGTTCCTTCACGGGTATTGGTTTTGGCGTCCTCAATCTGGCAGAATGCTGTAAACAGCTTCTCCCTATGCTCCTCCCTGATTCCGGGAGCAGTATCGTTAATCACGATCTCTAGCCTGCTGCCGATTATGGCGAGCGTTATGGTGATTTCCCCGCGCTCAGTGAACTTTACAGCATTGTTTGCGAGGTTCATAATAATCTGGCGCAGCTTGATGGGGTCCGATATTACCATGACCGGCATTGATGGTGACATGACCTTGACCTTCACCGGCTTGCTCCCAACGAGCACCCTCGTCATTTCCGCGATATCGTCAACAAGCAACGAGGCATCGAAACGCTGCGTGCCCACATCCATCTTGCCAGCCTCTATCTCCGACAGATCGAGGATACTCGCGATGACCGTGCGGAAATTTGTTGCGCTTGACATCATAAATGAGAGCAGCTCCTTTATTTATTTGTTCGATACCTCGTCCGCGTTCACCACGGTCTTAGGCGCAACCTGCTCGCTGGATAGGATGAGTTCACCAGCGGGAAACACGCTTGTCTGCATGTTCGTCATCTGCACTAAGCCTCCCTCTTTTCTTTATTCATTGACCGTTATTGCAGAGCTCTTAATTCTTGAGTCCGCTTGGTCAGGTGACCCATTTTGTCTGTTGTTGCTATCTTCCAGGTGCCAGCTATGCGTTCGCAGTGGCTCACCGGGTTCACATAACGATGATTTCACGCACTTTTCCTATCATTTTGATGATTATATCCGTGATGCATTAAAAATGATTCTTATTACGGACAAACCAGCAGGCCCTGTCTTACACGCACATGGACTCACGCATTTTCAGAGAATCGTTCTTAACCCACCCTGTCCCGTTCTTACGCCACGTCCCTTTTGCCCGCGTTGAGCGACTCCGTATTTGCCCTGATAAAAGACACCGTAAATACGCTGCCTTTCCCCGGCTGACTCGCCACCGTTACAACGCCGCCCATTGAAGCTGTCAGGAGTCTGACGATATAAAGACCGAGTCCCGCACCTTTTATCCGTTCGCTGCCGGCCGCGCGGTAAAACTTATCGAAAATGCGTGCGACATCAGAGTTCGATATTCCGTTACCCTCATCCCTTATGGAAATATCCACCTTGTCATTCTTGTCTTCACAGGAGATCCGGACAGATCGACCCTTGCGGTTATATTTAATGGCATTTGAAACGAGATTGATCAAGATCTGCCTGATTGCTGTTCCATTGCCCTGGACAAGTGACGTTGTGTTAGCTTCTGCGATTATTTCTATATCCGAACTTTTTGCCGTATCACGAAGGAAATCAACTGCTTCATTGACCAGCAAACCGATAGCGACCGGCTGGGTGGACAGGCCGTCGTTCCCCTTTTCAAGCCGGGAGAGGAGTGATGCATCCTGAAGAAGGCTTTCGGCATGTGCTGCGGCGGCGTTGATCCTTCTCATAAATTTATTCGTGTCATCCTTCTGCAGGGCAAGGGAAGAATATCCGCCGATCGTGGTCAGGGAGTTGCCGAGCTCATGGATCATGTACCGTACCACCGTGTCTTGCTCCTGCTCTCGGGCCTTCATCTGGTTTATCGTCTGATGCCGGTCGATGTGCTTTCTTATTTTCAAGAGCAGTTCTTTCATGGAATAGGGCTTGGACACATAATCATCGGCTCCGAGGCTGAGACCCTTGATCCGGGCCTCTTCATCGGACAATGCAGTGACCACAATGATCGGCAGCGACTTTCCTTTCGCGCTTTCTCGCAAAATACGGCATACTTCCCATCCATTGAGCTGTGGCAGCATGATATCCAGCAGGACCGCATCAAACGAATCGCTCTGAACTGCGTCGATGGCTTCTTCCCCGCTGTGGGCAATCACCGTTTGATAATTTTCTTTTTGGATATGGTAGCTGAGAAGTTCGGCCAAATCATGTTCATCCTCAACAATGAGGACCTGTTTTTTCATAAAGCGTTCATCCTGAGCTATACTGTATAGTTGCTGCGTGTACTATACGTGTATTATGTTACCGGAGTATGAAGGCCATGTTAAATGTTGATTACTGCGCGAAGGAAAATAGAAAGGCATTGCGTGTTCTGGTCTGTTGAGGGAGTAAGGGCTGAACCGGTTTATAGCGGAGCTTTCAGCGGTAAAGAAACCTCTACAATCGTTCCCCCGCCCGATTTACTCGCAAGGGAAATCCTGCCATCGAGCTTTTTTACAAGAGTCTTTACGATCCTGAGTCCCAGACCGGACGTCGTGATGCTATTCATTTCACCCTTATGTCTGCGATCGGATGACTCCAGCACTGCTTTGATCTGTTCCGGCGCCATCCCTTTGCCGGTATCGGCCACGGTCAGCCTGATCTTGTCGTCATCTTTATTCAGGATCAAAGCAATTCTCCCCCGATCGGTAAACCTTACTGCATTGTCCATGAGCTCCGTCACAATCTGCCTGATCGTGGACGGGTCTGCATGAATGACGATGGGACCGGGGCAGGAGGCGTCCATGACGGTAACCGGTTTGTTCCCCACAAGCGAACGCGCCGTTTCCGACATCTCATGAAACAACGCAACAATATCGAAGCACTCATACGCCGTTTCCGTCGTCTCTTTTTCGAGTTTCGTATGTTCGAGAACAGCGGAGATGAATGAAGCAAGGTTCGTTGCCTCCTTCATGAGGAGTGGGAGCCGGTTTTGAACGGCTGCCAGTTCCCCTTTTTCATATGACACCCGCATGAGCTCAGCCATGCCAAGCAATTCATAGAGTGTCTGGCCAATGTTCTGCGTCGCCTGAGAAATGGCCGGGGAAATCGGGCGAGGCGGCTCCGCGAAGTTTTGAAGCTCCATCCCCTGGCTAGCGCTCGTGCTCAAAGACGCGATTGCATCGGCATCAGTGGATGCGGGTCGCAGGGTACGTTTCCTTGAGTATACCGAGGCATGCTGCGATGTCTTCATCCTGTCTACCTTCTTACGTGAAAACGATGTGTCTCATTCATGGTATCGGCGCTGCCTCCTTCGGAGACATCCTGAACAGAAAGAACAGCCCCGCGGCAAGGAGTAGCAAAAGATAAAACGTAAAAAAACGCCAACCTGCGGTCACGATGCCGATCGTCTCCGGTGGCAGAAACGAGCGATAGATGACGAAAAAAAGGGCCTCAGCGCCGCCAACTCCGCCCGGCGTGGGAATGAATGTCAGTAGCGCAAAGACAATTACCTGAAGCGCCATAAATAGAAGAGGGCGGGGTGCTATGCCAAGGCCTAGGAGCAGGAGAGAAATGATTGAATACCGGCATACCCACTGTATCGTCGTGAGAGCCATCGTCAGGGCAAAAACGGTTTTTCCCTTCAGGACGATGTTGTGATACGTTTCGACGAACTCATGGTATGAAGTCCTGAGGTGACCTGTAATCCGACACAAACGGGGAAAACGCTCTGTGATTCCTTTTGAACGATGGAACGCTACAAGTATGCCTGTGAGGAGGACAGCACTTGCCATTCCCGGCAAAATCCAGAATGATAAATGTCCAAATCCGGCAGTGGAACTCCTGACAACCGGCAGGTCCCATGCTGAAGACAGTGTGAGAGCAACGGGGACCATAACGAGAAAAAAAAGGGCATCTTCGAAACCTTCAAGCATTGTGAGGGACAGCGCCGCACCTCCGGAAAAACCCCGTTGCATCAGCATCCAGGTTTTTATCGGTCCTCCGCCAACCACTGGCGGGCTCGCAGCTGCCCCAAGTTCTGCGCCTATCGCGATAGCGAACATGTCACGGTAACGCTGATCTTTGCCGAGGAATTTGCTCCAGATGAAGAGCCTGAAGGACCCGGTAAACCAGGGAACAATGCAAAGAAGCAGTGCAAGGATCAGGTAAGCGGGCGAATATCGAACAACCGAGCCCATCACCGCATGATCGGTGAACACGATGGAATAGATTATGTTGCCGATGACGCCGACCGGTATGAGAAAGAACAGCTTATTGAACAGAGTATTCATTCGCATTACCCGATTTGCTGCAAGTCCTCTTGGATCGGAGTTTCCATTCCTGGCGGCCTCATGCGCAGGTTGCATGTCGTTCTTGGTCAAGCGTTTCATGATAGGCCAAGAATTGATGGGAACCATCCTTGCCCAGATACCGTTCCAGCATCCGCAGTTCTGTCTTCGTCAGGTCGACCATGATAAGGCCGTCAAGAACATTTCCAAAGGACTTGTCTACGTTGAAACCGGCAATCTGGCCGCCGAGCTTGAGATACTGCTTTAGCAGGACCGGGACCCCCTTTCGGTCTCGTTCCACGCAGGATATCAGCCCCGATAGATCCTCGATATCGTTCTTGAGAAGGCTCGCGGCGGCATCGATATCCCAGCCCTTAAGTGATTTCGATCGAAGCGGCTTTCTTGCCTTCACGTAACCTGCCACATCATCCCTGTATCTGGCTTTCTTCAGATAACCGACCATGAGTTGTTTTGACAGGGCATGGTATTCATCGCTGATGCTCACCGGTCCAAACAATATTTTGTACTGCGGGTTATCGACAACGAACCTGCCGATTCCTTTCCAAAGGAGGAGGAGCGGAGCAAAGGATTTCTGATATTCCAGCCGTATGAAGGAGCGCCCCATTTCCAGCGCTGGGCCCAGCCGTGCGAAAAACGCCGGATGATAATGAAAGAGGGTGTTCGTATAAAGTCCTCGTTCTCCCTGCTTTTTCATGATTTCATCCGTTCTGCCGAGACGGTAGGAACCGACCACCTGATTTTTTTCACGGTTCCAGATGAACAGGTGAGTATAGGTATGGTCGAACCTATCGATGTCAACAGCTTTTCCAGTCCCCTCGCCCACGGCGCGGAAGGTGATCTCTCGCAACCTGCCGATCTCAAGCAGGATATGAGGTATCTGATCGGCCGTGGCTTGAGCCACGAGATACGCGCCATTTTCATGGAGTACCTGGCTCGGCGGCAATTGACGGATTTCTCCCACCATAACCTCTGCGTTCTGAGGCGGCATAATAGCGCCATAGGTTTCACGTTTTGCCTTTTGCATAAAGGACGCAATGCCGGGAACCTTTGGCCGGGCGCCGCAGTGCTCCAAGATATAGGTGCGAAGCCTCAAATAGGCCGTCATATCGGCATCATGTTCGAATGATTTGAGCTTGTTAAAGGAGATGAGGTCTCCGACGCGCACCTTGATTTCCTTCTGTCCCTTATTAAGCAGTTCATTTGGCAGCATAGCTGTGCGCAGGAACGGATGAATTATGCCCGCCATCTGAAATGTCGCGCTGTTTGTCCCCTGGAAGAAAACCGGGAGCACCGGCGCCCCGGTCTTTCGAACGATCCGCGCAATACTCGGCCTCCAGTCAGGATCAGTGATCATGCCTTTCTGGGGAACAAAGTGGGAGACCGTCCCGGAGGGAAAAACTACAAGCATACCGCCGTTCTGCACCCACTGGATGCATTCCCTGATCGGTTTGATGTTGTCGCGAACTGACGTCGCTCCCCTGAAGGGGTTCACAGTGATCAGTAAGTCTCGTATTTCCGGTATTGCATTCAGCAGGTAGTTGGCCATAAACTTGACATCGCCGCGTATCTTTCGGAGAACCGATGCCAGGATGACGGTTTCAATGCCGCCGAAAGGATGGTTAGCCACGACAATCACGGGACCTTTGGCTTTCATGATTCGTGCGAGGCCCTCCTCTGGAAGATCATAGGACGCGCCCAGCTGCTCCAGGATCTTGTCTGTAAATAACCGGCTGTCACGCAGCCTGCTGACATCATCATAGATCTTGTTCAGTCTGGGAAAGGCAAGTACATGTTCTATCGGTCCCTTAACCAGGGAAAACAGTTTGTTCTGCAGCGGATTCTTGAAATCGACGCTCAGGTCAAATATCCTGATCGATGGTGTTTGTTCCGCCAAGGGAGTGCTCCTTTCTCGTTAAATGAAGTATGCAGTACCGTATTCTGTAGTTAAGCCATACGGGCGCGAATGTTGTCCGTGATGCGATAACTCCATGACCAGAAGCCGGTCTCTGGGCAGGGCGACAAGCGGGAATCCCGGCCTATCAAATACCGGTTTCCCCGCCAAACCACGGTTGAGCTCAGCAGCGGCACGAACCACAGGATTCCGATGAGAATGTCTTTCACAGGGGCCAGCAAGTATACGGCTGGGGACTGTTTGTGAACATCGGTCCTTCGAGAGGATGCCTCGATTGCTCTCCCGATTAGAGCATCGCCGAGAATTTTTACGAGGCCCACAAGGGCCACGCAGGAGAGCGTTTCACGCGACGGACCCTTCAGCAGGACTGGCAGTGAGGCAATAAATACGGGATTTGCGAGAAGTTCTGAACAGTATTTGACCCCGCCAATCTTCCACCTGAGCTTTCCCCATCGTGTATGACGGTTCAAAAAACGTTTGACGCCCCAGTATTCATTTACATTGCTGACCAGGTAACTCGACAGGATGATTCTTTTCCCGCTCCGCCTCATCTCTCTTCCGATAATGAAATCTTCCGCCAGGAAGTCTTTGAAGGCAGCCAGACCTCCCAGCGCCTCCAGATCGTCCTTCTTCATGAGCATGGACTTTCCGATAACGCAGGGCATTCCGAGGAACCTGTCGAGGAAGCTGACGCTTCCGATAATGAACGAATTCAGATGAAGGTTTTCAAAAAGTGCACCGATGCTGCGTCCACCGACTCCTTGGATCAGGTTGCTGACCAGCCCGACCTCAGGGTTCTCGGTATGGCGCATTATTTCACGCAGGTAATTCTTGTCCACCATGACGTTGCTGTCGCTGATCAATACATAAGGATGGCGAGATTTTCGATACGCGGGGATAAGATTGTTGATCTTGGGGTTGAGTCCAGCGTTGCACTTCTCTATGATGATGGATATATTCCGGTTGGGATATTTATCCTGAATTTTTTTTGCTACTTTTCGGGCCGGATCGTTGAAGTCTTGAAGACAAAAAAGAATTTCGTATTCTGGATAGTCCTGGGTGCAAAAGCTCGCCAGGTTGTCAAAAAGATTGTCATCGAGGCCCCTAAGAGGTTTTAGAATCGAAACAGGGGGTGAATAGTTCATCTCGCGCAATGACATTCGGTGGCCTGTTTCCCACTTTCTTTTGATGAGCGAATATGCCGCTCCCACCTGAAACAGGTAGAGAATGGTCCCTATGATCGAGATCGCCGCACATATGCTAAATACACTCATGTGGCTCCTCCTTTATGCTGATATTTAGTTGTTGAATGACTCATCATCGTTCAATTCCTGAAGAGCGTGATTGCTACTCCCTTGTTGTGTCGTATGCAATTTTTCACCGATTCCACGTTCTTTTCGCAGTTCAGCAACGTTTTCCATGAGTACAAGTGCCGGGCCTTGTGAAAATCGCTGTTGGCGATATAGGGGTATTTTTTCAGGCTGATCACATTGAACACGTCATCCCGGTTCGCGATTTCCCAGGCATCGATATATTTTGCGTACTTGTCGCGGTTATTCCATAGAAAGAGCGTATCTTTATTCACCATGTCCGGTGTATGGTGAGGGTGGCAGGCGATGGTCAGGGTGTCCTGGCGCTTTGCTTCGAGAAAGATCTCTTCGTAACTCATGCAGGCAGGTACGAATTCCTTGATATCGAGAATAAGAAGGTGTGCCGATTCGTCCTTCGACATATAATTCTTGCTGATCTCGACACCGGGAATCACAAGCATCCCGTATTTCTCCCATGCTCGCTCCTTTTCAATACAGACTGCGGAAAGATATTCATCGAAATTTTCTCCCTTGACGGACAGGTTGAAGCTTCTTGCGAATTTCCCCATCATGTTGTCGCCGTTCACGACATGGTCTGTGATCGCAATGACATCAAAACCGGCCTGGCCGAAAAGATCGACCGTCTTTTTCATCTCCAGCGAACCATCGGAAAAGGTGGTGTGAATATGAAAATCGCACAGAAGCATTTGAATATACCTTACACACCCGCTGTTACAGGAAAATGAAGGTATTGTTAAGTTTTAGTTAAAAGTTAAGGAAATTATCTAATCACGGTGAGATTGAGGTTGGGAGCAGTACGCAACGTATTTACAAAAAGTGCATACCACCCTTGAACTTGTTAAATTTCTAAGCGTTCTATCTCATCAAGCACTAATTATCTGGATATACGATACTATTGAGCCGCTGACTCGTGAACCCTTCACCCTCTTTCCCGAGACGCTCCCTTTCTCTCTTCTTGATGACCATTACATGCTGCAGGAGCATGCAGTTCAGGTTCCTCAGCTCCGGATTCCTTTTCCTGATAATTACGGATAGCTGTCTTGGTTGCTCATGCCGCTTTGTCGCCTATAGCAGCGAGAGCTTGCCGGTCTCCGGGGCGCCTGCATTCGAGCACCATCGTCTCGACCACCTGCCCAATGTCCTCGTGCCTGACGCGTTGCTCGGGCGCCATGGAAAGTACTGCTTTTTTCATTCGAGTCTCGTACGTATCTCCGCCTTCGATAACATCGTGATCAACAATGGTCACGTTGACCGGCTCGATGGAACAGATA